>Ga0302347_1001532_pt1 | contig 27369 bp, 24 predicted proteins | sample PhyWR1_FD_202178 | JGI IMG/M metagenome (GOLD analysis project Ga0302347, IMG submission 202178) | Leaf surface microbial communities from wheat plants in UC Gill Tract Community Farm, Albany, California, United States - DLSL W.R1 (v2)... | ecosystem: Host-associated > Plants > Phyllosphere >...
TGGCCAGTTCCTTGTAGAACGGCACGTTGGAGTCGCCGTTGACTGTGGAGATGACGGCGGTCTTGCCGCCAGCGGAGAACTTCTTGATGTTGGCGACGATGGTCTGGTAATCGCTGTGGCCGAACGGGGTGTAGACCTCTTCGATGTCCTTGTCGGCCACACCCTTGCTGTGCAGGAAGGCGCGCAGGATCTTGTTGGTGGTGCGCGGGTAGACGTAGTCGGTGCCCAGCAGGTAGAAGCGCCTGGCGCTGCCGCCGTCTTCGCTCATCAGGTAGTCCACGGCGGGGATGGCTTGCTGGTTGGGCGCGGCGCCGGTGTAGAACACGTTCGGCGACATCTCTTCACCCTCGTACTGCACCGGGTAGAACAGCAGGCCGTTGAGCTCTTCGAACACTGGCAGTACCGATTTGCGCGATACCGAGGTCCAGCAGCCGAACACCACTGCGACCTTGTCCTGGGTCAGCAGCTGGCGGCTTTTTTCGGCAAACAGCGGCCAGTTGGACGCGGGGTCGACCACCACCGGCTCAAGCAGCTTGCCGTTCACACCGCCCTTGGCGTTGATCTGCTCGATGGTCATCAGCGCCATGTCCTTGAGCGAGGTCTCGGAAATCGCCATGGTCCCCGACAGCGAATGCAGGATGCCGACCTTGATGGTCTCGGCGGCCTGAATACTCCAGCTCAGGCCCATGGCGGCAATGGATGCGCTGAGGGTAAAGGCCTTGATCAGACTGCGACGCTTCATGTGCTCTCTCCGCTGGTTTTTATAGGTTGGCCAAGCGGGGAGGGGCTTTGCAAGGGGTGTGCCTAACGGCGGAAGGTGCGTAATAGAGGGGGCGTGCGGGGCGTTGGGGCGTTATGCCGGGCCATATTGGTGCCTGGTGAGTTTGTGTGCACAGCGTTGGAGCTTTGCTGCTCGCAACACTAGCAGCAGGCTGTACCTAGCATTTTTGCCAGTAGGCGCAAGGGCATGGCATCCCTATCGTGTGCTGACCCGAATCCACTTCTGGAGATGCAGGCAATGAAGAATGCAGGATGCAGGAAGGCAAAGACCGCTGTGTGGGTGACATCACTGCTATTGCTCTTGGCCGGGTGCGCGCAGGATGCAGAATCGATAATGGGAAAAAGCCCGCTCGGGGCAACGGTCGCACAGGAATTGGGCGGCTACCGCTTCCACAACACCAATTCGCAACGCAATGTCCAAGGCTATGCGATCGAGAGCGGCAACCTTGCAGAGCCTCTCAAGGGCAGGATCGACGGTTCGTTGGTGGTGGTCACGGACAAGGATGGGGCGATAACGGCGATCATTGACCGGCCTGGGCGGCGTGGCGCGCTTTTTGTCGACAAAACTGGATCGCGGCGTTTTGTTGAAGAACCTGCTTACGATTATCTGAAAGCGGATACGTTGAAGGAGCGCGCAGGGCCTGCGCAGGTGCCGGGCGCTGACAAACCTGACAACGATGGCCAGATCGATGCCCTGATGCTGTTTTCGACGAAGGCCTTGGCGGTGCTGAATGCCGATCCTGTGGCATTCGCACTGGCACAACTGGAGACGTCCAACCTCGGGCTACGAAACTCACAGGTGGGAGGGGTTTCTTTGCGCCTTGCAGGTGTCCGCGTGACCGAAACTGACCTTCCTGTCGACGGGACTGGCCTGGTGAAAGTCAGGGACATGCTGACACCGCTGCGTCCGGTCTATAAGCACGATATCAATGTGGGATACTTCGACAATTCACCCTATGGCGGCATGGCTTATGTACCCGGCTCAGACAGCGTCAATAGCATTCATCATCCGTTAGCCTTTCGGCATGAGGTCGGCCATAACGTGGGCGGTAACCACTGCAATGAAACCGGTGCGGACAATTATCGCTTTGGCTACCAGACCTCCGGTGGCGCTCACACCATGCTGTGCGGCAACAACATACCGTACTACTCAAATCCTCAAGTTACTTATGGAGGCAGGCCTCTGGGAAATGCAAGGACCGCCGACATGGCCAGGCTCTGGCGTGAGGAGGCGGGACGGATGAGCGGATACAGCCCCGCGTTCGAAGGCACCCGACTTATCTATGTTTCTACCCAGCCAGAGTCAAGTGCAATCGTGGCTTTCATACCTGGGCGGTCCAGAATCGGAGTGGTGGCACTTTCCAGTGAAGTCGGCCCGACTTCATTGACCTATGGCGGCCCAGGCGTGACGACCTTGACCGCCAAATTGACGGGGAAAGATGGGGTAGCTCGATCTGTCAATCTGAGGGCTATGCGGCAGAATTCGGGCTGCCCGCGGACGACTATGAACAGCACACTTGTATGCCACCCCGATTTTGATGGTGGTCCGGTGCAGCTGATCATCGGTTACAGTGCACTGGATAATCCCGAGCTACCACCGGGTTGGTACAACGGTACGGTGACCCTTGAGGCACGCAATGACAGCGATCCGAACTGGAGAGCACCCATCCTCGTGAGCCTGGCAGTGCTTCGCTGACTGAGGTAGAACAAGGGCCTTGCTTGATCAAGGCCCCGGCCAGGTCATCGGTGCCCGGAGGTGCTCGATGAATGGCGTACGGCCGTGCGCGGCTGGCGCTTGCTGCGCACGAACTGATAGGTCACCGCCAGCAGCACGAACCAGATCGGTGTCACCAGCAAGGCCGAGCGGGTATCTGCCTCCAGGCTCAGCAGCACCAGGATGAAGGCAAAGAACACCAGGCACACGTAGCACATGAAACGCCCGCCCGGCATTTTGTACTTCGATGCCTGATGCAGTGCCGCACGGTTTTGACGGTACTTCAGGTACGACAGCAGGATCAGCGTCCAGACGAACATGAACAGTACCGCCGAAACGGTGGTGACCAGGGTGAAAGCCTCGACCACGTTCGGCACCAGGTAGATCAGCACCGCACCCAGCAGCAGGCAGGTGCAGGAGAAATACAGGCCGTTGGCGGGTACCGAGCGGCTCGACAGTTTCTCGAACGCCTTGGGCGCATCACCCTCCTGACTCAGGCCGTAGAGCATGCGGCTGGTAGAGAACACGCCGCTGTTGGCCGACGAGGCCGCCGAGGTCAGCACCACGAAGTTGATGATGCTGGCCGCTGCAGGCAGGCCGGCGAGCACGAACAACTCGACGAACGGGCTCTTGCCCGGCACCACATCGCGCCATGGCGTAACCGCCATGATCGCGATCAGCGCCAGCACGTAGAACACGATGATCCGGATCGGGATCGAGTTGATCGCCCGCGGCAGGGTGCGCTCCGGGTTCTTTGCTTCGGCGGCGGTGGTACCCACCAGCTCGATGCCGACGAAGGCGAACACGGCGATCTGGAAACCGGCGAAGAAGCCCATCAGGCCATTGGGGAACATGCCGCCGTCATTCCACAGGTTGGCCAGCTGCGCGGTGCTGCCGCTGGGCGAGGTGAAGCCGGTGATGACCATGTACAGGCCGGTAGCGACCAGGCCGAGGATGGCGACGATCTTGACCAGGGCGAACCAGAACTCCATTTCACCGAACATCTTCACGGTGACAAGGTTCAGCGACAGCAGCAGCCCCACGCAGGTCAGCGCCGGTATCCACTGCGGCAGGTCGGGGAACCAGAACTGCGTGTAGGCGGCGATGGCGACCACGTCGGCGATACCGGTGACCACCCAGCAGAACCAGTAGGTCCAGCCGGTAAAGTAGCCGGCCCAAGGGCCGAGCAGGTCGGCGGAGAAGTCGATGAACGACTTGTAGTTGAGGTTGGACAGCAGCAGTTCACCCATGGCGCGCATGACGAAGAACAGCATGAAGCCGATGATCATGTAGACGAAGATGATCGACGGCCCGGCCAGACTGATGGTCTTGCCCGAGCCCATGAACAGCCCGGTACCAATTGCACCGCCGATGGCGATCAGCTGGATGTGGCGGTTGGTCAGGTTGCGCTGCAGATGCTGTTCATCTGGCGCGGTCGGTGAGGTTTGCGTCATACGCTGCATTCCCTTGTAGAGGTCAGTCTTCTTGTCAGAGGTAGCCGGGTAGGCTAACACGCGCGTTCCAGTTCGGGGCGCGACAGATCGACTCTACATTTGGGTACCAGTGTTCTGTCTGTGCCGGCCTCTTCGCGGGTGAACCCGCGAAAGGGCCGGTACAGGCAGTACAATAATCAGACGCTGGCCAGCAACCGGCGGCGCCTCACCACCAGGCTATCTACCACCCACATCACCACCATCGACACGCCCACCAGCGGGAACATCACGCCGAGCAGCAGCATCACCCCCACCGCCCCCTTCCAGCGCGGCAAGTCATGACGCAAAGGCGGTACGCCCAGGCCGCCTTCCGGCCTGCGCTTCCACCACATCACCAGCCCGCTCACCGAACCCAGCAGGATCATCAGGCACACCAGCAGGATGATGATCTGGTTGAATGCCCCGAACATCTTGCCTTCATGCAGCATCACCCCCAGCTCGGTGGCGCGGGCGACCGGGCTGTAGTCCTGCCAGCGCACGTCGGCCAGCACCTCGCCGGTGTACTGGTCCACATGCAGGGTGGCGTCGTTGCGTGGGTCGTCGGCGAACACGGCGATGGTGAACACCCCGTCTGCCGTGGTCGGCAGGGTGATGCTGTAGCCCGGCTCGACCTGGCGCGAGGTGGCAATGTCCTCGACCTGCTGCACGCTGACCTGGGGCGCTGCGGGCATGTCCGACATCATGTGGTGGCCAGCGTGCTCGGCGTGCGCACCGGACTGTGGCATCGGTGTGTTTTCCATTGCCCAGGGTACGGTCTGGCGGTGCGCGCTGTTCAGTTCGCGCGCCTGCTGGTCCGACTTGGGTACGTCGTTCCACATGGCCGCCGGAAAGCGGTTCCACAAGTCGGCGTACTGCTTGCCCCACATGCCGGTCCAGGTCATGCCGCTGACCAGCATCAGCAACAACAGAGCCGACCCCCAGAAACCGGTTACCGCGTGCAGGTCACGCCACAGCAAGCGCCCGCGGGCGGAAAACCGCGGCCACAACACACCGGCGCTGCTGCGTCCGCGCGGCCACCAGAGGTAAAGGCCCGATACCACCAGCACGATGCCCCAGCCCGCTGCCAGCTCTACCAGGCGGTCACCGACCGTCCCGACCATCAATTCGCCATGCAGGGCGCGGGCGATGGCCTGCAGGTTCTGCTTGCCGTCCTGCTCGCCGAGGATCTTGCCGTTGTAAGGATCGACAAATACGTTCAGTTCGCGCCCGCCGTCGTGCACCACGAATTGCGCACTGCGCTCGGCGTTCAGCGGCGGCAGGTACTGGCCGACGTGGCCCTTGGGATAGGCCTGGCGTACTTCGGCCAGCATCAGGTCGGCGCCCTGTCGGTGGTGGCCGGCTTCGACCACCATCAGGTCGCGGTACAGCAGCGGGTCGAGCTGCGGCTTGAACAGGTAGATGATCCCGGTAATTGCCAGCAGGATCATGAACGGGGCCACGAACAGCCCCGCATAAAAGTGCCAACGCCAGGCCAGGTTGTAGAAAGAGATACGTGTTCCTCTCATGGGAACCTCCTGTTTGACCAGCTGATGGGCGCAACCGAAGTGGCGCCCGTTGTGTTGTCAGAAGCTGAAATCGACCTTGGTCCACAAGGTCCTGCCTGGCTCGTTGACCGGCTGTGGATCGCTGGCCGGGTAGCCGAACCCGGCGTTCCCTGCCAGGTTCAAGTGCTCGGCGTAGGTTTTGCCGAACAGGTTGTCGACCCCTGCGCTGAGCTTGAGGTTGTTGTTCACCTTGTAGGCACCGTTGAACGAGAACACACCAAAGCCGGCGCTTTTCTCGTAGTCCTTGCCGACCACGTTGCCCTGGTTTTCGGCAATGCGGTTCTGCGCCGCCACCAGCCGCCACAGGGCGCCGACGCTCCACACATCGCGGCTGTAGGTCAGTCCAAGGCGGCTTTCCAGGGGCGGCATCTGCGGTAGCGCTTTGCCATCACTGCTGTTCTTGCCCCAAGCGTAGGCGAGCGTGGCGTCGGCTTTCCAGTTCTCAGCGAGCTGGTAGGCGGCGCCCAGTTCGCCGCCCATGATGCGGGCGTCGATGTTCTGCGCCTGGGAGGTGCTCATGCCCATCATGCCGGTGCGGTAGTCGAACAGGATGTAGTCGCGGATTTGCCCGACATAGCCCGAGGCCCAGGCTTCAAGGCGCTCTGTGCGGTACTGGATGCCGAAGTCGAGCTGGGTGGTTTTCTCCGGCTTGATGCCATCGAAGGCATTGGCCGCGCCAGCTGGCGCCAGCTTGGGCGAAAACAGCTCCCAGTAGTCGGGGAAGCGCTGGGCGTGGCCGAGGCCGATGTAGGTGGTAGCCGGGATGGCAGCCAGGTCGTGCTCGTAGCGGATGAAAGCACTGGGCAGGGTGTCGGCGCGGGTGTCGCCTTCGGTGGCGCTGCCCTGGCGGAAATCGCGGGCCGAGGCGCGGTCCAGGCGGGCGCCGGTGATCAGTCGGTCTTCGGCGCTGGCGTACCAGGTCAGCTCGCCGAAGGCACCGTAGTTATGAAAGTCGGCGTCCTTGGTCCAGGCCTGGCCCTTGTGCGCGTCGACCCCCATGCCGCCTCGCTGGCGGTGCTCATTGGTCTGCGCGTCGATGCCGCTGATCAGTTGCACGTCTGCCCAGCGCCAGGTGGCCTTGATGCGCGCGCCCAGGGTGCGGCGGTCGACGTTGCTGACCATCGGCATGCCCATCATGCCGCTGCCCGACGGCGTGCGCAGGCTGTAGTTGTCCATCACGTGGTCGGCGTAGTTGTAGTAGACCTGCGCTTCGACCTTGTCGAGGACCTCGCCGAGGTTGGATTTTTCAAAGCGCAGGCCCAGGCTCTCGCGCTTGAACTGCGAACCGTCCATGCCGCGCCCGGCGTAGCGGGCCTCGCCATCACCCTTGCCGGCAGTCAGCTCCAGCAAGGTGTCCTGGTCAGGTGTCCAGCCGAGGGCGACATCGCCGTTCCACTTGTCCCAGCGGGAGGGCACGGTGTCGTTGTTGCCGTCGTGGTAGTCGTCCGAGCGTGACTGGTTGCCGACGAAGCGCGCGTAGGCCTGGCTGTTGCCGGCAGCCGCATCCAGCACCTTGTCGAAGCGGCCGTTGGAGCCGGCCAGCAGGCTGGCGTTGACCCGGCTGCCGAGGGTGCCGAACTTCTCTGGTTCGCGCTCGAAAAGGATCGTGCCTGCCGAGCCGCCCGGGCCCCAGATCACGCTTTGCGGGCCTTTGATCACGGTGAGACGGTCGTAGGTTTCCGGCGAAATGTAGGACGTGGGCGCGTCCATGCGATTGGGGCAAGCGCCCAGCATCAGGCCGCCATTGGTGAGGATGTTCAAACGCGAGCCGAACATGCCGCGCAGTACCGGGTCGCCGTTGGTGCCACCGGCGCGGATCGCCGAGAAGCCGGGGATGGTCTTCAGGTAGTCGGCGCCGTCACTGGCCGGCACGGGCTGGCGCGGGTCTTTAGGGTTGGTGACCACGGTCAGCGGCGAGCTGGGGGCCACGGCGGTAATCACCGTCGGGCTCAGCTCGGGTGTATCGTGCGCATGGCCTTCATGGCCAGAGTCGGCGGCCAGGGCCACGGGCGCGAGCAGCGAGCCGCACACGGCGGCAATGGTCCCTCGCAGGGACAGGGCAAAAACAGGGGTGCAGCCAGACATAGTGATTCCAGTCGATCAGTCATGAGTCAGCGCGAAGCCTCCTGGCTCCGTGCGCAAAAAAAAGGATTCAGACGTTGATCGAGGCAGGCGGGGCGCGGCTGCGCGCACCGGGGAATACCGCCTGCCGGGCATGGCCCTGGTGCGTTGACGCAAGCAGGTGAATGGTGGGGGCGATGCTGTCGGCACTAAGCGGGCTGAGGGCCTGGGGCAGGGCGGGGCAGTTGAACAACAGGCTGCAGTAACCGCACTTTTCCCACATGACATGCAGCTGGCCATCGCCGCTGTGGCCGTGATGAGCGCCCTCGCCATGCTGATGCGCAGCCGGCATCGGCATGTCCATTGGCATGCTCATGCCGGCGTGGTGGTCCATCGGCATTGACTGGGAAATCAGCGGGCCGATGAAGATCATCCACATGGCGAACAGGCTCAGCCATCCGCCACCGGCGCGCCTGCGGTCAGGGCGGGTGGTACGGCGGCAGCTGTTGCGCGGCAAGCTCATGGCGAGCGCCTTTGAGCAGTGGTCAGTGCGCGTGTTCGTGGCCTTGCGGCTGGTCCGTCGGCGCCTGCTTCTGTACGGCTACCTGGACAGTGATGTCGCCTGCCTTTTCGAAGTGCAGGGTCAACGGGAAGCGCTTGCCGTCGCTGAGAAGGCTGCGGTCCTTGGGCTGCATCAGCATCACATGGTAGGCGCTGGGGGCGAAGGTCAGGTCCTTGCCGGCGGGCACCACCACGTTGGGTACCTGCTGCATCTTCATGGCACCGGCGGCGCTCATGACATGCTCGTGCAGTTGCGCATCATCGCTGATGGGGCTGTCGACGCTGAGCAGGCGGTCGTCGGCGCTGCCGTTGTTGTGCACCACGAAATAGGCGGCGACATTGGGTGCGTTGGGTGGCAACTGCAGCGACCAGGGATGGGCGATGTGCAGGTCGCCCACGGTGTATTCGTGGGCATTGGCAAAGGCGCCGGGCAGCAGCAGGGCGGCCATGACGAGGGCGTGCTTGAGCATGGTGAATCTCCGTTCTGTTCAGGTTCAGGCAGTCAGCGTGATGAACTCAGGCCAGCGGAGAGGCACGGGGGTTGAGCGCAGGCCAGAGCTGGCGCGGCGTGGGTTGGTACTTGGCGGGTGGCTGCAGCAGCCCTGCCAGCAGTGTCGGCGGGTTGTGCAACTGCGGCGGGTAACCAGGCAGGGCCAGCAGCGGTGCGGCGCCGGAACAGCACCAGCAGTTCATCATGCTGGCGCTGTCGTCGCTTTGCGGGCCAAGGTCGATCTTGGCCAGGGCCTGCACATCGACTTTGGCCTTGCTGCCCATGCTGGAACAGAAAGCCCCCCACAGCAGCTGCTCGGCCGGGCCCTTGGGCACGGCTGAGGCCAGCGGCATGGCCAGCAAGTTGAACAGCACTGCAAGGCAGGCTATCCAGGCAATGTGCCGACGTGGGGGCATGGAGAGATCCGGTCAGGAATCGTGGTGGGTATTGTAAGGCGGAGTATAGGTAAAAATGGCGGGGTGCGGTGAAGTGACGCAGGTTGGCTGGCTGTCGGCGGCTGCTTTGCAACCCGATCGCCAGCAAGCCATCTCCCACAGGGACCGCGCAGGTCGCAGGGCCTGTGCTGCAACCAGTGGGAGCGAGCAGGCCCGCGAAGAGGGTTGAATCAATCTCAGGACTTGTTACGGCCCATCAGCCCACGCACGGTTTCTTGCAGGTCCGCTGGCAGCACCACGACCTTGGCGTTGTCGCTGCCAGCCAGGTTCTCCATGGCACCGATATAGCGCTCACCCAGCAGGTACATCGCCGGCACGGTTTCGTTGCCCACCGCTTCCTTCACCAGCGAAATCGCCCGGGCCGAGGCCTCGGCCAGGCTGATCTGCGCCTCGGCATCGAGCCGGGCCGCCTGCAGGCGCGCTTCGGCCTCGAGGATCGCTGCCTGCTTGGCACCTTCGGCGCGGGTCACGTCGGCCTTGCGCTCACGTTCGGCCGCCGCCTGGCGCTCCATGGCCAGTTGCATGTTCTCGGAAGGCTTGATGTCCTGGATTTCCACCGAACGTACGGTCACGCCCCAGTCTTCGGTCTGTTCGGACATCGCCTCGCGCAAGCGTGCCTTGATCTGCTCGCGGCTGGACAGCGCCTCGTCGAGGTCCATGGCGCCGACGATGGCGCGCAGCGAGGTCATGGTCAGGCTGGTGACGGCGAACGAGAAGTTCTGTACGCCATAGGAAGCCTTCTGCGGGTCGACAACCTTGGCGAAGCACAGGGCGTTGGCAACGATTACCGCGTTGTCACGGGTGATGATTTCCTGCTGCTGCACATCGAGGATGATGTCCTTGGTCGGCAGGCGGTAGGCGACCACGTCCATGTACGGGATAAGAATGTTCAGGCCAGGCTTGAGCGTGCTGTGGTAGCGGCCCAGGCGCTCGACGATCCACTCCTCGCCCTGGGGCACGATGCGTACCCCTTTGAACACGGTGATCAGGACAAACAGGGCGATGGCGGCAACGACGATGAGGCTGGTCATGATGCTAACTTCCTTTTAATGCGGATTCAGGCCCGGATGACGCGGGCGGTGTTGCCCTCGATGGCACTCAGGCGTACCCGTTCGCCAGCCGCGATCTCGCTGTCGGCGATGCAGGTCCATTCTTCGTTGCCGAGGATCGGCTTCTGGAAGCGCACCCGGCCTTTCTGGAACTCCGACACGCCAATGGTCAGCAGGCCCACTTCGCCGATCACGCTGTCGGCAGTCCAGCGCACATCCGGCTGCTTGCGCCGGAGCAGCTTGAACCACAACGCCGTGGTGACCGATGACAGCAGCACCCACAGCAGCACTTGCATGTCCAGCTGCAGGGCGGGGGCGGCGAGCGAGATGAGCGAGACCAGCACGGCACCGATGCCGAACCAGAGGATGAAGAACGTTGGCAGGACCAGTTCCAGCAGGATCAGCGCGATGCCGAAGACCAGCCAGATCCACCATTGCATTTCCATATGGGTGAAACCTTCCGGGGGAGGGGGTTGAAGCTTAATGCAGCTTTAGTCTTGAAGGCATTTGGATGCACGCGTTGGGCCGTGAGAAAGGGCGCTTGAGAATGTAGGAAAGATGACAGGTGAGCAGATTTCAACAGCCTGAGCCCAGCCAGTCTTCTACCCGTAGCCCAGGTACCCGCTGAAATTCACGGAGGTTGTTGGTGACCAAAATCAGGCCAAGCGCCCGGGCATGGCCAGCAATCAATTGGTCGTAAGGCCCGATTGGCGTGCCAGCCTTTGCCAGCTCCGCGCGGAGTTGGCCGCTGTGCTCCGCTGCATGATCATCGTAGTCAAGTACCTCCAGGCGCGCAGCGAACCCTTCGACGACGGCAAGATTTCGTTGTGGGTTGGCTGACTTCTCTGCGCCGTAGATCAACTCCATCAAGGTCACGGTACTGATCCCCAGCTGGCCATGGTGGCGATTGAACGCCTCGCGAACAACTTGGGGTTTGTTTTTGATCGTGAAAATGCAGATGTTGGTGTCCAGCAGATACCTGAGCATTAAAACCCTTCGCGTTCCTGGTCAGCGGGTTGATCACGGCTAGCCATGTAGTCCGGCGTTGCATCCTCAGCGTCGAACCAGCTGTCCCATGCTTCCCCGGCAGGTGTGATGATGCGCGTGCGGCCTACCGCAACGATGTCCACACGGGTTACGTCTTCAGGAAGGGCTACGGACTTTGGCAAACGGATGGCCTGGCTGCGGTTGCTTCTGAAGACTGCACCTTGCTCCATGATTGGCCTCCTTGAAAAGCGGCAATGTGTGACTGAAGTTTAAGTGGGGCGATGTATATGTCAATGGGATATACGTATGGGCGAGGCGAGCACTTACAGTGCGAGTCTGACGAGCAGTTCATCTGCACCTGCCAGCTCCAGGTCCACCGTTGGTAACTTCGGCCGCTTGAGGATGAGTACGGGCACGCCCAGGTCCCTGGCCACCTCCAGCTTCGGCTCAGTGGCTACGCTGCCACTGTTTTTGCTGATCAGCACATCGATGTTGCGACGCTGGAACAAAGTCCGCTCTTCCTGGATATGGAATGGCCCGCGCGCGCCAATCACCTCACAGCGCGCGTTACCAGTGCAGGCCTCCAGCGCCCGCAAGGTCCAGAACTGCTCCGGCGGAATCTCGTCCAGATGTTGCAACGGCTCACGCCCCAGCGTGAACAACGGCCTGCGGAACGGCTTGAGCGCCTCGATCAGTCCTGCCCAGTCCTCTACCTCGCGCCAATCGTCCCCCGCCTGAGCTTGCCAGGCCGGGCGGCGCAAGGCCCAGCACGGGATGCCAGCACTGCGCGCGGCGCTGGCGGCGTTGCGGCTTATCTGCGCAGCATAGGGGTGGGTAGCATCGATCAACAACGTGATGCCTGCTTCGCGCAGGTAACTGGCCAGGCCCTCGGCGCCACCGAAGCCGCCGACGCGTACCTGGCACTGCAGGTCCTGCGGCACGCGGCCGATACCGGCCAGGCTGTAGACGTGCTGAGGGCCGAGGCGGCGGGCGATGGCCAGGGCTTCGGTGATGCCGCCTAGCAGCAAGATGCGAGTCGTCATTGCACACCTGCCTTGCCGACGATGCCGCCCTGGCGGTCGATGGCGAACACCTCCACCTGTACTTGTGCCGGCACCACGCTGCGGGCAAAGGCCAGGGCGTGGGCACACACCGCGTCGCCCAGGGCGATGCCGGCTGCATGCGCCAGCGCCAGGGCCTGCTGGCTGGTGTTGGCGCCGATGATGGCGGCCTGCAGCGCTTCGTCCGCGCCGATAGCTGCGGCCCAGCCGGCGAGTTGCGGCAGGTCGATGCTGGAATGACGGCTGTGCAGGTCCATGTGCCCGGCTGCCAGCTTGCTGATCTTGCCAAAGCCGCCACACAGGGTCAGGCGTGGCACGGGCACCTTGCGCAGGTGCTTGAGCACCGCGCCGACGAAATCGCCCATTTCGATCAGGGCGATTTCCGGCAGGGCGTAGACCCGGCGCATGGTGTCCTCGCTGGCGTTGCCGGTGCATGCGGCGATGTGCGTGTAGCCGTTGGTGTGGGCCACGTCGATGCCCTGGTGGATCGAGGCAATGTAGGCCGCGCAGGAAAACGGCCGCACGATGCCGCTGGTGCCGAGGATCGACAGCCCGCCCAGGATGCCCAGCCGCGGGTTCATGGTCTTCAGGGCCAGTTGCTCGCCGCCCTGCACGTTGACCGTGACTTCGAAGCCGCCCGGGTAGCCGCACTGGTCGGCCAGGTTTTGCAGATGTTCGCTGATCATGCGCCGCGGCACCGGGTTGATGGCGGGCTCGCCCACCGCCAGCACCAGCCCCGGGCGGGTCACGGTGCCTACGCCAGCGCCAGCGACAAATCGGAAACCCGGCTCGCCCAGCAGGCGCACCTGGCTGTAGAGCAGAGCACCGTGGGTCACATCCGGATCGTCGCCAGCGTCCTTGAGTGTGCCGGCTTCAGCGCGTTCGCCAACGAGACGGCAGAATTCCAGCCGCATTTGCACCACCTTGCCCTTGGGCAGGGTGATGCTCAGCGCATCGTCACACTGCCCGGTGAGCAGCAGCCTGGCCGCCGCCAGGCTGGTGACGGTGGCGCAGCTGCCGGTGGTGAGGCCGCTGCGCAGAGCGGCAGGCTGTTCGCGGGTTTCTTCACGCATCGACGGGTTTCACCACTTCCAGCAGGGTGATCGGCAGCGCCTGGCGCCAGGTGTCGAACGAGCCCAAGGGTTGCGCGTGGGCGACGTGGATGCGGGTCAGTTCGCCACCGTGGCGTTCGCGGAAATGCGCCAGGGCCAGTTCGCTTTGCAGGGTTACCGCATTGGCCACCAGCCGGCCGCCGGGGCGCAGGCTTGCCCAGCACAGGTCGAGCACACCTTCACGGGTGACGCCGCCACCGATGAAGATTGCATCCGGTTGCTCCAGACCTTCCAATGCCATAGGGGCCTTGCCGCGTACCAGTTGCAGGCCGGGGACGCCCAGCGCATCGCGGTTATGTTCGATGAAACCCTGGCGGCCTTCATCGGCCTCGATGGCCAGGGCGCGACAGGCCGGGTGGGCGCGCATCCATTCGATGCCGATCGAACCGCAGCCTGCGCCAACGTCCCAGAGCAATTCACCGGGCTGGGGTGCCAGGCGCGCCAGGGTGATGGCGCGGACATCGCGCTTGGTCAGCTGGCCGTCGTGCTCGAAGGCACTGTCTGGCAACCCGGCCAGCCTGTGCAGGCGCGGCGCATCGGGTGCCGCCAGGCATTCGATGGCTACCAGGTTGAGGGCAGCGATATCGGCATGCGGCCAGTCCTGCGCAGTGCCGGCAAGCGTTTTTTCCGCGTCGCCGCCCAAGTGTTCGAGCACCTGCAGGCGGCTTGGACCGAAGCCACGCGCACGCAGCAACGCGGCGATCGCTGCGGGGCTGTCGCCATCGTTGCTCAGCACCAGCAGGCGCACGCCGCTGTGCAGGCAGGCATTCAGCGCCGTCAGGGGCCGTGCGACCAGCGACAGCACTTGCACGTCCTGCAGCGGCCAGCCCAGGCGGGCGGCCGCCAGGGCACAGGAAGAGGGCATCGACAGCACGCGCATTTCTGCTGCAGGTACCTGGCGGGCCAGGCTGGCACCGACGCCATAGAACATCGGGTCGCCGCTGGCCAGAACGCACACCGGCTCGCCGCGCAGGGCCAGCACCGGGGCCAGGGAGAACGGGCTTGGCCAGCCCAGCCGTGTGCCGGACACGCAGCGAGGGAGCAAGGCCAGCTGGCGGGGGCTGCCGAAGATCTTTGCAGCGGCCAGCAGCGCGCGCCGGGGCTGTTTGCCCAGGCCAGTGAAGCCGTCTTCGCCGATGCCTATTACTGTCAGCCAGGGGGTCATGTGTTTCAATCCGCCATTTTTGGGGGCGCTTTGCGCCCCTTCGCGGGTGAACCCGCTCCTACAGGATGTGGGGCAACGATGATCCTGTGGGAGCGGGTTTACCCGCGAAGAGGGCGACGCGGTCGTGAATTTCTACTCAAACGCCGAGGATGCTCGACCACCGGCTTTTCATGCCGCCGGACAAAGCAGGCATAATACCGCGCCTTCTCCACTCAAGCGCATTTTCACAGATTGCCGGACACCTCTTTGACGCAGGCCAATGCCCCCCACGTATCGCCCCGCCCCTCGGCCTGCCCGGGGTTGTGGCGCATTGTCAGTGCCCGCGACGGCGGGATCTGCCGGATCAAGCTGCCCGGTGGCCTGCTGTTTGCCGACCAGGCCGATGCGGTGGCTGCAGCGGCCGAGCGTTTCGCAGGCGGCGTGATCGAGGCCACCAACCGTGGCAATTTGCAGATACGCGGTATCGGCAGCCACCACCGCGAGTTGGTCGAGACACTGCTCGCTGCCGGCCTGGGCCCGCGTGACGCGGCGGGTGACGATGTGCGCAACCTGATGCTCAGCCCGCTGGCCGGGCAGGATCCGACGATGCTGCTGGATGCCCGGCCGTTGGCTGGACGAATTCTCGAGCTGCTGGAAGGCACACCGCGTTTTCATCAGTTGTCGGCCAAGTTCGCCGTGCAACTGGATGCCGGCGAAAGCCTGGCGATGCTCGAACACCCCCATGACCTGTGGCTCTCGGCCCTGCGCCTGGAGCAGCAGACCTGGCTTGCGTTTGGCCTGGCGGGATGCCCGGCTGAAGGCCAGGTGCTGGGCGCCGTGCCGCTGGAGCAAGGCCTGCAATTGGTGCGCGCTGTGCTGGAGCGCTTCCTCGACCTGGCAACCCCGGTGCAGTCGCGCATGCGCCAGTTGCTCGAAGCCTGTTCGGTAACCGATTTCATCGACGGGCTTGGTCTGGCCATTCGCCGCGACCCAGCCGTGCTCGCATGGCGACGTGAACCCCACAACGCTTCTTGGCTGGGCGTGCTACCCCAGGCCCAAGGCCTGGCGCTTGGCGTTGCCCCGCCGCAGGGCCGGCTGACCCCCACCATGCTGCGTGGTGCCGCGCGCATTGCCCGTCAACTGGGCGATGGCAGCTTGCGCTTGAGCCCCTGGCAAAGCCTGGTGCTGCCCAACCTGCAAGCGCAACACATCAACCAGGCCCAGGCCGATTTATCCGCACTGGGCCTGCTCTGCAACGACCATGAACCTCTGGCGCGCATCAGCGCCTGCACCGGCGCCAGCGGCTGCGCGAAGGCCCTGGGCGAAACCAAGGCCGACGCGCTGACCCTGGCCACGCTGCTGGGCCCGGGTGCGCCAGCCAGCGTGCACTTGTCCGGTTGCCCCCGATCCTGCGCCATGGCCCATGTTGCCCCGGCCACCCTGCTGGCCCGTTCGCCGGGCCGTTACGACCTGTACCTGCGTGATGCGCGCCAGCCTGGCTTCGGTGCCCTGCGCGCCACCGACCTTACCTTGAATGAAGCAGGCGCCATGCTCGACCTGCCGACGGAGCACCTTGATGATTGACTACATCCGCGATGGTCAGGAGATCTATCGCAATTCCTTCCGGATCATCCGCGAGGAGGCCCAGCTCGAGCGGATCCCCGCAGACCTGGAAAAGCTTGCCGTGCGGGTGATCCACGCGTGTGGCATGGTCGACGCCATCGATGGCCTGCAATTCTCCGCAGGCGCCGGCCGTGCCGGGCGCGAGGCACTGTTGAACGGCGCGCCGATTCTGTGCGATGCGCACATGGTCGCCGAAGGCATCACCCGGGCCCGCCTGCCAGCGGACAACAAGGTCATCTGTACCTTGCGTGACCCGAGCGTGCCTGGCCTGGCCAAGGACGCTGGCAACACCCGTTCTGCCGTGGCCCTGGAGCTGTGGCGCCCCCATCTGGAAGGCAGCGTGGTGGTGATCGGCAACGCACCCACTGCGCTGTTCTACTTGCTGGAAATGCTCGATGCTGGTGCCCCGAAGCCCGCGTTGATCCTCGGCTTCCCGGTCGGCTTCGTCGGTGCAGCCGAATCCAAGGCGATGCTCGCTGCCGACAGCCGTGGCGTGCCGTTCGTGATCATGCAAGGCCGCCTGGGCGGCAGCGCGATGGCTGCTGCGGCAGTCAACGCCCTGGCCACGGAGGTGGAATGATGGCGCCGCGTGGACGTCTGCTGGGCCTGGGCGTGGGCCCTGGCGACCCTGAACTGATTACCCTCAAGGCCCTGCGCCTGCTGCGCGAGGCCCCTGTAGTCGGCTATTTCGTGGCCAAGGGCAAGCGCGGCAATGCCTTCGGCATCATCGAGGCACACCTGCAGCCCGAGCAGGCCCTGCTGCCGCTGGTCTACCCGGTCACCACCGAAGCCTTGCCAGCGCCGCTGTCCTACGAGCAGGTGATCAGCGACTTCTACGACGAGGCCAGCGTGCAGGTGGCCGAGCACCTGGATGCCGGTCGCGATGTGGCGGTGATCTGCGAGGGTGACCCATTTTTCTATGGCTCCTACATGTACCTGCATGATCGCCTGGCGCAGCGCTACGAGGCCGAGGTAATCCCCGGCGTCTGCTCGATGCTCGGTGGTGCTTCGGTACTGGGCGCGCCGCTGGTGTACCGCAACCAGAGCCTGTCGGTGCTGTCTGGCGTACTGCCGGCCGAAGACCTCAAGCGCCGCCTGGCCGACGCCGATGCGGCGGTGATCATGAAGCTTGGGCGCAACTTCCCGAAAGTGCGCGAAGTGCTGGCCGAACTTGGCCTGGACGGGCGCGCGCTGTATGTGGAACGGGCGACCATGGCCAACCAGAAGATCGTGCCGCTGGACCAGGTCGACCCGCAGTCGTCGCCCTACTTTTCGCTGATCATCGTGCCGGGTGAAAAATGGCAGGGCTGAACATGCACAAGGCACCGGCGATCGTCATCCTCGGCCCAGGCAGCCTGGCCACGGCGCTGCGTATCCAGCAGTGTTATCCACAGGCGTCGATCCATGGCCTGGAAGGCCGGGTCGAAGGTGTCGACAGCTACTACAGTGCGTTCGGCGACACCCTGCGCGAGCTGTATCAGCGGGATACGCCGATCATTGCCCTGTGCGCTGCGGGCATCGTCATCCGCAGCCTGGCCAGCCTGCTCGACGAGAAAGGCACAGAGCCGCCGGTGCTGGCCGTGGCCGAGGATGGTAGCGCCGTCGTGCCGTTGCTCGGTGGGTTGGGCGGCGTGAACGTCATGGCGCGCGAAATTGCTGAGGCGCTGGGCGTAGCCGCCGCCATTACCACCAGTGGCGAGTTGCGCTTCGGCACCTGCCTGCTCAACCCGCCGCAGGGCTATGCCCTGGCGGATATCGAGCAAGGCAAGCGCTTTGTCTCCGACCTGCTGGCTGGCGAGTCGGTACGCATTGAAGGTGACGCACCGTGGTTGCTGCAGGCGCAGTTGCCTGCCAGTGAAGCGGCCCGGCGCACCATCCATGTGGGGCATCAGGCGCGCCCGGCCAGCCGCGACGAACTGCTGATCCATCCGCGTTCGGTAGTCGTCGGTGTCGCCGGCGGCAATCTGCACGCTATTCGTGCTGCATTGCAGCAGGCTGGCATCGCCGAGCCCGCACTGGCGTGCGTGCTGGCCGACGAGCAAGCCATGGCCGATAGCGCCCTGCGCGAAGCCGCAGCGGCCTTGGGTGTTGCCTTGCGCTTCGCCGCCAAGCCACACGATGTCGCCAGCATGGTTGCCACGGCGTTGCCCGAAGCTCGGTTGATCGAGCAGGCAGAGGTGGTGATTGCAGTGTCGCCTGCACCAGTCGAGGTGGCGCAGATCGGCCGCCGTCGCGGTCGCCTGGCGGTAATCGGCCTGGGCCCGGGAGCTGCCGAGCTGATGGTGCCAGCGGTCAAGGCAGAGCTGGCGCGTGCGCAGGATGTACTCGGCTACGAAACCTATGTGCGCATGGCGGGCCCGTTCCGCGACGATCAGGTGCAGCACTGCACCGACAACCGTGAAGAGATGCAGCGCGCTCGGCACGCCTTCGAGCTGGCGGCCCAAGGCCGTTCGGTGGTGGTGGTGTCGTCGGGCGACCCGGGCGTGTTTGCCATGGCGGCCGCAGTGCTCGAAGCCTTGCATGAGTCCAGCGACCCTGCCTGGCATTGCGTTGACCTCGAGATCCTGCCGGGGGTGTCGGCCTCGCTCGCAACGGCGGCCCAGGCGGGCGCACCGCTGGGGCATGATTTCTGCGTGATGTCGCTTTCGGACAACCTCAAGCCTTGGTCGATCATCGAAAAGCGCCTGGACCTGGCGGCACAGGCCGACCTGGTGCTGGCGTTCTACAACCCGATCTCGAAATCCAGGCCGCACCAGCTTGGCGTGGCGCTTGAAGTCGTGCGCCGACATCGGGAGGGGACCACGCCTGTAGTCCTTGGCCGTGATATCGGTAGGCCGGGGCAGACGCTGAAAGTAGTCACCTTGGCCGAATTGCTGCCGGAAATGGTCGATATGCGCACCATGGTGCTGGTCGGTTCGTCGACGACATGCACCTTCGACCGCGCCGATGGCGGGCTGTGGGTATATACCCCGCGCTGGTACCACAGCCACCCCTGAACAAGGGCATGCCGACGGCTAAGGAAGTGCTGCAGGGCGGGTTGAGTTTTGCGTTGCCGTTAGGTTTGTGGCTGGAGCCAGAGGGCTCCAACCGTAAATATCCAATGGAGACCCAAAGCGATGGCCGTGAAAAGCGAGAAACTGGAACTTCAGGTACTACCGGACAAGAACCTGTTCGTGTTCCCGGACGCTATGTCCGACATGAACCGTGACGCTGCCAAGGCATGCCATGCCTTGGCAACTCAAGGTGCCAACAAGCAGCACGACCCTATCAAGGAGACTCGGGAGTGGTTCAAGCAGTACGTTTTCCTGATGTCCAAGATGGGTTGGGCCCCGACCAATGTCGACGTGCAGGAAGTAACCCAGAGCGACAGGCAACTGGAAATCAGCAACCTGGTGGGTAAAGGCTTGCAGGCCGCCTACGGGATCTTCACCGGAGAGGTGGCAACTGCGCTCGAAGGCCTGGGCAAGACCGTCATTGCCGCACTTGCCGCCAGCACTAAAAACGTCGAGATGTTGAACCGCAAGACGTTCGAAGATGACCGCACCGGGTTGAGCCTTGCCAAATGCGAGCAGACCTCAGCCGGCCAGGTAGCCATGCTGGTCAGCGCGATCCAGACCGATGCCAAGCCTGATAAATCAGCCAACTACCTGCTGCTCAAGTGGGAAAGCAGCGGCACCCGGAACTTTGCCTGTGGTGCGGTGTTGAACTTCGACCCGCGTCAGTACGACAAGGTCCGCTCGCTGGTTGAAACCAAGCTTGATGACAATGCCTTGCAGGTATTGCTGGCCCTTGAAATCTGATCACTGAGTCGGCCCGCCGGCATCACGGTGTCGGCGAGGCTGGAGGGCGAAATCATGCAAGCCAATTATGCTTTGTGGCTAAACGGTAACAGCCTGGTATGGGTTCATGCTGCCGTCAGCCAATCAAGGGTAGACGATCTGCTCAATATTCAGCTGGCCGCCTATCTGGCTGCCAGCAAGCGTCACCCACGTAACTTGCGCCATGACGGCTGGCACCGGGAATACCTGCGGGTGCAAGGCAGCTTCGGTTGTACTCCGGTCACTGTGCAGGCCCGCCCGGTTTCCGCGCCGCAGGCCGCATGTTTCGAGCCGTGGGCCATCCTTCGGGCCAACCTGCTGGCTGCTCTGGCCGCTGAATCGCATGCAGAGGCAGGGCGTTGCCTGGACATGTTCAAGGCAAGCCCTGACCCAGCCCTGCAGCAGGCGTTGTGGGCAGAATGCATACGGCTGCCGGATGCCGGGGGTGACAGCCATGCTCATGTGGAACTGCGATTGGTATTGCCAGACGGTTCCATCGTCAGCACCGAACTCAGATTCAGCACTGCTTCGCCGCCTGATGCGCTATGGCTCTGGCAAGTTCTGGAGCCCGCGTGCGACGAGCCCCCCCAGCAACTCGACTGCCGTTATCAGACCAGCGCCAAGCTTGTCGACCGGGTGAGCTGCGGCCTGCAAGCCGCCATTGGCACCAAGAAAGCGCAGTATCGCGGCCAGGTACAACCGCCAGTGGCACAGGAGCCTGTCCATGAGTAAGTTCAATCAACCGGCTGCCAGTGCCAGTGTTGTCCACAGCAGCCTGATGTCATTCTTGCCGGGGGTCAGCCCTCAAGCGCGTGATGACCTCCTGCTGGCCAACGCGTTTGCCCAGCAGGTCGCCTGGGGCGATCTGGACGAGGGGCTAGAGCCTGACTGGTTCAGGAACTACTGGCGAAACCTGGCTGCGCTAGGGTTTGATGGCAAGCTGGCACCCGCAAGCCGAAAGTTCGGCCCTGACCGGCAAACCCCCGCCGAGCGCGCCGTGGCGCAGGTCGAGCAGCTAGGCTCACCCGCGCACGGTGCGGTGGCCGAACAGTCCTTGCAGGCACTGCGCAATGACAGGCAGTCACTGTCTGCCTTCGAGTCCCGCGCACTTGCGAAGGACAAGGCGCGTTTCCAGTTGCTGCCCTGCGCCCAGCAGCCGAACGGGTTCATCGACCTGGTGATACTGCACATGGAAATGTCACTCAGGCATTCGACCAGCGGGTTTCTGTACCTGGAGTCGAAACAGGAAGTGCAGGTCGTTGATATGCGCGTGGAAGTGATCCACTTCAATCTGCAAGGGTTCCGCGAAGACTATCGCAAGCGGGCTGAAGCGAGCGTGGCGCGCAGTAGCCAGCGAGCGATACGCGACCTTCTGCTCTAAGGGGCCAGGTAGCCTTTGATGCCGGTGAAAATGATCTGCGCCGCCAGGGCGCAGACAAACAGCCCCATCAGCCGGCTGACGATCTGCAAGCCCTGGTCGCCCAGGATCCGCTCGATGCGGTGCGAAAGGTACAGCACCAGGCCGACGGTGAAGCTGGCCAGCACGATACCCACAATAGCCAGCAGCTTGTCATCCCAATGCGGCTGGCTTACGCCCATCACCAGCAAGGCACCGATGGTACCCGGCCCGACAGTGAGCGGTATGGTCAGCGGCACGATGGTGACATCCTGCTGCACGTTATCGGCCTGAACCGCCGATTTTCCCTGGGCCATGCCCAGCGCCGAGATGAACAGCACGCTGCCGGCACCGATGCGGAAGGCGTCGGCAGTGATGCCGAAGATGCCGAAGATCGCCCGCCCGAACAGGTACAGCAGGATGCTGGCGATGACCACCGCAAAGGCCACCTTCCAGGCCAGTTGCTTGCGTTCCTTGCTGGAGTGGCCGCGGGTCAGGCTGATGAAGCACGACAGCACGAAGAACGGGCTGTAGAGCACGAGCATTTTCAGGTAGACGCTGAATAACTCATGGAGCATGAGCGCTGGTCCTTGGCATGATGGATTGGTGTAGGCGCTGACAGTCAGGAACTGTGCGCCGGGTCCACCTCGGTTTCGCGGTGGTTGGCCCAGTACTGGATAAGTTCACGCAACTGCGACAGCTCCACAGGTTTGGCCATGTGCCCGTCCATGCCCGCCAGCCGCGCGCGTTCCTTGTGTTCGGCAAGAATGTGCGCGGTCAGTGCCACCACCGGGGTGCGGTGGCGCTGGTTGTCGGCCTCCCACACACGCAGCTGTTGGGTGGCCGAGAAACCGTCCAGGATCGGCATCTCGCAGTCCATCAACACCAGGTCATAGCGTTGCGCCTTCATCGCCTGCAAGGCCTCTTCGCCATTGCAGGCGGTGTCGGGCTCAAGATTGAGCTTGCCGAGCATGCCGCGGATCACCTTGGTCGAAATACTGTTGTCCTCGGCCACCAGTACGCGGAAATCACCGGGCAAGTCCAGCGCCTGCGGGATACCTGGCAGGCTGGCCGGCACGGCCTGCTCGCGCCCGCGTTGGGCCAGCTCCTCGGCCAGGGTGGTCTTGAGTGTGTAGCCGGCGACCGGTTTGGCAAGTATCCGCTTGACCCCCGCGTTGCGCGCGATGACCTTGCTCGGCGCGTTGCTGATGCCGGTAAGCATCACCACCAGGATATCGTGGTTCAGGCTGGGGTCTTCCTTGATTTTCGCCGCCAGCTGCATGCCGGTCATGCCAGGCATGTTCTGGTCCAGCAGCACGGCGTCGAAGTAGTCGCGCAGGTGGGCCTTGGTACGCAGCAATGCCAGCGCTTCTTTGCCCGACGGCACCGCGCTGACGTTCATGCCCCAGGCGCTGCACTGTTGTACCAGCACCTTGCGGCACGTGTCGTTGTCGTCCACCACCAGCACCCGGGCATCGCGCAGCGGGCTGTCGAGGTCGGCGGGAGGTTGCTCCAGGCGCGAGGGGTCCAGCGGCAAGGTCAGCCACAAGGTATTGCCCATTCCGGTACTGCTCTTGATGCCGAATTCGCCCTGCATCAGGCCGATCAGCTGTTTGGCAATGATCAAACCGAGGTGCCCGCCCAGCTTGTTGCTGGACAGGAAATGGTGGCTGTGCAATTCGGCTTGCAGCAAGGCCTCGCGATCAGCGGCCGGCAGCGGTTCGCCGCTGTCCTGCACGGCGATGCGCAGGCGCGGTACCTCGCCCCGTTGGTCCAGGGCCACCACCAGCAGGATCTCGCCCTGGGTGGTGTTTTTCAGGGCGTTTTCCAGCAGGCTCGACAAGGCCTGGCGCAGCCGCGTCGGGTCGCCGCTGATCACTCGCGGCACTTGTGGCTGGGTGAAGCTGATCAGCTCGATGTTCTGCTGTTCGGCCTTGGCACGGAAGATGTTCAGGCAGTCCTCGATCAGTGCATTAAGATCGAACTGCACGTCATCCAGTTCGATCTGCCGGGACTCCAGCTTGGAAATGTCGAGAATTTCGTTGATCAGGGTTAGCAGCTCGTTGCCGGCGCTGTGAATCGTCTGCACGTAGTCGCGCTGCTTCACCGACAGCGGTGTGCCCAGCAGCAGCTCGGTCATGCCCAGCACCCCGTTCATGGGGGTGCGGATTTCGTGGCTGATCTTGGCCAGGAACTCGGCTTTGGCGTTGATTTCGGCGTCGCTGGCGGCCAGCGCACGGCTGGCGCTGAACCGTTCCTCGCTGATCCTGCGCAGGCGCTCGCTCACCGCCAGGTTCAGCAGCAGGCCGCTGACCACGGTCAGGCCCAGCAGGACGCACAGCAGCCAGGGCGTCGAGGTGCGCGTCAGGCCCAGCAGCGCCGGCAGCAGCACCAGGCCACCGAGGTTGAACACCACCATCGCCAGGCTGAACAGGCGGCCGGGTGGGTAACCTTTGTACCAGTGGTAGCTGCTCACCAGCAGCATACTGACGCTGCCCAGGGCCATCAGGGCGTAGGTCATCAGGTTGAGCGGCAGGGTATCGACGAACAGCAGTACCAGGCCGCTGACCCCGACAACCAGCATTTCGCCCTGCAGCAGCCGGTTCAGCCGTGGCGATTTGCACGGCGAAAAGAAATGCTGGGTGAAATACAGCCCCGCCAGACCGGCCAGTACCAGCGTCAGGTAAGCGGCAGGTGTTTGCGCGCTGTGCCACACGTGCCACCACGGCCCGCTGAGGTTCAGCAGGATCAGACCACTGAGCAGCATCAGGCCGTGGTACAGCGCCAGGATCAGGGTGGTGCTGGAGCGGCTGTAAAGGAAGCGGATCAGGTTGTGCATGATCAGCATGATCAACCCGCCGAACAGCATGCCGAACAACAGTGGCTGGTGCTGGTCCGACGCAGCTTCGGCTGCGGGTTCCAGGCTGATGGCCGGGCGCAGCTGGTGCTCGGAGACCAGGCGCAGGTAGATGTCCAGCGGTTGTTTGCTGTTGGGCAGGGGCAATACATGGTCGCTGCCGCGCAGGGTCGGGCTGGCATTGCCGGGCTGGCGCCCGTGGTGCAGCTGACGCAGAAGCTGGTCGCCCTCTAGGGCGTAGAGGTCCAGGCCGGAAAGGTCGGGGGCAAATACCCGCAGCAGTTGTTCCTGGTCGCCGGGCGCCAGGCGATAGTGCAGCCACAGTGCCTGTTCCGCAGGCGCGGCATCCAGGTCGGCAAGCAGCAGCGGGCTGAACTGGTTGCGGTAGCGCTCGGAACGCACGTCGCTAAGTTGCAGGTTGGCCTGTTCGTCGAGCAGAACGGTCCAGCCTCCGTCATGATCGGCCGCAGCCGGGAACATGCAGAGCAGGGTCAGCAAGCTGACGATCAGAGCTGAGGCAATCCGAAGCCGACGCACTACGAAATCCCTTCTTAGCCGATGTGCCGGGTACTCACTATGCGCGGCGCGCCGAGCCGAAGGCAAGGCCCATGCCGGGCCCTGTCGACGAGCCGGATGCCGTAGGCTGAAAGCGCTACGGCGTTCCGCCATTGTTTACTGCTGGTGTTCACCGCGCTCGCGGGCGATGGCCCGATAGCCGATGTCGGTGCGGTAGAAGCTGCCGTTCCAGCTTACTTCCCTGGCCAGGCGGTACGCCTGCTGCTGGGCATCGGCAACAGTGCTGCCCATGGCGGTGGCACACAGCACGCGCCCGCCGTTGCTGGTCACTTGGCCATCCTTGAGCGAAGTACCGGCATGGAACACCTTGCCTTCGATCTTCGCCGCAGCGTCCAGGCCGTGGATCACGTCGCCCTTGGCGTAGTCGCCCGGGTAACCGCCAGCTGCCAGTACCACGCCCAGGCTCGGGCGCGGGTCCCATTGTGCTTCGACCTTGTCCAGCGCCTTGGCGAAGGCTGCTTCGATCAGCAGCACCAGGCTCGACTCCAGGCGCAGCATGACTGGCTGGGTTTCCGGGTCGCCGAAACGGCAGTTGAACTCGATGACCTTGGGGTTGCCTGCCTTGTCGATCATCAGGCCGGCGTAGAGGAAGCCGGTGTAGACGTTGCCTTCCTCGGCCATGCCGCGCACGGTCGGCCAGATGACCTGGTCCATCACCCGCTGGTGCACATCGGCGGTGACCACCGGGGCAGGGGAGTAGGCACCCATGCCGCCGGTGTTCGGGCCGGTGTCCTGGTCGCCGACGCGCTTGTGGTCCTGGCTGGTGGCCATGGGCAGCACGTTATGGCCGTCGACCATGACGATGAAGCTGGCTTCTTCGCCGTCGAGGAACTCTTCGATCACCACGCGCGAGCCTGCCTCACCGAAGGCGTTGCCGGCCAGCATGTCACGCACGGCGGCTTCGGCTTCTTCGAGGGTCATGGCAACGATAACGCCCTTGCCCGCGGCCAGGCCGTCGGCCTTGATCACGATCGGTGCGCCTTTTTCTTGCAGGTAGGCCAGCGCCGGCTCGATTTCGGTGAAATTCTGGTAGTCGGCGGTCGGGATCTTGTGACGCGCCAGGAAGTCCTTGGTGAAGGCCTTGGAGCCTTCCAGCTGGGCCGCGCCCTTGGTTGGGCCGAAGCAGTCCAGGCCGCGGCTGCGGAACAGGTCGACCACGCCGATGACCAGCGGCGCTTCCGGGCCGACGATGGTCAGGTCAACGTTTTTCTCGGCGAAATCGGCCAGTTGCTCCAGAGCGCACACGTCGATGGCAACGTTCTCGCACTTGGCTTCAATGGCGGTGCCAGCGTTGCCAGGGGCAACGAAGACTTTCTCGACGCGTGGGTCCTGGGCGACTTTCCAGGCCAGGGCGTGCTCACGGCCGCCGCTACCAATGATCAAAACTTTCATGTCAAAACCTCATGTTTGGCGGCAGTACCGGCCCCTGTGGGAGCGGGTTCACCCGCGAATGCGGCGGTGAATCCAGCATCGCATTCGCGGGTGAACCCGCTCCCACAGGGACCTGGGACCGGCCGGCCATCTTGATTAGTGGCGGAAATGGCGCATGCCGGTGAAGACCATAGCGATGCCGGCTTCGTCAGCGGCGGCAATCACCTCGGCATCACGCATCGAGCCACCCGGCTGGATCACGGCGCTGATACCCACTTTCGCCGCATTGTCGATGCCGTCACGGAACGGGAAGAACGCATCCGACGCCATGACCGCGCCCTGCACCTGCAGGCCAGCATGCTCGGCCTTGATTGCAGCAATGCGTGCGGAGTTGACGCGGCTCATCTGGCCGGCGCCGACGCCGATGGTCTGGCGCTGCTTGGCGTAGACGATGGCGTTGGACTTGACGAACTTGGCCACCTTCCAGGCGAATACCAGGTCGTGGATCTCTTGCTCGGTCGGTGCACGCTTGGTAACGATTTTGAGGTCATCGGCGGTGATCATGCCGATATCGCGGCTCTGCACCAGCAGGCCACCGTTGACGCGCTTGAAGTCCCAACCGGCAGCGCGCTCGGCAGGCCACTCGCCGCATTCCAGCAGGCGAACGTTCTGCTTGGCAGCCACTACGTCGCGGGCAGCCTGGGAAATTTTCGGGGCGATGATCACTTCGACGAACTGGCGCTCGACAATGGCCTTGGCCGTTTCGCCGTCCAGCTCGCGGTTGAAGGCGATGATGCCGCCGAACGCCGACTCGGTGTCGGTGGCGTAGGCCAGGTCATAGGCCTTGCGGATGCCGCCTTCGTCTTCCGGTACCACGGCCACGCCGCACGGGTTGGCGTGCTTGACGATGACGCAGGCTGGCTTGACGAAGCTCTTCACGCACTCCAGCGCGGCGTCGGTGTCGGCCACGTTGTTGAACGACAGTTCCTTGCCTTGCAGCTGGATGGCGCTGGAAATGCTGGCTTCGCCTTTCTTGGCCTCCACGTAGAACGCCGCGCTCTGGTGCGGGTTCTCGCCGTAGCGCATTTCCTGGGCCTTGACGAACTGGCTGTTGAAGGTGCGCGGGAACTGGCTGCGCGCTTCAGTGCTCAGGGTGTCCTTGGCCTGGTCGATGGTGCCCATGTAGTTGGCGATCATGCCGTCGTAGGCGGCAGTGTGCTCGAACGCCTTGAGCATCAGGTCGAAGCGCTGGGCGTAGGTCAGGCCGCCGGCCTTGA
>Ga0302347_1001533_pt1 | contig 27350 bp, 36 predicted proteins | sample PhyWR1_FD_202178 | JGI IMG/M metagenome (GOLD analysis project Ga0302347, IMG submission 202178) | Leaf surface microbial communities from wheat plants in UC Gill Tract Community Farm, Albany, California, United States - DLSL W.R1 (v2)... | ecosystem: Host-associated > Plants > Phyllosphere >...
CTTTCAAAGGTGACCTTGCGAAATCCTATGTACTGACGGCCGATACGTCGTTCGAGCTAAATGGAAAAATTGAAAGGCAACACACAGTGATCAATGGCAGCTTTCAGGGCGAGTGCCCGGCGGATATTGAGCCGGGCGTGAAAAAAATGCGCGGAGGAATGAAGATCAATTCTCCATACTCCAATAGATGAAAGGTTCGAAGCGTCATCGCTGACGGACATCGAATGCAGCTGCATCGATTGCCACGTATAACGCTCAATGGTGGCTGAGGTCAGTGCCCTCGCAGCTTCTAGGCGTTCCATATATCCTTCGGGATGATATTGGGCTCGCTTTTGTGAGCGCTGGTCTGTTGGGGTGACTCCATCGTAAGCGAGTCTTCAGTCTTGGATTTTGGCGCTCTGCGTTTTCGTGGCAGTGCTTGAGTTAAGAGTACTGAACAAACTTTACGGATCGGCAAGGCAAAAGTAGTTAAAAATTTTTAGAGCCAGCCGGCGCGCGGCGCTTCGAGCTGGATAGTTAACTCAAGGAAGGAAATATGAATCGCTTATTGATTGCTACATTTTGCCTATTGCTCCTCTCTAGTTGCACAACAAGCGTCAGTTCTGGCGTGCGCGAGAAAGTGTGGTATTCCGAAGGAGAGAGACCAGCCACCGCCCCTTGGCACGTCTATTTGGTATTTACTGACGACGGTCATTTCATATATTGGCGCACTGTAGAAAAACCCGATGATGTACTCAAAAAAATTGACTCCTATATCAAAGGCACCGGTCTCGATGTTGGTAGCCCAGTGCCATACACACGAACTGGAAACGACTTAAACGCGGTTTCGCGAACCCCGTTCCTAAGTAGAACGGGTGAGACGGTCTACACTGATGTCCGCACCTTTAAAGGGCGCTTTGTCGGCGACGCTTTAGAAATAGATTTCGAAAGAATCACTGTCTGGCCTCCTCGTCCTACATTTTCTGAAGGCGTCAGAAGATGGTCGTTGAAAAGACTTAGCTCCTTTCAAAATAAGTGAAAAGCCGAGTGTGATGGCTTTTCTTGTCAATATTAGGACTACCAGATAGGCATCAACGACATCCACTACTTCTATGGAATGAGTCCCACAGCGGAAGTCGTTCAAGATTATGGAAGCACTCTTGCAAAAAAAGTGTAGTCCGACCAGCCTCAGAGCTAATTGACAAGCTCTGGAGGCTGCGGACAGATGCCGCTCATAGCCCATGTGCTGCCGCCACTCAGTCGACGGAGTCCTATTCTGCTTTTCCTAAATGAATTGAGATCATGCTAATTTTCTCGACCACGAATGTAGGTCATCGATTTATAGCTCCGCTCACAGGCCAGCCCAGCTATTCGAGCTCGGTCATACGCAGCAGCCAATTCTCCCGCTCTTTTGTCAGCCCGCTGGAGCAGGTCGGAGAGCACCATTGCGGCGCGGGTGGCTGACGCGCCTCGTTGGGCAACTCCGGGATCGACGCGGGCAGTGGCGGCAAGCCTGCTGGCTTCGACGTGCAGGCGGTCACCAGCAGCATCAGCGGCACCAGCATCAACAGCTGCAGCTTTGTTTTGCTCTCGCGCATCACTTGCTTCCTTGTTCACCGCCAACTGGCGGCGTTGTTCTTCTTCGCGAGCTACACGGCCGGCCTCGGCGACAGCAAGCGCGTGGGCCGCGTCACGAACCGCCAGTTGCCTGCCGTATCGCCAGTCCTGCACCTGCCAGGTGACGCCGGCGGCGGTCGCCATCAGCACCAGTATCAGCACCACCAAACCGGCCAGCTTCTGCACCGGCGTCATGCCAGCACCTTTTTCGCCCGCTCCCACAACTGCAAGCGATCTTGCAGGCCGTTGAGACCACCATTAATGCGGCGGGTGATCTTCGTGAAGTCACCCTGATCCGCCAGCGTGTTCAGCCCTTTGGTGGACCAGAACCAGGCCGCAGACATCGCCGCGTGCTGGGGCAGCTCGAGTAGCTCAGGCCTGTTGATCAGGTCCAGGCCAAGAGCTTCCCCGCATGCGGCATAGTTGGCTCTCCCGGTGATCTGGATCAGTCCGCGCCCACGGTACTTCGAGCCGTCACCCTTGACGGTATTTCCCAGATCGGCACGGCCTTCGTACGTGAGTTGCTGCGCAGTGGGCCCCCAAATCTCGCGCACGTAGCGTAGTTGGCCGGATTCGTGCCCAACCTGGGCGATGAATGCAGCAGCGCGCGCGGTGCCCACGATGCCATAGCGGTTCATGGCCGTGTTCAGGGCAGGAACAAAAACGCCGGCTTGGTGGCCGGCGTTCGGGAGGATCTGCAGCAACTGCTGCTCAGTGATCGGCATGCTTTTCTCCAGGCACAAAAAAACCGCTCAAGGCGGCTGGTGTGTTCTTTTACCGGCTCAGGCTGGCTGAACTGGTCTCTTGCTCATGTCGGGGAAGTCAGGGTTGTCCGCTGTCCACTTACGCAGGGCGCGCCAGTACAGCTTCCAGTCTTCTATGGAGCCAACGATGTCTTCCTCGCCAAAGTCGATTGCTGTAACCGTCTGCTGGGCGATCGGCATTTGCTCTTCACGCCAAGCGTTTTCCACCACCCTCAACCTTGCGATCAGCGTCTCCTGGGTAATTGCCCATGTGCCATCGGCCTGAGCCGTGTAGTCCATGCTGTTATCGCCTTGGGGCCTCTCCCCTTCCATTTCGATCCAGCCTTCATCAGGGCCTTTGTCCGTCTCGTCGCCCTCGAAGAAGTTCGAGCCTACCCTTGCGTAAAATCGAATCATTAGATCGCCCCCTTAAGTTTCCAGACCTTTACGCGCACTGGTGCGGTGGTCAGAACTGCACCTGTATAGCCATGCCCACCTCCGGTAGAAGCGCTGGGCAATGCAACGCCACTCGCACCAGCCTGGCAGATGATCTTGTCCGCCGGCAGGATCTGCTGTGCATATGCGCCGTAGGATGCGCCCCCGCTACCCGCATTACCGTCAAGCCTGGGTTCTGACCAGATGCCCCCAATTAGGACCTCCAATATGGTCATCACATGAAACCCTGGAAATGGGTTGTCTGAGGTAAATCTAGATGCCGAAACAATGTTCCCCGGAGCAGCTGCAGTGCCACCGTTGGGATAGATAATTGCAAAATCGGCGGCCGCCGAGTCAAGCTTGAGATCAACCTTTCTATCAATAAACGCAATAAATCCAGAGAGGTTTCCGCCAGCCCAAATACTGGAAATAATATCCCCGGAAGTTGTTATAGAAACGCCAGCACTTAGAGTCACACCCGCACCAGTGACCAGCACGCCAGCCTTAGTGATGGTTACAGCCGGACCTGCGCCAGACTGTCCATACCCTGGGGAAAGTTTCAGAGCGCCTGACGGCTCACAATAAACCGCACCTCGATTTCCGCCTGCTTTATCACTGAACCAAAGAAACGCACTCTCTGTGTCCGCAGTAGCCCTGATATTCACTCCGCCGCCATTGGTAGTAAGAACACCACCAAAAAGAGTTCCACCAAGCGCGCCAATCTGAATTCGGGTCAAACCTTGAGCATCATCAATCAGCCGCACACTGTTATCAGCTGAGTAAACAAACCTTACATTCGCCGTCGAGTTTGGATCTGTGACATCTTCTCGGCGAAGAGTTAGGCCACCTGAAGATCCAACCTGAACAGCGCCCTTAAAGCGAGGCACCACTCCGGAAACCGAGTCAACCGCGGCGAGGAAGGCATTGGCGTTGCCAAGCTTATCGGCCTCGGTCTTCGCCCGGTCGGCTTGTGTCAGCGCATTGGCCGCAGAGGTGGCGGCATTGATCGCAGAGGTGGCCGCTGCGTTCTTGGATGCCGTTGCAGATGTCGCGGCGCCGGTGGCGGTAGTGGAAGACGTAGAGGCACTGGTTTCGGATGCTTTGGAATTAGTCTCAGATGTCTTGGCGTTGGTCTCTGACAACTTTGCCGCAGCGGCCGAGGCCTGCGCATTGGCCACCTCCTGATCCAGGTCTTTAAACTGGTCGGTGATGGCGCGCAGCCGATCAGCTGACTCTTTGACGTAGCCCTGCATCGGGGCAATGGTGTACACCCCTGCAGCGACTGTCGCCCCTTGGTAATTCGGGGCTATGGAAATCGCCGTATTGCTCGCGATGTTGGTGATCTCGTACCACCGGCCGTCCGGCCCACGGAAAGCATCACCCACTCGCGCGTTTGCTATAAATGCCGTGCCGGTGCCAATTACCGCGTTACTGTCGGCCGCAACGGCAACAGTTCCTATTTTATACCAGGCCATTTAAGCCTCCTAAGAAATTGGCTTTGCAAACATTAACGGCAGGAAGAAACTTGAACCGTTAAAGTCCCCAATGTTTTGCAGCTGAGCAACGACACGATTGTTTGCGTAATCCCAGAAACAAGAAAGAAGCGAGAAGGTGCTTCCGCCCGGTATATTCATCGCAATATTATTGATCAGCATGTAGTTTCCGGTATTCAAAGGAACGGCGGCATAGAACGTGGAAATCCATCGCCCTACAGAGGGATTCGATGCGCCCCCATAAGCCCAGCCAGCAACTACATCCGTAAACTGTGCACAAGGCGTTCCATTGTCGAATAGTTGTTTTGCGTCTCCGTCCCACAACCTGAGACCATATTGGGCAGTTGGTGCGGACTCATAGGCCGCAACAAAAAACGACCCAGACCCTCCGCTTGCCCCGTTGATGAACCCCGTCCAGTTTCCGGGAGAGCCCTTAAGGCTCACCCATTGGAAGCCCCCGGTTGAAGGTCTGACAAAAATTAACGGCGGTTCTTGCGACGTGATCACCGATGGAAAATCACCGCCAGCCGGCCCATAGATCCCTTTGTGTATAACAACCAGCCGTGCAAACTCAGAGTCAAGCGTTACAACATCTGAGTTATTATTAAATGTTAGTCCATGTGACATCATCTATACCTGAATACTAGAAGTCGCTGAACTGATATCCCAACTCTGCCGGTTGGCATATTTCTATTTCTAAACCAAACCTGAACTCCGTCCGTAAGCATCTGTACATCGAACTGAGACAAACTTGCGTCTTGGCCGGATGGGTCCCCTGAGTACTGCCCATTAGGCAAACATATCCCGATATGAGTAGAGGGTTTCACTCCGGGGATGGATACAAAAGTACTACTGCCCACCGTGCCGATAAGGGCTGAATAAACAACCCTCACGGTGAATGAGTTCTCATCCAATTCAAGGAGGCCAGTAGGCCCCCATATCCTGATTCCTCCGATCATGCTGTCAGATCCCCCAACTGCACCCGCTTGACGTTGTTTTCGTCGTACACCTTGATTGCACGATTGGTCATCGTCAGGCGACCACCACCAGGTGCCGGGCCGTTAAACTCCAAGTTTCCGGCTTTATCGAGGCGCCACCCTTGAACACCAGCGACATAGTTGTCGGACTGCAGCGCCTCTCCGATCTTCAGCATGGTGATGCTGCCGTCCTGGATGAAGGCTGAGCGCATGAAAACCTGACCGTTCACCACCGCGAATGGCGAAGAAAGAATCCCGTTGATGTTGTTCACCACAGCGAACCTGTCAGCGCTCACCAAGAACTGGCTCTGCAACTGACCATCCACGTTCTCGATGCCAAGCCCAATCCCCGCCGCGACGTACTGCCCGTTTTGGTTGAGCTGCATCTTCACCGACCACATGGTGGAGAGCTTGCCATCGGTGCTGGCCTGGGCCTGGCTTACCGTCTGGATATCAGCTGAGTTATCACCGATCTGCACCCCAATCTGTTGGATGGCCTGGGCCGTGGCCTGGCGATCGTTGACCACAACGCTTTCCAAGTCGGTCACAGATCCGCTGACATCGCCCACCTCGGCGGCCAACTCAGTCGTACGCTGAACCATGGCCGCGTTCTTCGTGGCCTGGGTCTTCACCTCCTGCGCAAAGCTCGCCTTGGCGTTAAACCCCTGTAGCGCATCCGCGAGTTCGCCTTCGCCGGTGTCATCCCTGTACGCCGCCTGCAGCACCTGAAGACTTGATGCCTGGGCGGTGACCACGCCGTCCAACTCGGTGATATCGGCGGTGTTGGTGGATACCTGCTGTGCCAGTCCATTCGCAGTCTCTACCGACTGGCCAACATCAAGCCAGTAGGTAGCGTTGGGCGGCGGAGAATTGATGGGAACGCTCTGGACGGCCTGATAGATCCTCCCGCCCTCCACGACCATCTGACCTTTCAGGTAGGTGGCATCCTTGTCGTAACCCTTCAGACCGTCCAAGGCGTTGATCTGATCTTGCAGGCCTGGGATCTTGTCGATCGCGTCCAGGACGTCCTGACCAAGCTCAGTGCGCCCAACCTGGCCGGCGATCAAGTCGAGCACAGGATCGGCGTCTGCGCTCGCCATCCCTATGACGCCGTTACCGACCGGATAGAACGGCCCGATGTTGCCGGTCCGGTCCACCAGGCGCGCCCAGAAGAACAAGGTTGCGCCCGCCAGAAGCGACTGCATCCGGTAATCGGCCTGCGGGTAAGCCAGGTCGGCCAGCTTGGTCGCCGCTCCCAGGTCGTTCGCGGGGCCATACCACAGCTCGGTGCGCTGGGTATCGTCGGCGCCAGCAGGGAAGCCCCACTTGATACCGATACCGAACAGTTCGCTGGTGGTGGTCAGGAACGAAACCGCCGGCGGCAGGCCTACCTTCCCTTCGAGGTTGGTCAGGTCGGAGTTCTTCCAGATCGACGAGATTTCGAATGCGCTCACCGAACGCACGCGGGCCAGGTAGGCGCCCGAGTAAATGCCGGTGACATCCACGCTTGTCGCGCCTGTGCGCTGTACCCTGATCCAGTTGCCGCTGTCCTTGCGCCATTCCACGTCATACGCAACTGCGCCAGCCACGGCAGGCCATGAGATGTTCATGGTGCTGATGGCCAGGCCCTGGTTGATCGACACGTTCGAAGTGATGGTCACGCTTTCTGGCGCCGGAACCACGGTGATTGGAATCACGCTGATCGGGCGTTCTTCCAGGCGTGCGCCGGTGTCGATGCTCGGGAACTTGCTTGGCTCGTACTGCAAGGCGCTGATGTCGTAATCGCCCTCGGGCGTCCGTGCAGTCCTCATTACTCTATATAGAGGGATTGCCAGATCGTCAGCGTCGATTGCCCACTGAAGCTGTGCAGCCGGTTCCTCGCTGTAGGCAACGGTCACGATTATGTTGCGGCCGCTCACGCTCTCCACGGTTCGCCCTTCTGCGCGGCCACCCGGAAGGTTTATCACCAGCCGGTCGCCGGCCTTGGCCAGGGTGTCGCGGTCCAAGGTGATGACCTTGCCCGCCGCCGCCGCGATTCGCCCACCGATCTCCCGGCCAGCCAGCAGCGAGTCAGCAACAGGGATAATGAAGCCTGGTAGAGGGATGCGGCCTTCCATACCGGTCCTGAAGCTGATGGTGCGGTCCTGGTTATTGCTCAGCACCAGCCATTTAGCGCGGCGCTGGGCCTCAGATACCCGAGTGCAGCCTATGGCACTGATCTCCGTCGGCTTGTCGCCCAGGCGGCGCTGGAGTGGAAGGTCGGAGTAGACCGTGACGTCTGTGTCGTAGTTGTTGAGCGGGTTGTCGTAGCTGACCAGGCAGCGAGTGAAGCGGGTCTTCGCCGAGGCGCTGCCGTAGGAGATCTTGCCGTCGATGACGTTGGACCTGGTGAAGACGTAATCGATGTCCTGCGCCCGAGGCATATCAGCCTGCATGACCAGCTGGCCCTGGGCCCAGTACGTCATCCCGCGATAGATGCCGGCGATGTCGCGCAGCAGTGACCAAGCGTCGGCTTTACCCTGCAGGTTCATGTCGCAAAGAAAGCGCGGCTCCACGCCGTCGGCACCATTGGGCACCATCTGGTCGCAGTACTGCGCGATGCGGTAAAGCTCCCACTTGTCCACCATCCACGGCTTTATGCGCCGGCCCAGCCCGAAACGGTCCTGGGTGCAGATTCCGTAGGTGATCCAGGCCGGGTTATTGGTCCAGGCATCCTTCATGGTGCCATCCCATGCTCCAGAGTAGGTGCGGGACAACGGGTCGTAGTTGCTCGGCACCTGCCAGCGGCGGGCCTTGCACTTAACGGTGACGGCTGGGATGTTGGTGAACTGCTCGGCGTCGAACTCGATAAAGAGCAGCGCGGTGTTCGGATAGCGCAGCTTGGCGTCGATCACTTGGGTGTAGCCGGCGATGAAAAGGCTGTCCGCTATCTTGTCGGTGTTCTGGTTTGGGGTGATGCGGCGAACACGGATCAGCCAGCCACTGGTTGCCGGCGGCAGATCAATGCGCATGGACTTTTCGTAGCGGGTGGTGGCCTTGCCGGTTATGGCTCCGACCAACACTTCCTGGTAGGCCCCGCCATCAGTGGCAACATCCACAGCGTACTGGATGCTGTAACCACCAATATTCCCTTCGCTGTCCTGGCTCGCAAGCCGGGGCGTGGCCAGGCGGATGCGAGCCGCCGACAGTTGCAAGTTGGTCAGCGACTGAACCCACGGCGTGCCGCTGCGCAGCTCGATATTCAGTGAGGTCTCGTTGTCGACAGACGGGATGCCCGGAATGTAGGTCTGCTCCACAGAGCCCGGCCGCCAGTCCCACTTCACGTTGGTGAAGTTGAAATTGCCGCTGGCATCCTGGATTGGAGTGTTGTCGAGGAAGATATCGCGCGCGGTTGGCGTGCCGTCGAATTCACCCTCGCCTACGGCGATCAGGATCTTGGCCACGTTGGTGGAACGCAGGCTGTCGGGCGCCTCTACTGGCGACTTGGGCTTGCTCTCGCCGCCTTTGGCACCATGAATATCCAGCTTTTGTGCTGCGCCCATGCTTTCCTCCAGGCAATAAAAAACCGGCTCATGGCCGGCTTGTTTCGTGCGTTACGCCTACGTTTTGTCTTCGGCGTAAATCGATGCAGAGATGATTGCCCCGCCCCATCGGCGGTCACCGATGCAGATCGGGACGGGGTTCCCGCTGGCCGTGGTGTTCTTTGCGCTGCCGAATGCATAGCTGGGCATGTTTTCCGGTGATGCGCTCTGCTTGAGGCCGGCCGCCTGAGGGCTGAGCATCTGGATGACGCCGCCGGCCAGCAGCGCGATACCGGCAGGCGCTGTCGGCGCGCCGAAGTAGCTGGCCGCGATGAGCACGACGCCCAGCACAATCTGCAAAATGCCGCCACGCTTGCTGCCCTCGACCACTGGGACAATCCTGACTTCCTTGGTGCCACCCATGCCGAACTGGTCAGGACCGGTGTTCTTCCGATTACGGAAGATGGCAAAGCGAAGTCCGAGGCGGTCAAGGCGGCGGATCTCATCCTCGAATCCGTCAATCGTGGCCTTCAGCGCCCGGAATACCTCCCAGGTGTCGCCCGATCCGACCTGGCGCCGGTGCAGCCTGCCGAATTTTTGAGCCAGCGAGCCGGAAAGCTTGATGGTGGTCATCGGCGAATAAACGATGGCGCTCATCGGGCCTCCTTGTGTCGAAGAATTAAACGGGTGCGCTGCAGCCATGGCCCGCCGTAGACGATTACCTCTGATGGCCGTCCGTACAGGTGATGCAGAACGAAGGGACCGGGCCCGAACACGCCAGACTCTTCGTCTGGCAGAGCTGGGTCAGTGCCGAGGTAGATGCCCGCATGGTTTGGGTGGGCCGTGCGGCCTACCTCCATCACGATCATGTCTCCACGCTGAGGGCTGTCGACCTGCTCGAAGCCGGCGGCGGCGTAGTTCGCCTCGTACAGGCTGGTGCTGTCTGCACTCTCCCACCAGCCATCGTCGCGCTGGAAGGCTTCGAACTCCAAGCCCCATTCCCGCTTATACCAGTCAGCGCAGACCTGCCAGCAGTCCCAAGCGCCGTGTACGAACGGGCGCTTGAGCAGCGGCGTGCTGCCGGTGGGCGTGATGGTGCGAAGGTCGCCTTCAGGCCATGACAGGATGTGCCAGGGCAAGGCCGTTGCCTCGCACATTGCCAGGTCCCGCGATGACGGCCGGCTGGTGGCGTCTGGGTGGGAGTGAATGATGCCAATCACGTCGCCCTGGTCTTCCGCCGCAGCGTAGTCCTCTGGTTCCAGCCTGAACTCTTCGTTCGGCTCGGTGGCGATGTTCCGGCACGGGAAGTACTTCTGTGCTCGCCCGATGGCCAGCAGCAGGCCGCAGCACTCTTTAGGGTACTCGGCCGCCGCATGCGCCTGGATGGCCGCAATGATGTGTTTGCGCATTATTCAGCTCCGGGCAATGAGTGACACAGCTGGAAACCCCCCGAATGGCAGGGGGTTGCCCTCGCCAAAGCGCGGGATACATCCCTTCCCTAGGGTGGCATCGCACACGTCCAGTTCAGGGTTGTCGGTAACGATCCCGTCCTTGGTGACGTAAGGCCCGGTGTAGCCACAGTTGGGACCTCGGTAACCACCGGTGAGGCACCAGTGGCACAGCGTCGTCATCTGCCGCCCGATGGTTTCGCCGCCGACGTCACCAGGGCTGGCCAAGTCCCAACTGACCGTCTCGCCGTCCTCGTTGGTCTTCTGGTCGACATACCAGACCTCGATCGATTCCTGGGTGGGATCGGCCGTGGGGTTGCCGCCTTCGAAGTTCACCGCGTCCAGAAACTCGGCGAGCGTGTTACGGATGGTCAGCTTGAACTCGAGCAGATCCTCGAATGCCAGGCAGAGCGCGGTGATCCGCCCGTTCACGTTGCCGACCGACAGCTTCGGTCGTACCGCGGTGCCGTCGCCATTTGCCTCGCTGCCCTCGTACTGCATGGGCCAAGCGCCGTACTCTTCACCCTTCCACCAGATCGACTTAGCCGGCAGCTGGTCAGCGATGGGGCCGGCGGCCAGCAGCTCGGCAGGCGTGTGCGGTATCGCATGGCCGTGGAAGCGCAGAACATCGGCGCCGTAATCACTGCCATCCAGTTCAAACAGCATGACTTCGTTGCCAGGCTCAAGAGTCTGGATAGCGTTGATCAGCGACATGGATTGACCTTTACGGGTGGAAAGCGCGCTCGAACGTCGCCGTCAATTTGAATACGCCCCCGCCCATGGGCGTAGGGGTTGGGTTCTTGCAGGTGAACAGGCCAAGCTGGCCCAATGGCGTGGTCCAGAGGAATGCCTTGGCGCCCTTGTGCCGGTCGAAGAACGCCATCATGGCCGCTGCCGTGGTGGTGTTTCCCGTGTGGGTGACCGGGTAGGCATCGACCTTGTTGTTGATCCCGTCCCCGACCTGCTGCTTGTAGCCGTCCCCGAACTGGGAGGTGCGCACCCGGTACGTGATATCGGGCGCCTCCCCGTGCTGGGTGGGCCAGGTGAATGTCTCGATCGCCATGATGGCTCCGGGTAGAATGTATTTTTGACCAAGGAAATGGGTAATTACATGAAAATGAAACTCGCAGAAGTAAGCGTCTACGAAGACGCTCCGGACATTGGGAAAACCAGCATCGGCGGGAGCGTCACAATTTCGCTAAAGATGGAAGATGGACAGGCCGGTGGAACCTTCGGGGTGACTTTTGAGCATGAAGGCGCCAAAGATCTGACCTATCGCCAGCTTGAGCAACTTGTCCTTGATAAGGTCCGGTCATCCCTGACCAAAATTTAACGGCGAACCGTTGCAGCTGCTTATCTACCGTTGATTGCTCTCCACGTTGCGCCCCCACTGGGGCTCAGCGTTCTTCGTTCATTTGCCGCGATCTCACCCCGGATCAGAGCGAGGAACTGAGGGGCAAGCTTCTGACCCATCGCTGTATCCGCAGTCGCATCGGCTTCACCATTGCGGTTGATGTTGATGGTGACCTCCGTCTTCGACTCGGTGTTGCCACCGCCCGCCCCGCCACCGCCCCCAGAAGCCGCAGCGATAGACGCGCCACCAGTCATCAGCGGAGTCACGCTGCCGCCCTGTGCTCCCGTCATGAGGTAAGAGCGACCGCCCTGATTGAACAACTCAGGTCCCTTCTCGTTAACCTCATACAGGGTGTTCGGATCGACAGGCCCGCCTGACGCCCTTCCCTCTACGATGGCGCTGCCGATGCTGGAGCCGAAGCTGCCAGCGCCGGCCGCCGCGCCGCCACCGAAGTAAGCGCCAAGCGCACTACCGGCGATGCTCGACAATAATCCGGAGGCCGCCTGCCGCGTGGCAATCCTTGCCATGTCGGCGATGATCGACTTGGCGAAGTCCGAGAACGAAAGTTTTCCAGTGATAGCAAAATCCGCGACCGCGTCCTCCATGCTGGAAAAAGCATTGGTGAACAGGCTCTTCGTCTGACCCGCCACGTCATTGGCAGACTGCAGGTAGTTCTGGAAAGCCGACGAAGCCCCGCTGCGCCAGTCGCCTTGGGCCTCAGACATCTTGTCGTAATTGTCGACCACAGTGTCACGGTACTTCCTTTCCGCATCTTCAAGGCTGGCCAGGTCGCGCATGTAGTCTTCCTGGCTGTACTTGTCAGGCGCGGTCTTGCGGCGATCCAGCAGCTTGGCTCGCTCGTCGTTGAACTTGTCCGTGGTTGCGTCGAGGCTCGCTTGCAGTGCTGCTTGCCGGTCGCCCAGGCCCAGCCCGTTTGCTGCGCGGGAGCCAGCCGCTTCCAGTGCGGCGCGCTGACGCTCAAGCTGATTGACGTACGCCTCCGAGGCAGCCGTCAGTTGCTCAAGGCGACCCTTCTCGCTTGTGGCGATGATCGTCAGCTGACTGTCGGCATCCTTTTGAGCCTTGACCATTCCGGTGCGTGCATCGGCGATCTTTTGGTCGAGCTGGATGCTCTGAGCCGCCGTTGTGCCTTTCTTGGCCTTGGCCGCTTCCAGTGCATCGATTTCAGCCTGGTACGCGGCCGTCACATCATCCTTTTCATGGTTGATCAGGGCCGACCGTTGCTTGGCATAGTCCGACAGCGAAACCACGCCAGCCTTCTGCTGGGCCTCCAGTTCCTTCTGGGCGTTCCGGTATTCATTGACTATATCGGACAGGTTGTTTTTAGCGTGGTTGAAGCTGGTCAGGTCGACTTGGGTGGAAGCGGCTTTTGGGTCTTTGTACTTGTTGCGGATATTTTCCAGATCTCGATCAATCAGTTTCTGATCAAGAAGCGGGCTTTTTGGGTTCGCCTCACGCAGGTCAGCGATCTTTTGAAGATATTTTTCCTCTTCCTTATCTCGCTTTTGCTTGTTTGTGTAGGCAGCCTTGCGAATAACTTCAAGGTCACGCTCCGCATCAATGCCTTTCTGCGTTTTTTCGTCAGTCTTGGCATCCTGCTCGGCGTCTTTTTGCTTTGCGCCGATACGCTGCTGGATGAGCGATATTTCTTGCTCAAGGTTCGCAATGGCTTTTGTTCTGAGATTGCTTTCAGGCAGGGCCTTAACGTCTTCGAGCTGTCCCTGCTTGACTTGCAGAGTAAACGTATCCTTATCTGCGCCTGCACGACTCGTGAACTCCCCCCAGTAGTCATTGAACGCCTTCTTCGCATCGCGCCACGCACCGACGACACCACGAGCCGAGTCCTCAATATCCTTGTTCCGCTTAGCCATTGAGTCGGCAAGCTGCGTAGTGAGAAGCTCCAGCGCCCCCATTTCATCGCCTTGCTCCTGCAGAACCTTGATGTGCGAGTAAGTTTCGCTGCTCATGAAGTGGTATTGGCGGTTGTACTCAGCTGCGAGTGCAGCAACGTCCCCCTTGCTGCCAACCATCTGCTTGGCGATTTCCCCAGAGCTCCGCCCTGTGGCCACTGAAAGCTCGGTGGCAGCGCGCGCAACGGAATCAAAAGTACTACCTGTGAGTTCTCCAGAATTAGCTACTGCGAGAAGAGCCTCTGACGCCTGGGTAAGGTTGCCCCCCTTCCCAAGTGCTAGCGACATTGCAGTTAACTGCGCGGTTGTCTTGCCCGCAGCCCCACCACTAACAATAAGGGCGTTGTTGAATTTTTCTGCTCTATCGACGCCCTGCAAGTACGCGGCTGCTAGTGTGCCGATGGCAGCAGTCACCAGAGCAACAGGGGCAGCCAAGGAAATCATTCGCCCCGCCGATTCACCTGCGCCGGCGCCCAACTGCGCAATTGCACGCGCTCCACTACCCCAATCGCCGGACTGAATGGCATTGCTGAGCTGCATAACATTTTCTTGGGCTTGCCGAGTGCCGAGCTTCAGCTTGTCGAAGGCTCCGCCTACTTCGGTAACGCCCGCTCGATCTTTTCCGACCTTCGCCAGGGCGGCGTTGTAGGCCTCGACATCAATTGCTCCAACACGGAACGCTTCGTGCGCAGCCTTCTCCTGCGCCTCCAGCTTTGCCAGCTTCGCGGTAACAGGGTCGATTCCGTTGACCGTACGTTTCAGCGCCTCAATCTGGCGATTCTCCGCATCAATGAGGCGCTGCTTTTGAGCCGTTTCCTTGGCCTCCGCCTTCTCGATCTTGTCGAACGCTTTGCCAAGCTGCTCCTGATACCTGACCTGTTCCTCAATCGTGACCAGTCCGCCTTTCTTGCCGCGCTCAAGCAGGCCCTCAGCCTGCATCAGCGATTCCATACTGGTGATATTGCCAGTCATGGCACGATCAAGCTGGCTGATCACGTTGATTTCAGCTACGGCACTGCTGGATGCCTTACGACTCGCCTCGGACCTGCGATCTATAGCGGCGGTAGACTTCTCGACCCCTTGGGTTACCTCATTTTCGGCCTGGGTTATCTTCTTTCCTGTGCTGGCCAACCCTTCGCCCGTTTTGCCCAGGTCATCAATCGCCTTCTCGGCATCAACTGCCGAATCAACCAGCTTGTCCAGATCGTCAGCAGCTTTTGCAGCCTGCGAAGACTCGACAGAAATGCCCAGCGAGGCGAAGTTCGTGCTCATCAGTTTTCTCCGGGCAATAAAAAACCCGCTCTAGGCGGGCTCTTTGCAGAATTAGAGTTACTTGCAGTCTTTCAGGTTCTTGTACGTGTATTTCACATAGGCAGAGATACGGGGTTCTTGGCCGCTGAACTTGATCCTGATGGACTCAAGGTCATGGTCAAGCTTATGTTCGCCAGCCGTCCATGACACGCCCCAGCTTGGCGCGGCCTCCTTGTTTGGCGCCCCGTACTTATCTGCAAGCGACTTTGCAACGCCGGAGTTTGTAGAGTTAATGCTCTGAAACCACTGGCCGACCTCGCACAACCCAGATTTTCCACCGATTAAATATGAATACCTATCAGCGCCTGCCTCGTTTTTTGGCGCCTGCGGAGAAAAGTAGGTCGTTCGACCCAGGGGATCGGCGCCCCCATCTTTTGACAGGGCGACATATTTCTCCAACTGAGAAGCTGTAACCCCCATTTTAGTGCCAACAGGCCCATCCCAAGGCCCTTGGTCACCACACCCTGCCAGCGCTACGAGCGCCAAAGCCCCCACGAATATTTTCATATCGTTCCCTCGTTGAGTTATCGCGGGACTTTATCACCAACGAGAGAGCAACACGAAAGCCCCGCATGGGCGGGGGGGTTAATTCGTGCCAGTATTAAATGTGATTCAGGATCACATTTGAAATCTAACGTCGGACGCCGCCAGCAACGATGGCCGGAAGCCCGGACCGAAGCTGGTCGGCCAGCCTGGCCAGCATCTCCTGGACAGACTCTTTCCACAGAATCTGCTGCACCGGCTTTCCGTCGCTGTGTTTCTTGCCAGTGTCGGTGATGACCGCGAAGAGCTTGCCATCGGGCGTAATTTCCCAGCGCTTCTTGCCAGGTTTGTAGATCACCTGATGTTGTAACCCGCACTCGGCGAGCAACTTGTTCATGCTCACCGCAGTCATGCCAAACTTCGCGCCCAGTTCGGTCGGAGTGAAGTTCATTTCCTGCGACTCGTTGACCAGCCGCTTAACCCCCGCCATTTCCATAAGGTCTACGCCGATAGCTGACTTGACCATGCTATTGGCGCTCAACAGAGCCTGATTACCTTCAAGGCCAAAGCACTCGGCAATACGCTTCGCCGCATCAAGGCTGTCGGCGGCGATTGGCAACTGGCGCTCAACTGGGATCGTGGCGTCATTCGCTGGCATTTGATAGCTGCCAGTCCTGCGAATCGTCGGCAGAACGTCTTCGAAGACCCAGCGTTCAAACTGCTCAGCAGCGGGAAGCTGACTATTAATGACGAGCCTCAGCATGTCCGGCTCTGCAAGAATTCGGGTGTCTTGTATGCGCCCAAGGCTGTCAGCGATGGGGTGGTATTTCACCACCCCACGGCAGTGCTGTTTCATTGCACTGGTTTGATCCGCATACCCAAGCGCGGAGCATAGATCGCGACCAACAAACCAAGACTCCCCGTGATCGTCAGCAACAACGCGAACGCCGGCACCTTTAAAGCTGAAGGGAACTACGCTACTCATGCTGTCTTCCTCAGTTCAATAGACGCGGCCACATTTGGATTGAAGCCATCCAGCGGCATCAGGCTTTTCTCGCTGACCGAGAAGCGCTTGCCCTCGAACAACATAAGCCAGTTATCTTCAACCTTGCGGATCAGTTGGCCGGAGCGGCCGACCAGGTTTGGCCGCTCCTGGGAAAGGATCAGAGCGCGACCGCCGGCTTTCAGGGTGAAGTTCATGCCACCGCCCTCCGCGCAGCTTGGTAGAGCGAGCGACGACGCAGGTTCTCGGTAGCCAGCGCGACGAACTCGAACATCTCAGCCGTCGAAACTGGCATATCCCCGGCGACGAGCATGGCCTTCATGAACTGCTGCCGCGTTAGAACGAACGCGCCCATTGGCACCGGGGTGACCTGCGCATTGCCTTTTGGATCAGCGCTGAGGAGATAGCGATCACACTGGCCAAGCTTCTCCGGGATCATGCTCGAGTGACGAGGGATGTATTCGCCCTCGATTGCATAGCTCGCTACAAAATTGCAAGCCGCATCCATTTGGTCGGCAGGAATCAGTTCCATGCGCGGAACATCGAAGCGCGCGTGAAGTGCTGAAGCGAGTTTGGCTGTGGCGCTGCGCTGATGCTCGGCATCCAGCTTGGCTACACGGCAGCGCATTACGTTGCTGAGCGTCCTCGCACCTTCTGCGCCCAGCGCCTCGGAAACAGCTTTGGCAACGAGGCTCTTGCTCGAAAGTCCCAGCTGGGCTGCCATCCAGTTGAAGGCAGCAATGTACCCTTCCTTGATGGCTGCGGCTTTCTTGCCGGTGAAGCCCATGACGAGAAACATAAAGCCGTCTTTAGTCATCTCGTAGGATTTATAGGTGTTCCCGCGATGCTGAAAGCTAACCAGCGAAAAGTTGCTGGTTAAAAAATGCTCAGTGCATTCAAGCGCTGCGACTTTCTGAGTAACGTGCTGATGCTGCTTGCCAAAAGCCTCCGCCACGTTTTGAGTGGTTGTGAAGACCTTCTCATCGCGAGCGTCTACAAACTGGCGCATGTCAACAACTGTGGTACTATTCATCTCGTGAACTCCTTCGAAAGTTTTCACAACTGAAGCCCTGGCCTGCACGCCGGGGCTTCTTCGTTTTAGGCTATTGCCTGTTTGCTGCTTTGCATTTCCCGCCACTTGAAGCCCTCCTCAATCAAGAGTTCAAGCTCTGTGTTGAGGCTACGCCGGTTAACTGTCGCCTCCTGTTTCGCCCTACCCTTCAGATGCTCTGCAATCCTCAAGCTGTAAGGCGCTACCTTATGCGCGTCTTTCATGTCCCTCTCCTTGTTGCTTGTGGACTCATATTAACTCACGGCCCGGGAGAGTCAAGTGGACTCATTGAGTCTTTTTGATTCATTTCGCATACTGGCAGTAATACAGAATTCAAGGTTCGCCATGAACGACCGACACGTCATATCCCCGTACCCCATTCGGATGCCTCCGGAATTGCGACAGCGCCTGGAAGAAAGTGCCAAACAAGGCTCAAGGTCGCTGCATTCGGAAATAATTTCTCGGCTTGAAGCCAGCTACGACCCAGACGCATTTATTGATATGGCCGCGGGAGTTCCAGATGAGCCTGGATTTTCTAATGATCCAACGGTCCAGGCGGAAGTGAGGGATATCAAAAAGCAATTCCAGCTATTCCAAGAGATGATTGAATTACTGAGAGAGCCGCCAACTTCAGAGCAAATTGCTTGGGCAGAAATCAAGATGGCTGAAATGCGTGAGCGCCATGCAGCTGAGGAAGATTCGACCATTTCCTCACCTCCTGTCACACCATCCAATAAAGCCGCGCCCGATTCGAACGATAGGGTCATACGGTTAGGACGCCAGAAGAAACTCGTTGATTAATTCGAGCGAAGCAACAGGCCTTCTTCGCGCTCTACACAATCGGCTCTCGCCTACGACCATCTAAGATGCCATGAGCAAATCCACTGACGATGGACAAAGGCTGACTGATTTCGTATAGCTCTGGAAGGAGTGACATGGTGGCATGTCACTATGTCAGGTGATCCGGCTCTCAACCTTCAGGAGTATTGTCAGGCTTAATGGCGCCTGCAAGCTCGGCAGCTTTTCGGTCATTTGGTATTAACGCATGCTCAGAAATGAAGGCGCGGACCTGCTTTTGAAGTGGCGGCCTCCCAGGATCGTAATTTGTCCAAAAACGCTCCGCAGCAAGCCGCATCACCATCAATAGCTTGGTTGAATACGGAAACGACTCACCAGACGTGTGAGCAGGCATGTGGATGGGAACGCCCCCCGCAGTAACCGAAGCCATCAGCTCTAAATTAGCCTTTGTGAGCCGCGCATTTTCGAGTTCTAACACTTCTAGACGGCTCTCTAAAAGCCTTAGCCTTGTTTCATCAGCTCCTGATGTATTGCGCACAGAGGGGCGGAGGTGTGACCCTGTGTCATAAATGTGGGGAATCGGCCAGATAACATCATTTGCAGATAGCCAATTCACAACATCAAAAAGGTCGACTTCGTGGTCAATATCAAGAGTTTCGGGCCTTACTAGCTCTTCGGCCAATGTAATTTTTAAGTCTCCGAAGCCTTTCCGAATGAGGCTGATGATCACAGGCCTTTTGTACCCAAAATCCTCCAGCAAAATGCTGATTCCTCTAGGGGTAGCCTTCCAGACTGAGCTCAGAATTGAGAGCCTTCGATCCCCCGTTTTCGGGTCAAGTCGCCAGTCATTAGCGATTCCGCTTTCGGTCAATATGACCCATATCGTATCGCCAAACCCATACTTGAGATAATCGTCTCCCACGGACACTAACTGCTCGCTTGTGAGGCCGATACGTACCTCTTTATAAGCATCGTTGCCTGCCATCTGCTCCAAAAGTTTGAAAGCAGATCGCCCTTCATCCACTGATGGCAGTCCTGCTGAATCTAACCTCATGGTCTCTATAGGGCCATGAGCTTCCCGTACGCAGGCGAGCACCGCCCGCGCAGCCTCCTGCAGAGAAAGAACCTTTTTTTCATCTGAAAACGAAACGCTTACTACCAAGTCAGTCACGCAAACAAATTTATCTCGAATTTTTTCTAGAACGTCTAAAGCTCCCATATCCCTCTGCCCTGAGTTCCCTAAGTGTGTTCATACATATTGCCATGCGGCTCTGTTCAGTCCCAGTAAACTTCTCCGAAAGCACCAATAGCATGAAAACTTCTCAGCGACCCCCAGCGTCGTTTTACTCGTGATGGAAGATCAGGATTTTCTTAAATGCAAAAAACAGCTCGAGTCAGACTTTTAGGCCCATCCCCGATTGGTTGCACTGCTGCCAAGACGATGGCTGAACATCACAGATTAAAGAAAAACTCGTCCCTCACGACATAGAAGCACCATTACAAGGACTTTCAGCATGAATTCTCTCGTTGCAAACACACTCTTGGCCGGATTTTTTCTGACGACAAACGCGATTGCCGCGCAACCAGGTGAAACCGCCCCCATGCCGCATATTCGAATGATGTCTCATGAGATCATGACCGATAATGGAAAAGTGATCTATGAGGCCGACGTCGACATGAATGATCAATCCCTAAGGTCTTTAGTCCTAGGAGTCGATATAGGCGGGTTCATTTGGAGCTGCAACACTACGGACGGTCATATCGTCGCGGAGCAGATGTCAGGCCCATCAGGTCATTCAATTCAGTGTGTAGTCAGAGAGGTTAAGGCTGACGGAACCGCAAATGTCGACATTCTTTATGATCTGCACAACCCAGCCAAGGGAGTGGTCGGCTCAGGCCACATAAGCGCAACGGTCAAGGCGGGTGAGCGCTACGAGAGCACTACTCAATCAGGCGCAAAGATTACATTGCTACTGAATTTGCTTTAAGACGATTCTGAGCAGCAAAAAGCCCAGCGCTAGCTGGGCCTCATTAAGCATCGTCCTATCGATGCTCACTCATCTCGGAGGTCGCAGTGTCAGAACCCACCCTCACCTTCAAATGCCTCGGCCACACCAAGCGTGGCGACTTGATTGAGTCCTACCAGCTTGAGGTGACCGACACCCGCGATGGCACCACCGTAGAGATCTCAGTACCGACGAGGAAGCTCATTTCAGCTCATAGTATGAAGAGCATTCTGTTCGGCCGAAAAATGTTCTACTCCGTCACGCAGCACAAGCACGCCAAGATACTGAGTGAGATGTTCGATCGGAAGCAGCTTGAAGAAGCCAAAGACTAGAGCAGCCATTTGGAAATTTTTCACACCTACTAGACTCAAAGCCGGCAAGGGCGAGGCTTGACTCGGCATCCGGATGATGTGTCGATAAAACGGCCACATACATTCGATTTCCAGAGCCCGGGAGCAATGTAAATCTCTAACGCGAAAGCTCAATTTGATCGGATATTTCCCTAGGCCGATGTTAATTCACATGGAGTTTGTGATGGCTCTAACCCAAATGCAGATTATTCAATCACTGGGTGAAGCTATGACCTGGTTTGAGCGAGAGCGTCAGTGGGGCGTGCCACCGACCGAGCTTAGACATCTTTGCGGTCGCATCGGCGAGCTGTATGCAGCGTTGATAACGAATGGCCAAATGGCTGTATCTGTTAACCAGAAAGGTTATGACGTGGTCAGTGCACAGGGCGAAAAGGTGTCCGTTAAAACGACTGCAAAAATGGGTCACGCAGGTCACATATCCTTCAACCCGCGATCACTTTCCGAGGTGGACAGGGTGATAATTCTTCGAATCAATACGGATGACATGGAGGTTGAAACGCTGCTCGATGCATCTCTTGATGATGTGTTGGTGATGATGGGCCCAGAGACGCAAGGAAAACGCTCAATCCCCTTGAGCCGGCTTTTGAAACGATCAAAACCTCAGAGCGAACTGGTGACAGTCAATCAGGTTAGCTACCACGGGTATGTCATACGGGAGCTTGAAACCGGCACCATTGCTGTATTCCGGGACGGCCAACCTATACAACCGGCAAAACCAGCCCTCAGAGAGATGGCGATAAGTCTCAACGTCTCTCTTGTTAATTCAAACGGGAATCCATTTAACACCAGGCAACTGGGTAGCTTGATCATCCAAAGCGTGAAGGCACTCATGGAAACCTTGCCAGCGCCTCCCGCGCCTATAATTCGAGGCACATCCTGGCCTTGCTAGAAATGCAGTCAGGGTTGGGCGGTGCTCGCGGATGGTGTATAGCCCGCCAATATCGCCACCGCTGTCGTTCCCTCTTTGGTTTGGCGGGACTGTAGCACTGGGGAGCGGATGCAAAAAGCCCAGCGCGGGGCTAGGCATAAGCCATATAACTAAGGAGCCCTTGAGGTGCATGCCAGTTCGCCGACAAACCCCGACTTCACTGGCTTGACTGTTCTATATGCCGTTGCTAATGCCGCGATCGCTTCAGCAGTCTCCTTGATTGCTGGAGTTGACTCCGTGGAGACCTTAGAAATTGTGCCATTAGTATTTAAATCAACGGAAAACTTTGAAGTCTCAAAAATACCTGCATCGTAATATATATAGTTTGCGGTACTCGAAACCACAAGCTTCCGCTCCTCAACCTCCACAGGAATGCAGTCTTGTCCACTGGGCTTTCCAGCTACTCTTATGGCTTTGCCATCCGCATCAAGAATGCGGTCATAGAAATAACGATCGGTTACTTCCTTCATCGTGTAAAACGGGACGCCTTTACAGATGTTATCGCTACAAGAAGTATGAGTGATAACTTTACCTGAGCACCCAGCCAAAACTGCTATCACCGAGAAAATTAGTACCCGTTCCATACCCTCACCCTCCCCTATATGGCTTATTGCCACAACAAGATCGTAGCGGGTGTGAGCGGAAGCGCCATGTTTTCCCTATCCATGCACCCACCTGTCCGGGCATCCAGCGTGGATGGAATGCCAGTAACCGCCCTGATCATCGGCGTAGTAGCTTTGTGCCTCTCCTATCAGCCACAGAAAGGAATCACGATGGCGCTCTTCACAGAAGAATCATTTCAATACCTTGAAAAAGACACGCCAACCCTTCTGGGCAGCGCACCTTGGAATTCATTGTTCGGGCCTGGAGAGAAAGTGCTCGTTTCAGGCATATACCGATGCGAAGGTTGTGGTGATGAAATCACCTCGAACAAAGGTGATCCGTTTCCTCCTCAGAACAAGCATCAGCACCCTGGTCTTTTCGGCAAAAAAGTCGAGTGGCGTCTGATAGTGCAGACGCAAACGCAAGGCTAAGGGATTCCCCAGTCCTTCGCGTGCAAGCTCAAGGACCGGGTTGCGCCAATTTCGGCGCGAAATACACTGGAGAGTATTATGGACAATAGCGAATCCCTTAAGGCGGATCTCACACATGCCACGCACGCCATGAATGCCGCGATCCGCAGCCATGGACAAAAAGACGACACCGTCGATGGTGTCGTGGACGCGTTTAACTATCTCCTCGAAGTGTTCAAGAACATTGATGCGCGGTTAGTAGCCCTTGAAGATCGAAGTCAGAAATAGAAATCCCTAGGAGATCTTGATCCTCATATGCAGCAGCCAATCTTCGCCTGAGGATCAGGCTCCCCTCGCACTCTCCCTCTGTTCCGCCATCACCTGCAGGGCTTCAGCCTCCATCCGCCGGAAGTCGCTGAAAATGGTTTGTCGCTGGCTGATCGGCACGCCGCACATCCGAATCACCCCGGAGAGAACGCTGTAGTCCATACCTGTTGCGCCGCACGCGCCTGTTCGCCACTGGGTGCTCATGGCCTCGAAGACTTTGAAGGCCTCCCAGTTGTCAGGCCAGATGCCGACCTCCTTGTCGGGGATATCCTGGCGAGACAAGCCGAAGGCCATCAGGTCTGCATCCGATGGCCCAGGCTCATACAGCGCGCGCGAGGCGCTTAGGAGTTTCCCAGGCGGGCCTCGCTGAAGGCTTCGGCGTACGCGTTCAGCACTGCCTTCGGCGCCGAGTTGATCGAATTGACGAGAATGCGCACGTTTTCAGGCGTGAATTCCTCTTCGATGTCCCAACCGACGACCACATCCAGCAGTTGGTCGGCCTGCAGGGCAATCTGGGCGGCGGTGAAAGCTTTGAGGTCCATGTCGCCGACCTGCTTGCCCAGTTCGTCGTGCCGCTCGTTCCAGCCGGTGTAAAGCTCGGCAAGCGCGGTGCGGTCCAGGTACTTGAACTCGAACTCCACCTTTTCAGCGTTGTAGCCCGCGCGCTGGATCATCACCGGCGCCTTGAAGGTCGGCTTCTGAATCAACTTGAACTTAGCCATGGGTTACACCGCGGCCGCGTAACGGGTTGGGCGGCCGGTCAGCGCCAGGCTAATAACACGGGTCATCAGGTTGTTGCGGGACATCGTCGGGGTCGACGTGATCGACACATAGCCGTTGTAGATGATGCTGCTACCGCCCGGCAGGTTCAGGCGAAGCAAACGAGCCTGCTTATCATCGTCCGCCGTCTCACAGACGGCCACATATGGCTTGGACGGATCGTCGGCGACGGTAAAGGTCAGCGTGATTGGGTTCTTGGTGGTCGGCATCTGGCGATCATCATCGTCAGCCAAGAAGCCGAAGGTCAGGAACTGCTGATCACCACCACTGGAATTCATCTCAGTAATCTGCGAGATCTCGGTGAAACCGGTCACTTCGCGAACAGAACCGATGCCCGAGCCAGCCGGGTACTGCTGAACACTAGTGGTGTTGACGTTTTCCAGCGCAAAAGTGCCGCTGGCAATCTCACCGACCCGAACGCCGCGACCATCGAGGCGAGTCCAGCCTGAATTGACAGCGATGACGTCGCCCTCCGCCAGGCCGTGCGCCGCAGCGGTTGCAACAGTTGGATTGGCATTCGTCAAAGCGGTAAATGGGATCGCCGGGCCGTAAGCAGCTGCGATTTCAAGGGTGGCGCCGTTGGGCATTTGGATGCCGGCCATGGGTGTTTCCTCTTTTCAGAAATGACAAAACCCGCACGGAGGCGGGTTTCGGGGTTTGCCCAACGGGCTAAATGTGTTTGTTACTAATCGACTTTCATATTGCTTCGGACCTCTTCCAAAGGGATACCGGATTTCGAACCTACGACCACACCGGTAAGGCCACAGCCTGGACAGCAGGCATGCTTATCCTCGTACCACTTTATAATTTCAGTGGGCACAAGCCAAAGACCGCATCCGACGCATAAGCACCGCTCGCTCGAGGCGATTTCTTCGCGATTCCTATAGCAGTGGTCCTCTACCCACTCACTTAGATATTGAAGCCGCTGCTTCCTGATTTCGTCCATCGCAGGTATTCCCAGACCAATTCATGAATGGATTCTACCGTCTAGGAACAGGCGGTGTCGGCTCGGTACTCGAACGACACCGGCACCGTGTAAGTCGGCGGGTCTGTGATGCCTGGGCCAGGATCAACTGGCGACATCGTAACGACGGTGAGGCCTGCCTTTGTGTCTCGCGCATAAAGCGGGAACAGCGTGGTCAACTGAGCCACAAGTGGGTTCGTCTTGGTCTTGCCGGTGCCGGCCGGTGCCACAATACTGACCTGGTAGACGCCGATGAATGCGCGGTGGTCGCCAGCGAGCGTGCTACTCGCGGTATCGCCTGGGAGCATGAACGCCCGCAGATAGGTATCGCCGTCCGCAGGGTCGTACTGAGTGTTTTCGAACACGACCTTGATGGGCTCCGCACGCGCTTTGCTCCAGGCGAGCAGCTTTGCCTCATAGATCGATGCGATGATGGCGTGGCTCATACTTGGTTATTCCTGATGGCGTCATCGACAGTTTTCTGGAACTGAGACAACGTGACCCGAATCATCCCGTGAGGCGCTTGCTTGCTATGCCCATACTCAAGTGGGATTCCGTAGGGCAGGTTATTCACGATGTAGGCCGTCTGCCCCGCGGTCAGGGTTTGAACCTGTGCCTTGAGCACGGCGATGCTGACGTTACCGCTGACATCGATCTGATCAAGCATACCCTCGGCCGGCGTATCAATTGAAAACTGCCAGTTACCGCGGAACCGGCCACCGACATAGCCCTTCCCCGCAACCAAACCGTTCACGTTGAAGTTCTGGTCGCGCTCGGTCTTGGTCAGGGGCTTGGCGTACTTCACGCCCTTTCGCAGCTTGCCGGCCTTTGTGAAGTTCGATTCGTTGAGGTTGATGATCGTGTTGCGCACCGAAACCTTGAAGTCGTAGTCATCGGCGGCTCGCTTGTTCGCCTGTCGGTGAACGACGTTCGCTGCCCAGATTTCAGGATTGCCGACTGGCGACTTGAGGATAACGCTGCTGCCGATCTCAATCACAATCTCGCGAATGGTTGCGTCGACACCGTCTTTCGCCCGTTCGGCGAAGTCACGGATGTTCTCGGCAAAGCTGCCGTTCATACTCGCGTATTTGTTCGTCATGACCGCACCTGCAACTCATACAGGATCGGCGTGCCCGCCGGGTTGATCTCTTTCAGTGGCGGCACGATTGACCAGGTACGATCCTGAGCAATCACTTTGTCGAGCAGACCCGGCACCCAGGCCAAGCCCTGCGCCGCGATCTTGAGCTTCTTGTCGCCCTGCTTGATGAGGCTGTTGTTTTGGAATTCGATGCCAGTGAAGTCGAGCAGGATGCCCTGGGCGATTTGCTTGACAGTAACCCCTGGAGCTTCCCCGCCCGTCTCCGGGTCGTACTCGCCTGGCGCCATACTGCTGATCGTCACAGGCTGGCCGAACTCTGTGATTATATCCAGAGCCATCACTGCCATTTCGTTGTAAATTGCCACCACCACGTCCTCAAGGAAGAAAGATGAGCTATCAGCAAGCCAGCGACGACCTGAACGAGTCTGCGCGAAAAATCGCGCGCTCTGTTCCTGAAGGTGCCAAACCATCTCTTGATGAAAAGTGCGCCGCACGCAGAGCAATTAAGAAAGCAGTCAACGAGACGGACTTTCCTTACATTGCTGATGCTGCTGCAGAGCGGGAAGTGCCACTTGTGGAGGAGCTTGATATCTCGACAATCGAGCAGGTGGCCGATGCCATTGCAAACGGCAAGGACGGAATGTACGAGCGGTTTGGCGACTTAATAACCAAGCACTGGGAAGGCTATTGATTACACCCGTACGGCGAGTAGTCCGCGTTGCTTTAGATAATCCGCAAACTGCGTAACGCTCGGTCGATCAGGCGCCGCCGGCAACAGTCGGCCGCTAGTGTTAGAAATCGTCGCGTATTCGCGGGTTACCGCACCTTCGACACGCTCCAGCGTCACAGCGCCTTTGCGCTTGTCGATTGGGTCGATGTCGTCCTGATGGATCTCAGCGGCCAGGGCCATCTGCCCGTACTGGATACGCGCGGGCAGGTAGTTGTTCGCCTTGATCTCATGATCAAGCAGCACTTCCCGGCGCGGCCACGACAGAGCCTGCTCGCTGTTGGTCTTGCGCCCCTTCCAGGTCATGCCATCCATCGCCAAGGCCGCCCGGCGAAGCAGCGCCTCTTGCGCAGGGGCATCGGCAGGAATGACCACACCAAACTTCACGGCGTACCGAGTCAAATCCTCGGCGCTCGCGTAGCTTTCGGCGTCAGGCTTGCCGGTGCCGTCCTCGATGATGAGTGTCATGCGTCAACTCGCTGGAATTGTTTGTAGATTGGCCGCCGGGTCGTAGGCAGCCAGCATTATCAGGCATTGGTCAGATCAGCGACGAGCTTTTCCAAGGATTCTTTCGACGCGTTGGCCCGGTAAGGCACCTTGGCGTCATCGAGCTTTGCTTTCAGCGATGCAACTTCACCAACATCATCACCAGGTGCGACAGCGGCCTTATTGAACGCTTCGATCTCGCCGCGCAGCGCATCGACCGTCAGCAGCAGGCCGTCACGCTCGATAGTCAACTCACCTACCGAAGCATGGATGGTGCCCAGCACTTCAAACAAGCGCAGCGCCAACTCACCAGACTCGGGACGGTGAATCTCGCCTGCTTCCAGACCGTCAATAAGGATCTGGATCGATCTATGTTCAGCACGCAAAGCTGCGATGGCTTTTACAAATTCGGCCTGGTCTGCCGCGCCAACAAGCTGCACCCGCTTGGCCTCCGTCACCGACACATCGATGCCGACTGCTTCGTACGCATTGACCACGCTCGGCC
>Ga0302347_1001535_pt1 | contig 27326 bp, 20 predicted proteins | sample PhyWR1_FD_202178 | JGI IMG/M metagenome (GOLD analysis project Ga0302347, IMG submission 202178) | Leaf surface microbial communities from wheat plants in UC Gill Tract Community Farm, Albany, California, United States - DLSL W.R1 (v2)... | ecosystem: Host-associated > Plants > Phyllosphere >...
ATTCTTTTTCATGGACTCGCCCTCGCTGTCGTTGGCTTCTAATAGAATGCCACCGTGGCGCACAGACGCCTCGGCTTGGGCGAGTCCATGTAATTACAGAGGGTGGGGTTAGCGGGCCTTGATCACCATGTCGCCGGGGGTTTCGCCCACGGCCTGCCAGTTGGGCCGGTACATCGACTCCACTTGCGGCGGCGGTACGCGATAGGTGCCCGGCGTCACGGCACGCGCCAGATACAGCAGGTGCGTGGTGCCATAGCCGTCCAGTTTGACCGCCGCGACGTAACGGTCATCGCGGTATTCCTGATGCTGCACGCTGGCGTATTGCATCGCGTCGCGCCATTGCTTGACCTCGGTGCTGGCATTTTCAAGGCTGGCCGCACTCTGCCCCAGGTTCTGGTTTTCCAGCTCAAGCCCCGCTGGCAGCAAATCGACGACCAACGCATCCGGCACCGCCTGCTTGGCCGTGACGGCCACGTGCACCAACACCAGATCGCCGCTTTTCAGGGCCTTGATGTTCAGCGGCTCGCCATTCATGCCCAAGTAATCGCGGCGAATGCTCATGTTCTCGCCACCCGCTGCCGGGGCCTGCTGTGGATAACCCGAAATCGTCAGCTGTTGGTACACCGCGTCGCTGCCTTCGTTGCGCAACGTCAGCGGCTGCGTCAGCAATGGCCCGTCAAGCTTGAGGCCCGACTGCTGGTTATTCAGCTCGCGGGTTTGCTCGCCACTGATGAGCTGCGCCGACCACTTGGCTTCTGGCTGGCTCAACAGGTCACGCCCGGCCAGGAACAGCGAGTTACGCTCCTGGGTCGACAACCAACGGCTGGCCGCCAGCAGATCTGACAACTCAAACAGACGCTGCTCACGCTGGCCGCTCATCAAGTTGTTCTCTTCCAGCAGCGCCACAATCAGCGCCTGATCGCGCAGCGGGCTGCCGTAATCGCCCAGCCATTGATTGCCTTGGCGCTTGGCCGCCAACCCGGCCAATAACGCCTGATCGGCACGCGGTTGGTCGCCCATTTTCTGCAAGGCAATCGACAGTTGCACCAGCGGCAAGCCTGAACGCGCATCGCTGCGACGCTCAAAAATACTGCGCAATGCGCCCAGCGGCGCCTGCTGGCTGCGGGCCAGAACCAGCGCCGCATAGGCCTGCACGGCAAAGCGGGTGTGGTCGAGGTTGTCGCTGTAGTCGGCTTCGATCAGGTTGCGCTCTTGCACATACCGCAGCAGCCGCTCGTTGGCCTTTTTCAACGCATCGGCCGGCACGGCGTAGCCCTGATCACGGGCGCGCAGCAGGAAGTCGGTGATGTAAGCGGTCAGCCAATACTCTTCCTGCCCGTCGGCACCCCACAGGCCAAAGCTGCCGTTGTAGCGCTGCATGCCCAGCAGGCGCTCGATCCCCAGTTCAATTTTGCGGGTGCGCTCGGCATCCGGCTCACCTTCCAGGCCCAGGCGTTTGAGCAACGCCGCGTCAGCGTACAGCGCCGGGTACAGACCGCTGGTGGTTTGCTCGGAGCAGCCATACGGGTACGCCTTGAGTGCACGAATCTGTTCGCCCAGGTTCAACGGCGGGCGGCTCGACAGGCTCAGCAAGGCTTCGCGCCCGGCCGGTTCAAAGGCCTGCAACTCACCTTCTGGCAGGCTCCACGGTTGGTCCGTGAGCACCGCCCGATAATGCTTGAGCAACGCCGGGTACGCCGGGCGCACGCCCAACGTCCATTCGCGGCTGAACGGCGCCAGGGTTTCACCCGGCAGGTCCAGACCACTCACCGTGACCTTGACCACGCCCGTACCAAAACCGCCCAGCGCCTTGACCGGGATCTGCAACGTGCTGCGCTGGCCGGGGCTCAGCGTGACGTTTTGCGTGGCCTCACCGAGCAGGCTGAGTTGGCCGTCAGCGTTGAGGATGACGGTCAGTTTTTGCGGTTTGTCGGTCAGGTTGGACAGGTCCAGCGCCAAGCGGGTCTCGTCCCCTCCGGCCAAAAAGCGCGGTGCGGCCAACTCGGCCACCAAGGGTGCAGCGACCACGGTTTTGGCCTGGGCCATGCCGTAGCGATCATCCGTCCAGGCTTGCGCCATCAAGCGCAGTTCGCCGTTGAAGTCCGGGATATTAACGCTGACTTCGCCTTCGCCCTGCGCATTCAGAGTGACCGGTGCACTTTGCAGCGCGACGATGTTCACACTGGTGGCCGGGCGTTTACCGCCTTTGGCCAGGGCCGCGTCACCGCCGAATGCGAGGCTGGCCAGACGGCCCTGCCCGGCTTCGATCAGTTGCCCGTAAATATCCAGTTGGTCGGCGCCATAGGCCTTGCGCCCAAACAGGCTGGCGTACGGATCCGGGGTTGGGTAATCGGTAATGTTCAGCACTCCGACGTCCACCGCGGCCAGCAAGACACGGGCTTGTTGCGGAATGCTGCCGTCGGCGTTTTTAGCCTGAATCTTCACCGTCAGCGGATGTTTGGGGCGCATTTTTTCAGGCGCATCGAGGGTCAGTGCCAACTTGCGCTGGGTTCGGTCAAGCGGCAGGTGCAACACGCCCACGGCACGTTTTGGGGTGATATTGGTTTTACGCTCACCGGGGCGGATCACCAGCGCACTGACATACAAATCGTGGCGCGCCCACGTCGGGTCAAGTTTGATGTCGAAGGTTTTGCCTTCGGCCGGCACTTCAATTTCTTCCCACCACAACGGCCCGTCACTGCCTTCGACAAGCAGATAACCTTTGCCCGCAGCAGGCGGCGTGACCGTGACTTTGGCGGTGTCGCCATCGCTGTACGCCGCTTTGTCTAGTGCCAGCTTAACCTGGTCCGGGCGCACGGCGCCGCCTTCGGCGTTGTCCTGGGCACGATAACCGGCCCAGAAACGCATGCTGCTGACCAACCCGGTTTGCGGGTCTTCGACCTCCACACGGTATGGGCCCCACTCCACCGGGAAGCTGACCTTGGCGGTTTCTCCGGCCTTTAGGCTGACCGTTTCTTCGTTGAGGTTCAGAAACTTCTCGTTGTAGTGATAGCTCCAGCCGTCGCTGTCCGAGTAGTTCCAGTAGTAGTCACGGCGCTCGCGCACCAAGCGCACCTTGAGGTTTTCAGCGGCCAGCTTGTTGCCCTGAGTGTCCGCTACCAACAGCTCGAATTCGGCCGGGCCATCTCCATCGGTTTCAGTCCCGTCAAACAACCCGCGAAGCCCCGGCAAGCGCTCCGCTGGCCAGACCGGCTGCACCAGCCGCCGGGTGATCGGGCGACCACCGGACTCTTGCAAGCTGGCCTGCACAATCACCTGCAGCGGCGACTTGGCTTCGCTCCACTGGCTATCAATGGTGAGGGTTTCTTTACCATCAGCGTTGAGCACGCTTTCGTCCAGCTCCAGGTCCTGGGTCAACTCGTTCTCAGTGACAGAACCGAATTGATAACCCGGCAGTGCGCTGACTGCCTCGCGCAGGGGCCGCACGTACACTTGGCCGCTCAAACGGTTGCCCGCTGCAGGGGCGCCATACAGGTAACGCCCCGTGACCTGAATCTCAGGGTTTTGCTCTGGACGCAGCGGCGTGTCACTGCCTTTAAGTTCCAGCGCCATGCGCTCCGGCAAGAAGTCTTCGACCGAAAACTCATACAACTGCGGCTTGCCGTCGCCCAGGTCGAACACCAACTGCCAGCGCCCGGTCGGCGCCTCGCCTGCCAGTGCCAGCGAATACTGATAAAAGCCCGAGGCATCTGGCTCCCAAACGAACTTGCGGCTGACCTGCTCGTCCGGACGACGCACTTCTACGCTGACCGGCTGCGGCTTGACCGGCTTGCCATCGCGATCGCGCAGCAAGGCATTGAGCAGCACGGTTTCGCCGGGGCGATACAAGTCACGCGGGCCGAACACAAAAAATTGCAGCGGGTGCGCCTGCGGGCCAGCGATGTCGAACTCGGCCAAATCCAGCGCCGCCGTGTTCAAGCGCAGCAAGCTGGTCTGGTCGCCCTGACGCGCCAGCAGCACTTCGGCCTTGGGCGGCAAGGGCAGTTCGGCGTGGCCTTGTTTATCGGTTTTGCCTTGGGCGAGCATTTTGCCTTTGCCGTCGAGCAACTCCAGATCCACATTGGCCAAGGCACTGCCGCCCTCCAGCGCCTGGGTGAACACATCCAGACGCTTCTGATAACGGTGCACGGAAATGCCGATGTCACTGAGGGTGAACAAAGTGGCCGGAGTCGAATAGTTGTAGCTGCCGGATGCGGTCATCACCGCCAGGTAAATGCCCGGCTGCTGCAACGGTTTGATCCCCGAGGTGGGCAGAATCAAAGTTTCGCGAGTGTTGCGAGCCGGGTTCAGGTCAAAGCGCCCGCCGTAGACCAGATCGGCCATGCTCAACAGGTCTTTGGCTTCATAGCTTTGCAGGCTGCTGTTGCGCCCCCATTGGCTGAGAAAGGCAGGCAGGGATTCGGGTTTGACGCGGAAGAACTCAACGTCGACCTTGTCGACATTCAGCGCGATCACCGGCAACCCTTCGGCCAGACGGGTCGGCAGCAAGTTACCGCGGCTGGCAAAGCCGACGGTGGGTTGCAGGTCACGGGTTTCCAGACGGCTGATGTACTCGGCGGCCAGCGTCGCCTCGTTGACGGCACGCAGGCCGGGGTCGACGGTGAGGATCAATTTGCGCTGCGGCTCAAGATGGCGCAGGTGCACTTCCATCAGGTTATCCGACAGCTCCCAGGCGCCATCGACCTTGCCAGTCTTGGCATCGACCAGGTGCAGTTTTTCTGCGAAGTTTTGCTTGGGGTCCAGCGGCACCGAGAAACTCACCGACAGCGTGCTGGCACCGTCCAGCTGCACTTCAGAGACATCCACCACGTTTAACTCACGCCCGGCAAAGCGCTCGGCCAGCACCTTGGGGTCTTGAACCGGCTTGGCGGCCTGCGTGACGGCGGCAGGTTTTGGCGTCTCGGGCTTGCCGGATGAAGAAGAATCGCAAGCACTGAGCAGCGCCAACGCGCAAGCCAGAAACAGTCCTTTGTTAAGCATGGTGTACTCATTGTCGTGGCAGTGAAGGGGCGACTATATAACAGCGTGACGCGAACGGCAGACGCGCTGGTCAGATTGACCGGGGAATACGAAATTGGTTCGCGACGCCCACTCTGTGGGAGCGGGCTTGCTCGCGATGCCAACAACTCGATCTGCCTGACGCCCCTCGTCGCCCCAATCGCGGGCAAGCCCGGCTCCCACAGGGTGTGCCGTGGGTAAACATTCGCTCTACAATGCCGGTCCTCAAAGGAGCCTGCATGTCTTTTCTGTTAGCCGACTGGCGCGACCGCCCGACCCATCGCCGGGTGTGGGCGCTGGCTGCGCCGATGATTTTGTCGAATATTTCTGTGCCGCTGGTGGCGCTGGTCGACAGCACAGTGATCGGCCATTTGCCCCACGCGCATCAATTGGGCGCGGTGGCGGTGGGCGCCAGCCTGTATATCTATCTGGCCTGGATGATGGGCTTTCTGCGCATGGGCACCACGGGCTTTGCCGCACAAGCGGCCGGGCGCGGGGATGGCACCGCGCTGCGGCAAATCCTTGTGCAAGGGTTGCTGCTGGGATTGGGGCTTTCGCTGTTTCTGGCCGCCATTGCACTCCCGTTCAGCCGCGTGGCGTTGAGCGTGATGCAGCCTTCGCCCGAGCTGCATGACATGACCTTGGCGTTCTTTCACAACCGCCTGTTTGGCCTGCCCGCCTCTTTGGCCAGTTATGCGCTGGTGGGCTGGTTTTTGGGGGCGCAAAACGCCCGGGCGCCGCTGGCGATTTTGCTCACCACCAACCTGATGAACATTGCCCTCAACCTGTGGTTTGTTCTCGGCCTGGACTGGGGCGTGGTCGGTTCAGCGCGGGCCTCGGTAATTGCCGAATGGAGCGGCGCCCTGCTCGGCCTGTGGCTCACACGCGGCGCACTGCGGGCGTATCCGGGCAAGATGGCCTGGGCCGCGCTGCGTGTCTGGCAAAACTGGAAACCACTGTTAGGGGTTAACCGCGATATTTTTATCCGCAGTTTGCTGCTGCAATCGGTGTTTTTCGCCATCACCGTGCAAGGCGCCCGCTTGGGTGACGCCACCGTGGCGGCCAATGCGCTGCTGCTCAATGGCTTGCTGTTGACGGCCCACGCGCTGGACGGCCTGGCCCACGCGGTCGAAGCCTTGTGCGGGCATGCCATCGGCGCCCGTGATCGCACGGCATTACGCCGTTCGATGGTGGTTGCGTGTGGTTGGTCGTTATTCGCCAGTGCGCTGTTTGCGCTGCTGTTTTTGCTGGGCGGGCACTGGTTTGTCGAGATGCAAACCGACATTGCCAGCGTGCGCGAAACCGCCTTCCAGTACTTGCCGTACCTGGCCGTTTTGCCATTGATTGCGGTGTGGAGTTATTTGCTGGACGGGCTGTTTATCGGCGCGACCCGCGCGCGAGAAATGCGCAATGCGATGCTGTTGAGCGTGGCCATTGCCTTCCCCGTTGCCTGGGCCTTGCAGGGCGATGGCAATCACGGGCTGTGGATAAGTTTCTTGCTGTTTATGGTGCTGCGCAGCGCGATATTGGGGCTGTACGCCACGCGAATCCGCTGGTTCACCTCATAACCCTGTAGGAGCGAGCTTGCCTCGCGATCTTTTAAAGGGTCAAAAGATCGCGAGACGAGCTCGCTCCTACGGGTCAGTTGAGTCTTACGAAGACAAGTAAGACGAACGCGTCAGGCCCAGACGCAAGGCGTCGAGGAACTGGGTGCGCTCTTTGACGCTGATCTTGGCGCTGGCCACTTTGTCGCGGTAGTGAGTCATCAACTCCTCGGGCGACAAGTGCACGTAACGCAGCATGTCTTCGATGGTGTCGTGGGTCTCGATACCGGCGTGGTACACGCTGCCATCGGCCTTCTGGTAGATGTTCACCGAGTCGGTGTCACCGAACAGGTTGTGCATGTCACCGAGGATTTCCTGGTAAGCCCCCACCAGGAAGATACCCAGCAAGTAGTCTTCGCCTTCGTTGAGCGCGTGAACCGGCAGGCTGGTTTCGATGCTCTGCTCGTCGACGTATTGCTTGATCTTGCCGTCGGAGTCGCAGGTCAGGTCTTGCAGCACGGCGCGGCGCAGCGGTTCTTCGTCCAGGCGATGCAGCGGCAGAATCGGCAGGACCTGGCCAATCGCCCAGGTGTCCGGCAGGCTCTGGAACACCGAGAAGTTGCAGATGTACTTGTCGGCGAGCTTGTCGTTGAGTTCGTCGAGCACTTGGCGGTGCGAACGCTGACGCGCTTTCAACGAGTTGTGCAGGCGACGGCACACGGCAAAGTAGCACTGCTCGGCCAGGGCTTTTTCCGACAGGGTGATTTTGCCGTCAGCGTACTGGGTGGCCACATCGCTCATGTAGTGCGTGGCGCGCCAGTAGGTTTCGGTGACCATTTCAATGTCGGTCGGACCCAGCAGGTCCACCAGCCACTGCACGGTTTCGGGCAGGCTTTCTTTGTTTTCGATCTCTGGCACGTCGTCGTTGTGCTTCTCGACGTCGGTCACTTGCACCACCAGCATGGCGTGGTGCGCCGTCAGCGAACGGCCGCTTTCAGAGAAGATGTGCGGGTGCGGCAGGCCTTGTGCGTCGCAGAACTCTTTGAGCATGCCGACCACAACACCGGCGTAGTCGTCCATGTCGTAGTTGATCGAGCTGGCGTTACGCGAGTGCGTGCCGTCGTAGTCAACGCCCAGACCGCCGCCCACGTCGATGTGGTCAACCGGCAAGCCGAGGTTGCGCAGTTCACCGTAGTAACGGATCGCTTCTTTGAAGCCGTGCTGATAGTCGGCCAGGTTGGCGATCTGCGAACCCATGTGGAAGTGCAGCAGGCGAATGCCTTGGTCCAGACCGGCGCCACGGAACCGCTCAACCACCGATAGCAACTGCGCAGCCGACAAGCCGAATTTGGATTTTTCACCGCCGGTGTCAGCCCATTTACTCGACGCCAGCGACGACAGGCGCACGCGCAAGCCAACCTGTGGCTTGACCTTGAGCGAAGCCGCCTCTTCGATCACCAGGTCCACTTCGGACTCTTTCTCGATCACGATGAACACGTTGTGGCCGAGCTTCTGGCCCATCAAAGCCAGGCGAATGAACTCACGGTCTTTGTAACCGTTGCAGACGATGGTGCCGCCTTTCGGGGCCAGCGCCAGCACGGCCAGCAGCTCTGGCTTGGAGCCGGCTTCAAGGCCAATCGAAACGTTTTGGGTGGCGATGATGTTCTCGATCACAGCTTCTTGCTGGTTCACCTTGATCGGGTACAACGCGGTGTACTGGCTCTGGTATTCCAGGCGCTCGATGTTGGCATCAAAAGCACCGGTCAACTGGCGTACACGGTCCTGCAAAATATCTGGAAAACGCACCAGCAATGGCAAGGACAAGCCACTTTGGCGCAGTTCGTCGACTTGCTCGTACAGATCGATGGGCGAGCTGTTCGGGCCGTTCGGACGGACTTCTACGCGACCGGCTTCATTGATCGCGAAATACCCGGCCCCCCAATGGCGAATCCCGTAAACACTGCGGCTGTCCGCAACTGTCCATTGGCTGCCATCGTCTTTGCGTGTGCGTCGTACGGACATCGAAGTCCCCTATATATAAGTCAAGTAGCCAAACCTGTGACCAGGTCGGCGCAGTCTAATGAGTAAAAATGACGATTAGTCTGCTCAGGGTAGACCCTGACAACAGCGCCGAGTTTAGAAACCCGCAATAACAGGCTCTGTGAAAACCATGGCAGCCGCCCTTGCCGGGCCTTATTCAGGCAGCAAGACAACGACGCGGTGGTTTTGACAGAGGCTGCTAGCCGCCGGACTTCTTGGCCTTGAAACCGTGCTTGACCAGTTCGGCCAGCAACAGCTCAACGTGGTCGCCCTGGATCTCGATGATGCCGTCTTTCAACGCACCGCCTGTGCCACAGCGTTTTTTCAACGTGGTGGCCAGTTCCTTGAGTGCGTCTTCGGCTAACGGTACGCCCGTGATGGTCGTCACCGTCTTGCCGCCGCGGCCTTTGCTTTCGCGGCGCACGCGGGCAATGCCATCACCGGCAGGGATCAGGGTTTGTTTGCAGGTACAGGCGTCTACTGGCTGACGACAGTCTGGACAGTGACGACCTGCGTCGGTGGAAAATACCAGGCCACCCAGGGCGGCGAAGGATGCGGCTTTTTTGGCCACCGGCAATCCTCATATGGAGGACAAAAAATTGGCCGGTGCATGACGCGCTTGCGCCAAGGTGTACCGACCGCGAAGCCCCACTCTGGCAGGGGCAGCGCAACTCAAGCGCAAAAGCACCTGAGCCTGAAAAGGTCGCGCAGTGTAACGACAAAATCGCCGAGGCCCAATAGCCAATTGGCGTAAAAATTGACACTCCCCCTGTAGTCGCGGCCGAAGGCTGCGATAAGAGCCGAAGCACCTTATCGCGCGATCATGAGAAGCGGGCCGCTGCGCAGCCAATCGCAGCCTTCGGCAGCGACTACAAAGAAGGCGGTTGCGCCAGATAACGCCTTAGCGCATCCAGCGAATCCGGGCAAAAGGGCTGCTGTTCACTGAGGCGCAAAGCCTCGGCCACCGGCATGAACAGCGCTTGCTGGACTTCTTCGGGCTGCACCTGCAAAGGGCCGTCCCAAACCCCGGAAAACACCCCGCACCACAGGTGGTTTTGCGGGGCCTCAAAGTAGAAGCGTTCGTGGGCCTTCAGCTCGATACCGCTCACGCCCAGTTCTTCGGCCAGTTCACGGGCGGCCGATTCTTCGTAGGTTTCATTCGCGCCGACCATACCGCCCGCCGCCACATCCCAAAACCCCGGATACAGCGCCTTGCTGAGAGTGCGCTGGTGTACGCACAGCTCGCCGGCCGAATTGAACAACAGGATGAACGTGCCACGCCCAATGAGGTTGCGCTCGCGTAATTCATGCCGCGGCAAAGCGCCCAGCACGCGGTCGTCGCGGTCCACCCAGACCACCTGTTCGACATCAGAGGCCGCACGGTGCGCGGCCTCTAAAGTGGAGATTGCCATCCTTTAGCCCTGTGACAGCAATTGACGAAGGTCCATGACCGCCGCATTCGCCCGCGAGATGTAATTGGCCATGACCAGCGAGTGGTTAGCCAGAATGCCGAAGCCGCTGCCATTGAGGATCATCGGGCTCCAGACCGGCTCTTGGGCGGCCTCCAGCTCACGAATGATCTGGCGCACGCTGACCGTGGCGTTCTTTTTAGCCAGTACATCGGCGAAATCGACTTCGATGGCGCGCAGCAGGTGGGACAAGGCCCAAGCCTGACCACGGGCTTCGTAGAACACGTTGTCGATTTGCAGCCATGGGGTTTCAACGATTTCTTCGTCCACCACAGGCACCTGGCCCGGCAGCAGGCTTTCGGTTTTCAGCGTAGTGTTCAGTTTGACCCGACCAACACTGGCCGACAGGCGCTGCGACAGCGAACCCAGACGCGTCCCCACATCACCCAACCAGTTGTTGAGGTTGTCAGCACGGGCATAGAACAAGGCGTTTTTCTGATCCGGGTCAGACAAGCGCGCCTGATAACGGCTCAGGGAGTTGATGCCTTCCTGGTACTCCGACTCACTGGACGGCAGCATCCAGCTCTTGTTGTCAAAGTTGAAACGAGGCTCGGCCTTGGCCAGATCGGCGTCTTCGGCAGACTGCGATTGCGAACGGGCGAAGTCTTTACGCAGGGCACGGGTCAGGTCACGCACCTGCACCAGCACGCCGTATTCCCAGCTCGGAATGTTGTCCAGCAAGACACCTGGCGGGAAGCGGTCGTTGGACAAGTAGCCGCCGGGCTTGTTGAGCAAAGTCCCGGCCACGGTTTTCAGGGTTTCTACGGTGGTGAAGCCCGGGACCATTTTCTGGCCGCTTTTTTCAGCCGCCAGCTGTGCATTTTGCTGCACCGGGAACAGGTCTGGTTCGCGGCTCCAGTACCAGCCAAGGCCCAGGCACACCACCACATAAATGCCGACCAGCATGGCAATCGAGCGGCTCAGCAGAATGCTTTTGAAATAGCCACGCGGCTTTGCTTGGGTATCCTTGACCGACTCGCGGGCGCTGTCGCCCTCTCGTTTTTTCCAGTCCAGCATGGCTATGTCCTTTCAGATGCTTGATTCAACAGTTCGACCACAACCCTACCTCATCGTGCCTTGTTGCACGATTTTTAATCACGGCTAGGCTAAGTGCCGAAACCGCAAGGCCAGATCGGCCCGGCACTATAAAACATGCGTGCAGCCACGCCTACGCTAGGGCGGCCAATGGCTAATATCGGTGTGGGCGAGTTAATTTCAAGGTAAGACCGGATCAAGCCAACACTAGGTGCTAGCATAGAGCCATCACTCGACCCCAGCATGCCCCTTACCCAGCAGCCAGGATATGACCGAGCACGAAGACCTCAGCCACGAACGCCTGAAGCACCACTTCGCCCAGCGCGTTACGCACCAGGCCCGTCAGATTCTTGAAATTTGGCAGCGCATGCAGACTCAGGAATGGTCACCCGCAGGCCTCGCTGAATTCAGCGAAGCCAACCTGCGCCTGCTGCGCTTTGCCGAGCGTTTCGACCAGCCCGAGCACAGCGAACTGTCACAGGCCACCGACGCCGTGCTGCAACAGGTGGCTGACAATCGCGGCCGACTGAGCAGCCCGTTGATCACCGAACTCAACCGGCTGATGCAACGCTTGTCGCGCACCGGCCTGCGCCACGGCGATCAACTCGGGCACACCGCCCTGCCGCCGCTGCGCAAACCGATCTACATCCTTCTGCAAGACCATGAACGCGCTCAGCGCCTGAGCACGCAACTGGAGTTTTTTGAACTCAGTGCCGTGGCCTTTGACAGCCCTGGCGCCTTTCGTCAGGCCATGATCGAGCGTCACCCGGCAGCCATCGTGATGGAAGTCGATTTCGCTGGCCCCAACCAGGGCCTGGCGTTGGCTGAAGAGGTCCAGGTCGGGCTTGAGCAAAAGCTGCCGCTGTTGTTTTTCAGCCAGCATGAAACCGACACCCCTACCCGCCTGGCCGCCGTGCGCGCCGGGGGGCAAGCGTTTTTGACCGGCACCCTCGAAGTCTCCAGCCTGATGGAGAAGATCGAGGTGCTGACCTGCGTGGCGCAGTACGAACCTTATAAAGTGCTGATCATCGACGACTCGCGTGCGCAGGCGCTGCACACCGAACGCCTGCTCAACAGCGCCGGGATCATCACCCGCACGCTGACCGAGCCGATTCAAACCATGGCCGAGCTGGCGGACTTTCAGCCGGACCTGATCATCCTCGACATGTACATGCCGACCTGCACCGGCACCGAGCTGGCCAAAGTCATTCGCCACAATGATCGCTACGTCAGCGTGCCGATCATTTACCTGTCGGCCGAAGACGACATGGACAAACAGCTCGACGCGATGAGCGAGGGCGGTGATGATTTTTTGACCAAGCCCATCCAGCCCCGTCACCTCATCACCACCGTGCGCAACCGCGCCGCCCGGGTCCGGCATTTAAAAGCGCGCATGGTCCGCGACAGCCTGACCGGGCTGTTTAACCACACGCACATCCTGCAACTGCTCGAAGACTGCACCTTCCGCGCCCGCCGTGAAAATCGCCCTTTGAGCTTTGCGATGCTCGACCTTGACCACTTCAAACGGGTCAATGACTGCTACGGCCACCCCATGGGCGACCGCGTGATCAAGAGCCTCGCGCTGTACCTCAAGCAGCGCCTGCGCAAGACCGACTTTATTGGCCGCTATGGCGGTGAAGAGTTTGCGATTGTCATGCCCGACACCGATCAAGAGTCGGCCTACAACGTGCTCAACATGATTCGCCAGCGTTTCAGCGAAATCCATTACCCGGCCCAGCCCAACGATCTGTGGTGCTCATTCAGTGCAGGCGTGGTGCAACTGCACGGCGAGTCCGACAGCCTGAAAATGGCGTCACAGGCCGATGAGGCGCTGTACTTCGCAAAGAACAATGGCCGCAATCAGGTGCAACGCTTCACTCGATAAAGGCTAATCGCCACTATTTGTGCCGAGCCAGACCGGCTCGTCATATCGCTGTAACTTAAATGCAATAACTTCAGCCGCTTCTCACTGCGTAGTAGGCAGAATCTCTTATGCGTCTGAAGCTGCTAACCAACCTCAACACCCTGTTGCTGGTCGCCGTGTGCCTCGCGCTGGGCGCTACTTTATGGTGGTCGCAACAGGCGCTGGAGCGCCCGTACCTGTTGATGGAGCGCTACTTGAGCCTGTCGCAGCACTTTCAAAACCAGGTCGCCCGCAACATTGAAGACTACCTGGCCAGCGGCGATGCGGTGCGCCTGAGCGAAGCCAACAGCGCCCTGGAGACACTCCAGAATCAACTTGCCCCGCTGCCACCGGCACTGGCCGAGACCGTGCGACCCAGCCTTGAGAACCTGAATAGCTTCAGCAATACCGAGCTGCTAGCGGCGGGCAAGCTGGCCGGCGACCCACAAGCTTTATTACTGCAAGCCGAACGCGAACTGGCCGCCAACCTCGAACAACTCAGCCAATACGCCAGCGAAGCCAACACCCCTGAAGCCCCGCATTATTTGGCGCCGCTAATGACCGCCTCGCTGCACCTGGCCAAGCTGTCATTGAACCGCGACAAACTGGTCAGCAGCGGGCGCAGTGAATTGGCCGGTGACGTAGAGCGCGAACTGGCCAGCATCCAGGCCCAGGCACAGCAAATCGACGCCCTGCCCCTGCTCGGCGTCAGCAGCAAAAGCACTTCGGGCAATGACGACTTCGCCGCAATGATGGGCCTCGAAGCCAATCAGAGCACCCAGACCGAAGATGCCGGGGTCAACCTCAAGCGGGAGCTGAACAACCTGCTGAGCCGCTACCCGGCCGAGCTTAAACGCACCCAGACGCAGATCGAACAACGCACCCAGTTGAGTTCCACCACGCACCGCAAACTCGACGCGGTGCAACACGCCATTGCCGAGCTGGAGCCGGTGGTCCGCGCCCAGCACGGGCAGATTCAAGACGAAGTGCGGCTCATGCAAGGCCTGATGATTGGCCTGATCCTGTTGATTGCGCTATTGATCGACACCCTGCAACGCAAGCTGGCGCGGGTGCTGACCTATCTGGCGCCAATGCTCTCGACGTGGGCCGAAGGCGACTTCAGCCGCGACATTCAACTGGGCAAAACCAACCGCGAATTGCATGACATCGAGGCCTCACTGAATCGCCTGCGGGCTTATCTGGTGAACCTGGTGGGCACCATCCGCCTGAACGCCGAGCAAGTCGCGGGCAGCAGCCAGACCCTGGCGCAACTGAGCACCGATTTGCACGGCGGCGCCGAGCGTCAGGCCGGTGACACCGCACAAATCCGCGACGCCCTGGGTGAACTGGAAGCGACTATTTCCCAAGTGGCCGGCGATGCCAGCCAGGCCGCCGACGCCAGCCGCAGTGCCGGTGCCGCCGTGGCGCAAGGGCAATTAGTGATCGGGCAAAGCCTCACCGGCCTTCACGCACTGGTAGGCGAAGTGCAAGGCAACGCGCAGACGGTCGAGCGCCTGGCTGAAGAGTCAGCGACCATTGGCGGCGTCCTCACGGTGATTCGCTCTATCGCTGACCAGACCAACCTGCTGGCACTCAACGCCGCCATTGAAGCCGCCCGTGCGGGCGAGATGGGCCGTGGCTTTGCTGTAGTTGCCGAAGAAGTCCGCTCCCTGGCGCAGCGCACCGCAGGCGCGACCAACGAAATCCAGAACCTGATTGCCGGGCTGCAACTGGCGGCGCGCCAATCGGTTGAAGGCATGCGCGCGCAGGTGGAGCATGCCAAAGCCACCGCACAACAGGCCCAGGACGCCGATGGCGCACTGGATGAAATTGTCGGCGCCATTACCACCATCTCCGACACGGCGGTGCGTATCGCCGACGTCACTGCGCAACAAAGCGGCGCTGTGAGTGAGATCCGCGATCACAGTGAGCGCATCCATTTATTAGGCGACGACAACTTGCAACGCATCGGTATTGCCCGCAATCAAAGCCAGCAACTGTTGCAACTTGGGAGCGAACTTAATACTGCGGTGCAAGCCTTTCGGGTATGAATCAACCCTGAAGACGGTGTACCTGTTACTTCTGACAGTATCTATTGCTGTCAGGAGTGATATTAAATTGATGTTGTATTAGGCAGCACTTAAACAGGCTGTTTCCTGTACGACATCAACAGGTGCGCCATGAGACAAACCATTCTTCTAGTGTTTGCTCTGTATTTGCCGCTCAGTGAAAGCGCAACGCTGCACATTGAAAACCAGTCGCGCTATATAGCCGTCATTATTGACTATCCTGCCGGTTACCCCTGCGCGCCGGACCGCCAGAACGTACGACCGTGCCTGATTCTGCCGCTTGCGGCCACCTCGTATGAACTGCCTGAGGCTGAAGCCTTGAGCGCTGTACTGCGTTTTATTTCACTGCCGGCGACTTCTAACGTGGCGCTCGGCGATTTAAAAAAACATGTCTTTAAAAGTACCGGCGACTTCACCTATCAGCCGTTGGGGGCGTTGAAGTATGAACAAGTGAAATGTGAACTACCGATGGATGAAGGCATCAGCATTACCATCATTTTGGTTGGCGTCATGGATAAAGCCTGTGAAAAAGGCACCGACCGACGTCTTGCATGGGTCTATAAACGCAATGACGTTGACATGAAATTCATCATCAAAGACCTCCCGGCCAAACCCCACCCCCGCCCTTTGTAGGAGCGAGCTTGCCTCGCGATCTTTTGATCTTGATGATCAAAAAGCCCCCACCTTCACGATTCGCCAGCTCACTCCGTTATCATGCCCGCACGTTTTATCAGCGAGATTCTTATGCGCCGCCTGCTCTTTGTTCTCTGCCTGCTGTTTACCCTGCCGGTCATGGCCACGGGCCTGCTGGACTCGCGCCCCAGCGCAACCTTGGGGGCGATCAATAACAGTGCCGATTTTTTGCCAGTGCGCGAAGCCTTCAAGCTGAACCTGATCGACAGCAGCCCCGAGACGATCAAACTGCGCTTTGTGCCAACCGAAGGGTATTACCTCTACCGCCATCGCTTTGCCTTCAAGACCGAGCCGGCTGACATCGCGCTGGGCACACCGCAATTGCCCGCAGGCGAGCAAAAACACGATGAGTACTTTGGCGACGTGGAGGTCTATCACGGCATTCTCGATGTCGATATCCCGCGACCGGCCAACGATCAACGCCCGTTTACCCTGGTGGTCAGCTACCAGGGCTGCGCCGACAAAGGTTTGTGCTACCCGCCTGAAACCGAACGCCTGAGCATTGAGGGCACACCGGGGGCAACGGCCACTGAAAGCACGAATGCGCCCGCAACGTCGTGGAACTGGCGCGATCTGGCGCTGTTTTTCCTCGCCGGGTTGGGCCTGACCTTTACCCCTTGCGTGCTGCCCATGCTGCCGATTTTGTCGGGCGTGGTGTTGCGCGGCCAGGTTGGCGGGCTGCGTGGCTTTAGTCTGTCGCTGGCTTATGTGCTGCCGATGGCGGCCTGTTTTGCGCTGTTGGGCGCTTTGATGGGGATGTTCGGCGCACAACTGAATTTGCAGGCGCGTCTGCAATCGGTGTGGGTGCTGGTGCCCTTTGCGCTGTTCTTCGGGGTTTTTGCCCTGGCGATGTTTGGGGTATTCGAACTCAAGTTGCCGCAAGCCCTCAGCAACCGCCTGGACCGCGTCGCCAATCGCACCCAGGGCGGTTCGCTGTGGGGCGCAGCGGTGCTGGGCGTGGTCTCCAGCCTGCTGGTATCGCCGTGCGTCTCGGCCCCGCTGGCCGGGGCCTTGCTGTATATCAGCGCCAGCGGCGATGCGCTGGGCGGCGGCTTGAAGCTGTTCGCCCTCGGCCTGGGCATGGGCGCCCCCCTATTGTTAGTGGCCACTGGCGGCGCGGCCTGGCTGCCGAAAAGCGGGCCGTGGCTGGTCACAGTGAAAAACGCCATCGGCGTGCTGCTGCTGGGTCTGGCGATCGGCTTGCTTAGCCGGGTACTGCCCGGCCCGCTGACGTTACTGTTGATTGGTGCGCTGGCGGCCGGAGTGAGTCTGTTTCTCGGCACCCTCGAGTTCATCTATAAAGCCCCGCGCCAACGTTTGGCGCAACTGCTCGGGCTGTTTCTGCTGGTGTATGCGCTGGCCTGCTGGTTCGGCGCATTAAGCGGTCACAGTGATCCGTTCAACCCTCTGGGCCCTGCAACCACGAGCAACGCCAGCATCACCGGCGCACCGCAAGCCGCGGGAGACTGGCAAACCATCAGCACCAAAGCCCAGCTCGACAGCGTACTGGCCGAGGCCAAGGCGGCTGGCCAGCCGCTGTTGCTGGACTGGTATGCCGACTGGTGCATCAGTTGCAAAGTGCTTGAGCATGAGGTGCTGAACGACCCGCGTGTGCTGGACCTGCTCAAGGGTTACCGGCTGGTGCGCTTCGACATGACCGCCAGCAATGCCGAGCAGCGTGCCCTGCTCGATCACTACCAATTGTTCGGCCCACCGGCGCTGATGTTCTTCGGCAAAAATGGCCAGGAAAAAAGTGACCAACGGGTCATTGGCGAGATCAATGCAGCGGACTTCGCCGAACGTGTCGCGAACGCGAATGACCAGATCTAGAGCCTTGGTCACAAACTTTTCGCGAACATCGGTCATCGTGCTGGCTTTTGTACACAACTGGACACTGATTCAGCTTTTCGGCATAGTCGCCCGGCACTGATCACTGCGCACACATTACAAGGAACAGCAGATGGCGACTTTTCTGGTTCTGCACGGCCCCAACCTGAACCTGCTAGGCACCCGCGAACCGGGCGTTTACGGCGCGACTACCCTGGCGCAAATCAATCAGGATCTGGAGCAGCGGGCCCGCGACGCCGGTCACCATTTGCTCTACCTGCAAAGTAATGCCGAGTATGAATTGATCGACCGGATTCATGCGGCTCGCGATGAAGGGGTGGATTTCATCTTGATCAATCCGGCTGCTTTTACACACACCAGCGTGGCATTACGTGACGCGCTGCTGGCGGTGAGCATCCCATTCATCGAAGTGCATTTGTCTAACGTGCACAAACGCGAACCTTTCCGCCATCACTCCTACTTCTCCGACGTTGCGGTAGGTGTGATCTGCGGCCTTGGCGCCAGCGGTTATCGACTGGCCTTGGAGGCCGCCCTGGAACAGCTTGAACTACAAGCTAAACGCCCCTGACCAACCTATTGGGAGTTGACGATTCATGGATATCCGTAAAGTCAAGAAACTGATCGAACTGCTGGAAGAGTCCGGCATCGACGAGCTGGAAATTAAAGAAGGCGAAGAGTCCGTACGCATCAGCCGCCACAGCAAGACCCCAGCTCAACAGTTCTACGCACCAGCACCAATGCAACAAGCTCCGGCTGCTGCGCCAGTGGCTGTTGCGCCGGTTGCCACCGTGACTGAAGCACCTGCTGCTCCAAAACTGAACGGCTTTGTGGTCAAGTCGCCAATGGTCGGCACTTTCTACCGCACGCCAGCGCCAACTTCGCCAGCCTTCGTAGAAGTGGGCCAGAGCGTTAAAGTCGGCGACACCATTTGCATCGTTGAAGCGATGAAAATGATGAACCACATCACCGCTGAAAAAGCCGGTGTCATTGAATCCATCCTGGTAGAAAACGGTCAGCCGGTTGAGTTCGACCAACCGCTGTTCACCATCGTTTGAACCACGGGGAGCCAACGATGTTGAAGCCTCAGAAGCTGGAAAAAGTCCTGATCGCCAACCGCGGCGAGATCGCCTTGCGCATCCTGCGGGCGTGCAAGGAACTGGGCATCAAGACCGTCGCGGTGTACTCCACTGCCGACAAGGAACTGATGCACCTGGGTCTGGCAGACGAAACCGTCTGCATTGGTCCGGCACCAGCCAACCTGTCTTATCTGCACATCCCGGCGATCATCGCGGCAGCCGAAGTGACGGGCGCCACGGCGATTCACCCGGGCTACGGCTTCTTGGCTGAAAACGCCGATTTCGCCGAACAAGTCGAGAAATCCGGCTTTGCCTTCATCGGCCCGAAAGCTGACACCATTCGCCTGATGGGCGACAAGGTATCGGCCAAGCACGCCATGATCGCGGCGGGCGTACCGACTGTTCCAGGCTCTGACGGCCCGCTGCCGGAAGACCCTGAAACCGCACTGCGCATTGGCCGTGAAGTCGGCTACCCGGTGATCATCAAAGCCGCTGGCGGCGGTGGTGGTCGTGGCATGCGCGTTGTGCACCGTGAAGAAGACCTGATCGAAGCCGCCAAGCAGACCCGCGAAGAAGCCGGCGCCTGGTTCAGCAACCCGATGGTTTACCTGGAAAAATACCTGACCAACCCACGCCACGTGGAAGTCCAGGTTATTTCCGATGGCCAGGGTAACGCGATCCACCTGGGCGACCGCGATTGCTCGCTGCAACGTCGTCACCAAAAGGTTCTGGAAGAAGCGCCAGCACCGGGCATCGACGAGAAGGCTCGCCAGGAAGTTCTGGCACGCTGCGTTCAGGCATGCGTTGACATCAACTACCGTGGTGCGGGTACTTTCGAGTTCCTGTACGAAAATGGTCGTTTCTACTTCATCGAGATGAACACTCGTGTGCAAGTAGAGCACCCGGTGTCCGAAATGGTCACCGGCATCGACATCGTTAAAGAGATGTTGAGCATTGCGGCAGGCAACAAGCTGTCCTTCACCCAGGCTGACGTGAACATTCACGGTCACTCGCTGGAATGCCGGATCAACGCTGAAGACCCGGCAACGTTCATGCCGAGCCCAGGCATGGTCAAGCACTTCCACGCACCGGGCGGTAACGGCGTTCGCGTCGATTCGCACCTGTACAGCGGCTACAAGGTTCCGGCCAACTACGACTCCCTGATCGGCAAGCTGATCACTTGGGGGGCGACGCGTGACGAAGCCATGGCTCGCATGCGTAACGCGCTGGACGAAATCGTGGTCGACGGGATCAAAACCAACATCCCGCTGCACCGCGACCTGGTGAATGACGAAGGCTTCTGCGAAGGCGGCGTCAACATTCACTACCTGGAACACAAACTGGCTAACAAGTAAGTTTGTATCCTGCTCAACAAAGCCGCTTTCGAGCGGCTTTGTTGTGTCTGGGGGGCCAGTTTTTTGGGTACCCGGCTACAAAATTGATTCAGGCCGCGTAGAAGCGATGGGTGGCGTCATGGCTGTCATGGCTTGCGCCTGGTTTTGCCGGGGTTATCGCCTGTGCAATCAGGGAGGTTGGAGGCGATGATGATCAAACCGGCCATCACATAGCCAGAACCCTCACCCCAACTAAGCCCGCCTCCCGCTGACTCCAGATCATAGATGTTGGTTTCTGAAATCAACTCACCACTGCGATTATCGAAAAGACGATAAAAACCTGGATAACCCCACCATGGAAACCACTCAGCCGGCTGATCTTCATTGGGGTCTGAGCGCCTATGAAAGGTATCTGGCAGAACCCAATAGGGCTTGAAACTCTGGACTCGATAACAGCCATCGGGGCTGACGCTATCGGTAGCCAGTCGCGTAGCCCATCCTCTTTCCCACCAGTTCGAAGCGGTCCATAACCCGCCCGCAATGGTGATATAGGCTACGAAAAAGGCGATGCGTCGCGAGCTGGGCTTCATTGTTCGCGCCTCATTTTTCCGGGGATATCGCCTATGCAGTCGGGAAGGTTAAGCTCCATTCTGATCATCCCAATCCACACATTGCCTGACCCATTCCCCCAGTGCAGTTGCCCGCCAGCTGACTCCGCATCATAGATTTCAGTTTCTGAGATCAGATCGCCATTTCGATGATCGTATAGACGCAAAAAAGCTGGATTCCCCCACCAAACAAACCATTTTGGCGGCAGGTCCCCGAATGGATGGGGCATGGGATGCAAAAAATCAGGGAGCACCCAATAGGGTTTGAAACTATCAATTCGGTAACAGCCATTAGGGCTGATACTCGACTCACTATCCTTGGTTGCCCATCCTCTTTCCCACCAGTTCGAAGCAGTCCATAACCCGCCAGCAATGGTGATATAGGCTACAAAAAAGGCGATGCGTCTTGATGCAGGCTTCACGCCCAAACACCCAGATCAATTATTTGCCCGGAGTTTCTCCACAGCACATCTGAATAGATAACGAAGTCGCCGCCTTTACCTGTTTTGTCCCGATAGTCGCGAAAATCACCATTGGTGACTGCAGCTAAAGGACCCTCCTTTAGACGCAATACAACTTGACCATGAAGACTCAAGGTAAAAGCGGTCTCTGCCTTGGTCAGCACACGATCTTCGGTCCAAGTGCCCAGATATTGCAGACCATTGAAGTCGTAATGGTCACGTATGTAGAAACCAACCTGCTTTATATGAAAAAGATAACGGACTTGTTTAGTAACTGGATTTACTTCAGTAAATGCCTCTCCTACAACTCCGACTTTCAAAACGGCATTACCTAAGGCTCCGTACATGTCGTCGAGCGAATTCCATACAGTTCCAAATTTAACGAAATTAACTTGGGAAAAAGCATCCATTTGCAGGGCTGACATTGATCTCGATCCCAACGCCTGAACACCTTCACCTTCCCAACCAGCGCTCTTTAGCAGTGCCTGGAGTCTTTTAAGTGCATTTGGAGTCGCAAGAATAGACTCTGCCTCGTCAACAGCCTCACGACAGCGCTCATACCCCATGGCCCACTCCATTTTTACAATGCTCTCATCGCACTGCGCCGGTTTCAGACTGAGGGGGGCGGGTTGTGTTTTAAGCACTTTCCACGCCTCCGGCATCGCCCACGCAGGGCTGTCAAACCAGCGCTGCATCAAGGCCGCTGCCGTGTGCCAGCCCATCGAGCGCATGGCGCCCGGCAAGCGGCTCAGGGCAAGGCTCTGCACGATCACTTTTTTGGCCGGTGTATCGGTGGGGCTGTAGGTGTGCGAGTTGGCCTGCGGCAGTTGATACAAGGCGTCCGGCCCTGCAGCGTTGGTGCGCTGAAAATCATTCAATGACATGCTGCTTACTCCATAACCGGTGACGGGGCGTTGATGGCGATACCCAATTGTTCAGGACCATCGCTGGAGCACGAGCAGGTATGGCCTTGCGCATCGAGTGTGCCGTAACCCATACAGTGGTCGTTTTGCAGCACGGCATACCCCAGTTGCCCCAAGGGCAAGCCACGTTGATTGAGCAACTGAAAACGCTCGTCGCACGTTGTGCTGAGGGTGGCGGGCATGGGCTGCGACGCGGCGAACAAGCCGCCCTTAAATGCCGGGGCTGAGTCGCTGACATAAGAATGCACGGTCACAGAGGCAATCAGTTCGGCCTGACAGGGGCAACCGCTGCGGCTGTCCAGCGTGCCAGCCACCCGCCGGCCATTGCTGATAAAACCATCCACACCGCCACAGATCGGGTAGGCCTTACCGTCCTGCCCGCAGCTGACCAAGTGGCCTTCAAGGGCATGCTGAATGCCATTCCACGTAATGCCAGGGTCTGACTCCAGCACCTTGCCACCGCAGGTCGTTTTGTCGTCCAGACCAATAAAATAGCCCCGGGCCATAAGCCTCTCCTTTTGCATAGCCCCTAAAGGGAGCACGGCTGAGAACCATGAAGCCCAGTCATAGAATGAATGAACCTCACACACAGTAATCAGGAAGAGAGTGCCCAGATTGGTGCTCACGGTATGTAGGACGCTTCCATAAACGCCATCATCCCAATATCAAATACCTGCGCGAATGCGCCTAGGACGCCCTTGCACCGCAGAAATCTTGTAGTCGCTGCCGAAGGATGAGGCTGCGATGGATTGCCAAGTGGCCCGCTTCGCAGCCTCGTGCCTCGTCAGCGACTACAAGCTGCGCCTTATCAGGGTTTATGTTGAAACAAGGACGTCCCTACAGATGGCCTGCCATAGCAGGGAGGCCTGCGCTCGCGTAAACTGGCGCGTTTCTCGCAGCCCCCCGGCTGCACATTCCTATTTTTCAAAGGTGCCCGCCATGCCTTGGCTGCAAGTACGCCTCGCCATCAGCCCAGAACAAGCCGAAACCTACGAAGACGCGTTCCTCGAAGTCGGTGCCGTTTCGGTAACGTTTATGGATGCCGAAGATCAACCAATCTTTGAACCTGAACTCAACACCACGCCGCTGTGGTCGCACACCCATTTGCTGGCCCTGTTCGAAGGCGGTACCGAAGCCGAGCTGGTGCTGCGCCATCTGGAGCTGCTGACCGGCTCGCCATTGCCAGAACACCACGCCGAAGTCATCGAAGACCAGGACTGGGAACGCAGCTGGATGGACAATTTTGAACCCATGCGTTTTGGTCAGCGCCTGTGGATCGTCCCAAGCTGGCACGCTGCGCCCGAGCCTGAAGCTGTGAACTTGCTGCTGGATCCGGGCCTGGCGTTTGGTACCGGCACTCACCCGACCACCGCGCTGTGTCTGGAATGGCTCGACGGCCAGGACCTCAAAGACTGCGACGTGCTGGACTTCGGCTGCGGCTCGGGCATTTTGGCCATCGCCGCACTGTTGCTGGGCGCCAAGCAAGCCGTCGGCACCGACATCGACGTGCAGGCGCTGGAAGCTTCGCGCGACAACGCCGGGCGCAACAACGTAGCGCCAGAGTTGTTCCCGCTGTACCTGCCTGAAGACCTGCCGCAGGCGCAGGCCGATGTGCTGGTCGCCAACATTCTGGCCGGCCCGCTGGTTTCCCTGGCCCCACAACTGTCCAGCCTGGTCAAGCCCGGCGGCCGTCTGGCGCTGTCCGGCATCCTCGCCGAGCAAGGCGAAGACGTCGCCGCTGCCTACGCTCAAGACTTTGATCTGGACCCTATCGCCAACCGCGATGGCTGGGTGCGCATCAGCGGTCGTCGACGCTAGAATACAAGCCTGCTTAACCCGGATGGCCGCATGAGCGATAGCTTCGTTACACAGTGCCCACATTGCCAAACCAGCTTCCGTGTCAGCCATGCTCAATTGAGCATGGCCCGCGGCGTGGTGCGCTGTGGTTCCTGCCTGCAAGTGTTCAATGCCGCACAGCAACTGCTGAATAAAGGCACCGAAACAGAGCAGTTGCCTACAACTGTGGCGCCACTTGTTGCAGAACCTGTGGCCGTTGAGCCGCCTGCTGCGCCCAAGGCCATCAGCCCGGCGCATTGGGAAGTGGCCGAGCTGGACCTTGAGCACCTGGACCTGGACGAAGAGCTGGCCAAGCTTGAAGAACGGGAGATTCAGCCCAGCAAAAGTTTCGGTCAGTCGCAAAAAGCCAAAACCAGTGCGCTAAGCGCTCGCCGCGACACCAGCGACGCCGACGAAAGCCAATGGTCAGGCAGCTTGTTCAGTGAATCCGCAGCAGAACGTGCCGAAACCTCAGCACTCGCGGTCAAGGCCGTCGAAGACGACATCGAACCGGCTGAAACCGGGCGCACCGAGCCATCGCTGTCGCTGGACATCGACGAGCCCGACGACACGCCGCCGCTCAGGCTCAGCAAAGATGACGACGATGAACCCAAGCTGCGCGGCGAGCATTTGTCTGCGGTGGATGACGACGAGGGCGATGAGCCTCTGGCCCCCGCCTCGGTGACCAAAGACAAACGCACACGCAGCGAGCCGGGTGTGCGCGACGACGTGCTGCTGGACCTGGTAGACGACCCGTTGCACCTGGACTGGCAAAAACGCCGCTCGCCGTGGGGCAAGCGCCTGCTCTGGACGCTCTTGGTGTTGCTGGCCGCCGTTGCACTGGCCGGGCAATACATCGCGTATCACTTCGATGAACTGGCTCGTCAGGACCAATACCGGCCGCTCTTCCAGCAGCTATGCCCTCAAATCGGCTGCAGCGTGCCTTCCAAGGTCGATATAGACCGCATTAAAAGCAGCAATCTGGTGGTGCGCAGCCACCCGGAATTCGCCGGTGCGCTGGTGGTAGACGCCATCCTCTACAACCGCGCGCCGTTTTCCCAGCCCTACCCGCTGCTGGAGCTGCGCTTTGCCGACCTGAACGGCAAAATGATCGCCAGCCGCCGTTTCAAACCCGGCGAATACCTGAGCGGCGACCTGACTGGCAAGGCCGAAATGCCGCCGCAAACGCCTATCCACATTGCCCTCGACATCCTGGATCCGGGCCCGAAAGCGGTGAATTACAGCCTGAGTTTTCACTCGCCCGAGTGAGCGCGCTGCGCTTTTAGCGACAAGCTTCAAGCCGCAAGCTTGAACCTAAAAGCATATTTGCCTCTTCTTGCAGCGTGTAGCTCAAAGCTTATGGCCGGTTGAAAGCTGGCTTTCAGCCTCTATTGTTCAAAAATCATCCAATTTCGTCTTTATCCAGTCATCGAGAGCGGGTATCATGCCAACCCTTTTTCGAACTCCCCAGATCCGGCCCCACAACAGGGAAGTCCTATGTCGGCGGTACGCATCGGCCCATACACATTGCAAAACGGTTTGATTCTCGCCCCTATGGCGGGTGTCACCGACCAACCCTTTCGTCAGCTTTGCCGACGAATGGGCGCGGGCCTGGTTGTGTCGGAAATGGTGACCAGTGACATGAGTCTCTGGAACAGTCGTAAATCGCGCCTGCGCATGATTCACGACGGTGATCCCGAGCCCCGCTCGGTGCAGATCGCCGGCGGTGATGCGCAAATGCTGGCAGACGCCGCCAGGGCCAATGTGGAACTGGGCGCACAGATTATTGATATCAACATGGGTTGCCCGGCAAAAAAGGTCTGCAACAAGGCCGCCGGGTCCGCGTTACTGAAAGACGAAGCATTGGTGAACGAGATCCTGCAGGCCGTTGTGGCCGCAGTTGATGTGCCGGTCACCCTGAAAATCCGTACCGGCTGGGACCGCGACAACAAGAACGGCCTCACGGTGGCAAAAATCGCCGAACAGGCCGGGATTCAAGCGCTGGCCGTGCACGGCAGAACCCGTGCAGACCTGTACACCGGCGAGGCCGAGTACGACACCATTGCCGCGATCAAGCAGGCCGTGTCGATACCGGTGTTTGCCAATGGCGACATCGATTCACCCCATAAAGCCCGGCATGTGCTGCACGCCACCGGTGCCGATGGACTGTTAATAGGCAGGGCAGCTCAAGGGCGGCCCTGGATTTTCCGCGAAGTGGACCACTTTCTGCGTACCGGCCAGCTGTTGCCGGCACCGGAAATGGCCGAAGTGGAACGTATTCTGCTAGAGCATCTGGCCGCACTGCACACCTTCTATGGGGAGGTATTGGGGGTACGTATTGCCCGCAAGCATGTTGGTTGGTATCTCGCAACCTTGCCGGGCGCCAAGGAGTTTCGCGCCCACTTCAATCGTTTGGAAGATACGGAAGCTCAATGCGCCAACGTTCAGGCGTTTTTCGCCGAACGACATAAGAGCCTGGGGACAGGGGACGAAGGATGGGTGGCCGCATGACGATGATGACCGAGACATTAGTGAGTGGAACAACGCCCGTGAGCGACAACGTCAATTTGAAACAGCACCTCAATACGCCGAGCGAAGAAGGTCAGACCCTTCGCGGGAGTGTCGAAAAGGCGCTGCACAATTATTTCGCCCACCTGGAGGGCGCTGAAGTCACGGACGTGTACAACCTGGTGCTTTCCGAAGTCGAAGCCCCTTTGCTCGAGTGCGTCATGAACTACGTCAAGGGCAACCAGACCAAGGCCTCCGAGATGCTGGGACTCAATCGCGGCACCCTGCGCAAAAAGCTCAAACAGTACGATCTGCTGTAAGCATTCAATCAAACCTGAAAGGCGTCCTGATAAAACAGGCCGCCTTTTTTGCTGACTCCTTTGCTTTTGATGGAAATCGAGATGACCGATCAGACTACCCGCCTGCCGATCCGCCGCGCTCTAATCAGCGTTTCCGATAAAACCGGAATCCTTGATTTCGCCCGTGAACTGGAAGCCCTCGGCGTCGAGATCCTCTCCACTGGCGGTACGTTCAAGCTGCTGCAAGACAACGGTGTTGCCGCTGTTGAAGTGGCGGACTACACAGGTTTTGCGGAAATGATGGACGGTCGGGTGAAGACCCTGCACCCGAAAATCCATGGCGGTATCCTCGGTCGTCGCGGCATTGACGACGACATCATGAACGAGCACGGCATCAAGCCGATCGACTTGGTGGCCGTTAACCTCTACCCGTTCGAAGCCACCATCAACAAGCCAGGCTGCGACCTGCCGACCGCAATCGAAAACATCGATATCGGCGGCCCGACCATGGTTCGCTCCGCCGCCAAAAACCACAAAGACGTGGCCATCGTGGTGAATGCCAGCGACTACGCCAACGTCCTGGAAAACCTCAAGGCTGGCGGCCTGACCTACGCACAGCGTTTCGACCTGATGCTCAAGGCGTTCGAACACACCGCCGCCT
>Ga0302347_1001537_pt1 | contig 27315 bp, 24 predicted proteins | sample PhyWR1_FD_202178 | JGI IMG/M metagenome (GOLD analysis project Ga0302347, IMG submission 202178) | Leaf surface microbial communities from wheat plants in UC Gill Tract Community Farm, Albany, California, United States - DLSL W.R1 (v2)... | ecosystem: Host-associated > Plants > Phyllosphere >...
GCCCGTCAGTTGCGCCTGCGCGACATCGGCGGCCTGATCGTCATCGACTTCATCGACATGACCCCTGCCAAGAACCAGCGCGCCGTGGAAGAAAAAGTCCGCGAATGCCTGGAAGCAGACCGCGCCCGCGTACAAGTGGGCCGTATCTCGCGCTTCGGCCTGCTGGAAATGTCCCGTCAGCGCCTGCGTCCATCCCTGGGCGAAAGCAGCGGCATCGTTTGCCCGCGCTGCAACGGCACCGGCATCATCCGTGATGTTGAATCGCTGTCGCTGGCCATCCTGCGCCTGATCGAAGAAGAAGCCCTGAAAGACCGTACTGCCGAAGTACGTGCCCAGGTGCCAATCCCGGTTGCTGCGTTCCTGCTCAACGAAAAACGCAACTCGATCACCAAGATCGAACTGCGCACCCGCGCGCGCATCGTTATTCTGCCGAACGACCACCTCGAAACGCCGCACTTCGAAGTTCAGCGTCTGCGTGATGACAGCCCGGAAGCCCACACCAACCAGTCCAGCTACGAAATCGCTGCTGCTGCCGCTGAAGTGGAAGAAGTTCAACCGGCTGCCGCTACTCGCACCCTGGTTCGCCAGGAAGCTGCCGTTAAAACTGCACCGCCACGCACCTCGGCACCGGTTCCGACCGAAGCCGCTGCTGCTCCCGCACCTGCTCCTGCGCCAGCCGCTACCATCGCCGAGCCAAGCCTGTTCAAAGGCCTGGTCAAGTCGCTGGTAAGCCTGTTCGCCTCCAAGGAAGAGCCTGCTGCTCCGGTAGTTGCCGAGAAACCGGCAACTCCTGAGCGCCCTGCTCGCAACGAAGAGCGTCGCAACGGCCGCCAGCAAAGCCGTAACCGCAACGGTCGCCGTGACGAAGAGCGCAAGCCGCGCGAAGAGCGTGCTCCACGTGAAGAACGTGCTGCTCGTGAACCACGCGAAGAGCGCAGCCCACGCGAAGAAACGCCGGTTGTGGCTCAAGCCCCTCGCGAAGAGCGCGCACCGCGTGCACCTCGTGAAGAGCGAGCACCACGCGCCCCACGTGAAGACCGCAAGCCTCGTGGCGAACGCGAAGAACGTGTACGTGAACTGCGCGAGCCTCTGGATGCAGCGCCTGCCGTTGCTGCTGCCACCGCAGCCGTAGCTGAAGAGCGTGCACCACGCCCACCGCGTGAAGAACGTCAGCCACGCGCCCCTCGCGAAGAACGTGCACCACGCGAAGAGCAGGTTGTAGCCGCTGCTGAAGACGAAGAAGTCCTGAACGCTGAAGAGCAGTCCCAGGACGAGACACAGGACAACGCCGAAGGCGATCGTCCACGTCGTCGCTCCCGTGGCCAGCGTCGTCGCAGCAACCGTCGCGAACGTCAACGTGATGCCAACGGCAACGTGATTGAAGGTTCGGAAGAGAACGGCGAAGAAGGCAACAGCCAGAACGCGCCTGCAACCCCATCAGAAGTAGCCGCTGCCGCGGCCGTGACTGAAGTCGTTGCCAGCCAGGTTATCAGCGCTCCAGCTGAAGCCCAGGCTCACCATCAGGCAGAACGTGCCACTGAAGCGACCCAGGAATCGGCCCCGACTGAAACCGTAGCCGTCGTTGAAGCGGACAAGGAAGTGGTTGCTGTTGAAGCACCTGCTGCCCCGGCACCTGTTGTTGAGGCCGCTCCTGTAGAAGTAGCCGTTGCTGAAACTGCGGTTGCCGAAACCCCGGCAGCAGAAGCCCCGGTTGTGGAAGCAGTGACTCCGATCGAAGCAGTCAAGGCGCCTGAAGTTGAAGTTGTACCGGTTCAAGAAGCACAACCTGAAGTTCAGGTAGTTGCCGAGCCAGTTGCCGCTGCTCCAGAGCCAGTGATCGAAACCGTGGCAGAAGCGCCAGTGGTCGAGACTCCGGTTATCGAAAAAGCACCGCAGCCTGTCAAGGAAGCCCGCTTTGTCCGCGAGCCAGTTGCAGAACCTGCCGCTGTTGAGACAACACCAGAGCCAGTGGCTGCAGCAGAGCCTGCAGCCACTGAAGTGGTAGCCGCTGAAGCCATGGTCGAAGCTGCAGTGATCGCACAGCCAGCTCCGATTGAAGCTGTTGTCGTAACTGAAGTAGTTGAGGTAGTGGTTGCAGCAGCTCCGGCTGCCAGCGCCCCAAGCAACGGTCGCGCGCCTAACGACCCGCGTGAAGTGCGTCGCCGCAAGCGTGAAGAGGCAGCTGCTGCAGCCGCCGCTGCCGCTCAGGCACCTGCACACGAAGCTGTAGCCCAGGAAAAGGAGCACGAGGATAAACCCCTCGCCTAATTCCCAAGGCCACTAAAAAGCCCCGCCAGTTCTGAACTGGCGGGGCTTTTTTTATACTTGAGTTACGCAATTATCAAAAAGGCCAGAACGAGCGACGACCTTTTTCCAGCTCACCGCGACACTGGCCAAGCTGCGCACCATAGGTTTTGGACTGCTGCTCGACTTTACGCGCCACTTGCATCAACCAGGGTTTGGCACGATACGTATTGCGACTGTAGCCACCCCTGCCCTCGTGATACGCCAGGTACTGGTTGTAGGTATCCCACTTGGAGATTCCCAGTTGTCGCTGGGTTCCGGCGGTGTACCAACCGATAAACATGATGGTGTCAGCAAAGTTGTCGCGCGAGCCGGAGCTGCCCATGCTGCTTTCAAAGTCACGCCATGCCGGCGGCTGAGCCTGTGCATAACCGTAGGACGGGCTGACCCTGCCCCACGGGATAACCCACAAAAGGTAATCGCGAGGCGGCAGTGCATCGGCGACGAAACTGCTTTCCTGCTTCATGATTGCCATCGCAACATGCACAGGCGTGCCCCAGCGCTCCTGCATCGCTACCGAGTCTTTGTACCAGGCCGGGTATTGACGATAGATATTGCACAGATTGTTTTGGTCTTTGGGCGGGGCAGTGACACAACCGGTCAACGTCACCAGTGCCAACGCCAGCGCCGCTGCCGGTAATTGCTTCATTGATTGTCCAGACTGCTAGTACAGGTTGGGTTCCATCTCCAGCTGCACTGCGAAGCGCTGCTGGATATCTGCCTGAATGCGCTGGGCAAGGGCCAACAGCTGCAGACCGGTAGCCGATCCATAGTTGACCAGCACCAGCGACTGCAAACGATGCACCCCGGCATCCGCCTCGCGAAAACCTTTCCAGCCCGCCGCTTCAATCAACCAGCCTGCCGCCAGTTTGACCTGGCCGTCCGCTTGCGGATAACCAATCAGGCCCGGGTGGGCCGATTTCAGCTCGGCTGCCAGCACCGCCGAGACCAGCGGATTCTTGAAGAAGCTGCCGGCATTGCCCAGCACCGCAGGGTCCGGCAGTTTTTCGCTACGAATACTGCAGATCGCCCGGCTTACATCGCTGGCCGTCGGCTGTTCAATGCCCTGTTCGACCAGGCGTTGACGCACCGGGCCGTATTCCAGATGCAAGTGCACAGCCCGGCTCAGGGCAAAGCGCACCCGCAGAATCAACCAGCGCCCGGCCTGCTGCTTGAACAGGCTGTCACGGTAGGCAAAGTTGCAGTCGGCCAGGCTGAACTCGCGCAGTTCGCCGGTTTGCCGGTCGAGGGCGGTCAGGCCAGCGAATACATCTTTGATCTCGACACCGTAGGCGCCAATGTTCTGCATCGGTGCAGCCCCTACGGTGCCTGGGATCAAGCTGAGGTTTTCCAGCCCCGACAGGCCTTGTTCCAGAGTCCACAGCACAAAGGCGTGCCAGACCTCGCCCGCCTCGGCCTCGACCACCACCCGCTCGCCGTCATCTTCCAGCAAGCGGATGCCGCGACTGGCCATGCGCAAAACCAGAGCAGCAACGTCGCCGGTCAACAGCAGATTGCTGCCACCGCCTATCACCAGCAACGGCAGCTTGTGCTCTACCGCACACAGCAACGCCTCATGCACATCGGCATCGTTATGGGCCTGGGCAAACAGGCTCGCCTTCACATCCACACCAAAGCTGTTGTAGGGCTTGAGTGACGCATTGACTTGCATGTCCAGACTCATGACTCCAGCAACCGCCGAACACGCTCAAGGTCTTCTGCGGTATCCACACCGGCAGGCGGGGCTTCAAGCACGTCAGCCACATGAATGCGCACGCCATGCCACAGCGCCCGAAGCTGCTCAAGGCGCTCAGTATTTTCCAGCCAGCAAGGGCCCCAGCTGACGAAGTCATGCAGGAAGCCGGCGCGATAGGCATAGATGCCGATATGGCGACGATAAGGTACACCGGCTGGCAATGCGTCCGGGTGCACGGCGAAATCATCCCGCGCCCAGGGCAACGTAGCCCGACTAAAGGTCAGCGCCAGGCCGTTGATATCGCTGACCACCTTGACCACATTCGGATTGAACAGGGTCTCGACATCATCGATCGGCTCGGCCAGGGTAGCCATGCTCGCTTCGCTGTGGGCGGCCAGGTTGACAGCCACCTGATCGATCACCCGAGGGGGAATCATGGGCTCGTCGCCCTGCACATTGACCACGATGGCATCGCTGGCCAGGCCCAGTTGCGTGGCCACTTCGGCCAGGCGATCGGTACCCGACTCATGATCGGCACGGGTCAGCAGCACCTCGGCACCGAACGCCTTGCAGGCCTCGACAATGCGCGCATCGTCGGTGGCAACCACCACCCGTTGGGCGCTGCTTTTACAGGCCTGCTCCCAGACATGCTGGACCATCGGCTTGCCGGCGATCATTTGCAGCGGCTTGCCGGGCAAACGGGTCGAGGCAAAGCGCGACGGGATAACGACGGTAAAAACCGGGATCATTTATCCAGACGCTCTTCGGCAGTAAGGGTGCGGGCTTCGGTTTCCAGCATTACCGGAATGCCATCACGGATCGGGTAAGCCAGGCCTGCGCCCTTGCTGATCAGTTCGGTCTTGTCGGCGCTGAGCTTGAGCGGGCCTTTGCAAACAGGGCAGGCGAGGATATCGAGCAGCTTGGTGTCCATAAATGTTCCCCTTGCGATGAGTTAGGGTAAAAGACGATCAGGTAAAAGACGCAGTAATTGCTGGTCAAACCAAAGCTCAAAGGCTTTGGACGGCACTGCGTCAACAGCCAGATACCACCAGTCGGGTGACGCGAAGTCACGGCACTTCACCGCGTCCTTTTCGGTCATGACCACCGGTAATGGCGGCGAGAAATTCAATAGTTCGGCGCTGTAAGGCGCGTGGTCGGCAAAAGCATGGGCAATTGGCCGCCAGTGTAGCGTTTCAAGAGTCGTGAAGAAACGCTGGGGGTTGCCGATCCCGGCCACCGCATGCAGCGCTTGCCCAACAGGAAAAAAGTCCAGCGTCTTACGCTCACCGCTGACCAGATTGACCAGTGCAGAGGGCTGCAATACAAAGGCAAAACCGCCCTGGGGATCACTGGCAGCGCCGTTGTACAACACGGCATCGACACTCTGCAGACGCTCGGCCGGCTCACGCAGCGGCCCGGCAGGCAGACAGCGGCCATTACCCAGGCCCCTGGCATTGTCGATCAGCACCAGCTCCAGGTCCCGCGCCAGGCGATAATGCTGCAAGCCGTCGTCAGACAGAATCAGGTCCAGCGACTCGCTCGCCAGCAAGGCCTTGACCGCACGGCTGCGGTCGGGATCGATCATCAGGGGCACGCCTGTGCGCTGCACAATCAGCAAGGGTTCATCACCCGCCTGCGTGGCACTTTGCTCAGCGCTTACGCGCCACGGTAGTTGCGGCGGCGTTGCGCCGTAACCGCGACTGACGACACCGACCCGCAGGCCATTGCGCTGGCAGTGCTCGATCAGCCACAGAATCAATGGCGTCTTGCCTGTGCCGCCGACCGTGATATTGCCCACCACGACCAACGGTACCGGTGGGCGGTAAATCTCGCCCTCACCCGCGACAAAACGCGCCCGCTTGCGCTCAACTACCCGGCGGTAGAGGCACTCAAGTGGGCGCAACAGGGTCAGCAGCGGGTGCCCGGCGTACCAGGCACGCAATATACGATCAGACATGGCCATCAGGGAGTCGTCTGCGCCTCAACGGTGGTCATGCGCAAATGCGTGAAACCGAGCTTGCCGGCCGCATCCATCGCGGTAATGACCGCCTGGTGTTGGGTTTTGCCATCGGCGCTGATGGACAGTGGCAAGCGGGTATCACCGCCCGACTCTTTCTGCAGCGCCTCCATCAGGCTTGCCAGATCGTTCTTGGGCAACAACTGGTTATTGACCGAAAACACCCCGTCCGCACTGATGGCAATATCCAGCTGCTTGCTGTTCTGCTCTTCGCTGGGCGAGCCGCTGACGGCCTCGGGCAAATCGACGCGCAACTGGGTTTCGCGGGTAAAGGTGGTGGTCACGACAAAAAACAGCAACAGGATAAACACCACGTCAATCAATGACGCGAGGTTGATATCCACCGTTTCCCGGGGCTTGCGGCGAAATTTCACGCGTTGCTCCCGACCATGTCGACTTCGCGGTCGCCCTGCACCACTTCAACCAGTTTGATCGCTTCTTGCTCCATGCCGACCACCAGATCATCGACGCGACGCTGCAGGAAACGATGGAAGAACACTGCAGGAATACCCACCATCAGACCGGCAGCCGTGGTGATCAGCGCCTTGGAAATACCGCCCGCCAGCACGGCGGCATTGCTGGTCATGCCCGAGCCCATAAAGGAACTGAAGATATCGATCATGCCCAGCACGGTACCCAGCAGGCCCAGCAGCGGAGCCATCGCGGCAATCGTACCCAAGGTATTGAGGTAGCGCTCAAGCTCGTGGATCACCCGGGCGGCGGCCTCTTCGATGCACTCTTTCATGATCTCGCGACCATGTTTGGAGTTGGCCAGGCCTGCGGCGAGGATTTCTCCCAGAGGCGAGTCGGCCCGCAGCTGCTTGAGTTTTTCCTTGTCCATCTGCTTGTCTTTGATCCAGACCCAGACCTGGCCGAGCAGATGCTCCGGGGTCACGCGGCTGGCACGCAGAGTCCACAGGCGCTCGGCAATAATGCCCAGCGCGGCAACAGAGCACAGGATGATCGGCAGCATCATCCAGCCGCCGGATTTGACCAGTTCCCACACAGTGACAATCCCCTCGAAAAAGTGCGCCACTCTACCACAGGATTGCCTGCGACCTTGAGCGGAGCAACTGCCTCGGCACTTGTGGGAGCGGGCTTGCTCGCGATGGGATCAGCGCAGTTTTACATACATACCGCTTCGCCTGCATCGAGGGCAAGCCCGCCACCACACCTGTCAGCCAGGGCTGCTGCGCCAAAACCGCCTTTGGTCGCGCATGCCTTGCGCCTCGGCAAACCCACCAAGACGAAACCTTATGGCCCCCTGCTCCGCGCTATCGAGCACCTGTACACCCAAGGCGTTATAACGCGCAATGACTTGAGGGTGCGGATGCCCATACGAATTGCCGTGGCCACGGGAGATCAGCACTCTGGCAGGCGCAAGCGCCTTGAGAAAGACCATGGATGACGAGGTACGACTGCCGTGATGCGGCGCCTGCAGCCACTGAGTCGGGACTGCCAACGGGCTGCGCAACAAGTCCCGCTCCGCGTTTGCATCAATGTCCCCCGTCAACAGCAGCCGCTCGTCGTTGGCTTGCACCTGCAGCACACAGGACTTTTGATTACTGTCCTTCGCCCCCGACCACTGCCAGAGTGAAAAACTCACCCCATCCCACTCCCAAGTCTCCCCGCTGACACAGGGCTGCGCACGCAACTGCTCCGCCAGCCCCGACACATCGCCGCCAATCACCCGCGCCACGTCGACTCCCCGCTGCACCGCCAGCGCACCACCGGCATGATCCGAATCGGCGTGGCTGAGCAGCATCAAATCCAGCTTACCCACCCCCAAAGAACGCAAAACAGGCACTACCACCCGCTCCCCCTGATCCAAACTCCCAAACTTGGGGCCAGCGTCGTATAGAAGGGTGTGATTGCGGGTACGCAAAGCAATCGCCAGACCCTGACCGACATCCAGTTGAAGCACCTCGACCTGACCGTGGGGGATCTGTTCGCGGGGCACAAATACCGCCAGCAGTACCAGCGGCCAGCCCAACGGCCGTAACACAAACCCGGCGGGCAACAAAAGGATCACTGCCCCGGCTGCACTCAACAGCCAAATATAAAACGGCACCGATTCGGGCAACCAGGGGGTGACCACACCGGCCAGCAGGCTCAACCCTTGAACCAGAAAATCGATCAGCCCACCCGACACCCACAACAGCTTTTCCCCCAGCCAGGGCACAGGCAGCAACAAGGTCCCCAGCAGTGCGGTGGGCAGCACTGCAAGGCTGATCCAGGGCACCGCCACCAGATTGGCCAATGGCCCGGTCAGGCTGATGGGCAAATCGAGGATCCACAGCATCGGAAACAAACCCAGAGCGATCAGGCCCTGGGGGCGCAGCCACATGGTCCGCCAGCCCCACGCGCCCAAACGGCCGCTGAAGGTAAAGAGCAGCACCGCTACGGCACTGAAGGACAACCAGAAGCCTGCGCGCAAACTCGCCAGAGGCTCGACGATCAGCACCGCATTGAGCGCCAGCATAAAGGGCAGCCATACCCCCAGATGGCGAAACCACAAGCGCCAGGCCAGCACCAGGCCGAGCATTACGCAAGCTCGCTGCACCGGCACCTCAAAACCCGCCAGCAGGCCGTACCCCGTGGCCCCCACGAATGCCAGCGCACAAGCCCAGGGCAACCACGGGAAAAATCGTGGCCACAGACCATAACGCGCCAGCAGAGCAATAAAGCCGTAGATCAAGCCAGCCAACAGACCAATATGCTGGCCCGAGATCACCAGCAAATGCACCGTCCCGGTCGCTTGCAGCAGCGTCCAGTCGTCGCGGCTCAGGCCCGAGCCGTCCCCCATGACCAGCGCTGCCAGCCACGCTGCCCGGCCATTGGCATCAACACGCAACAGTCGCTGGCGCAAGCCGTCACGCCAGGCGTGGCTGGCTTTAGCCTGCAACTGCCCCTGTTTAACCGTGCCCGTGGCACCAATCCGCTGCGCCAGCAACCAGGCCTCAAAATCAAACCCTTGCGGATTGAGTAACCCCTTGGGTTTCTTGAGTTTGACCAGCAGCCGCCAGCGCTCGCCGCTGTTGACGGACGGCCCGCCATACCAGCTCAGCCTGATGGTCGCGGGCAAAGGGCCGTGACGCGACTTTGCCCCCTGCAATTCAAAGCGAACAGAGTTTTCACCCTGTTGCGGCAACCCGATCACACGCCCTTCAACCCAAAACGTGCGCCCATCAAAGGAATCCGTCAGACGGTCATCCAGCGCCCTTTGCCCCTGAACGCAAGCCCAAGCCAGTCCAAGTATAAAAAACCCCAGCGGCCAGGCGCGCGAAGCCAATAGCAAAACCGCCGCTGCCAACATCAGCAGCAACCAACCTGCAGAGGGTAAAACCGGTAAAAATCGCAGCGTAATCAGGCCAGCTGCCAGCGCAAACATCCCTGTGTACATGCCTATACTCAACTTAACCCTTTAACTCGGATTAGCCGGGATCGGGAAGCTGCGCTTAAGAAATTGTCACAAAGTCTGAATAGGCATCCTGTCGAATTTGGGCATACTGCCCCCTCGACCTAGGGAGAGGCCCATGCCACGGCGTTTAATCAAACGTTTCATGCCAGATCCAGCCCTGATCAGGGAACACAAGTCCTTACGATTCTTGGGCACCTTGCTGCATGATCCCAACCTCTGGCACCTCAATCGTCACTCCGTGGCACGGGCGATGGCAGTGGGCATTTTTGCAGCTTTTATCCCCATGCCATTCCAGATGCTGCTGGCCGCTTTTCTGGCGATAAACGTACGCAGCAATATGCCAATATCCGTGGGCCTGGTATGGCTAACCAATCCGATCACCATGCCGCCAGTGTTTTATTGCACCTACAAGCTGGGCGCCTGGTTGATGAACGTGCCGGCACGCACCCTGCCAGACGAATTGACCTGGGAATGGATCAGCGGCCAGCTGTCTACCGTGTGGCAGCCATTCTTGCTGGGCTCAGTGGTGTGTGGAGTGGTATTGGGAGCACTGGCCTACTGCCTGACCATGCTGTATTGGCGCTGGTGGGTCAGCCGCAAATGGAAGGGCCGCAAAAACAAGCGCGCATAGAAAAGGCCCCGTAAAGGGGCCTTTCTTATTGGGAGCACGCCACCTGCAGGCATGTGGATCTGTGGGAGCGGGCTTGCTCGCGATTCAAGCGACTGGATCTATCTGGTACACCGTAGCGCCCCCATCGCGAGCAAGCCCGCTCCCACATTAAAAAAATTACTGACGCATACCGCGCCCGCTGACCAGCAGCCTTGCGCACCCCAGGTACAGCACGATGGTCGCTACCACCATAAAGGTCAGGGCTACGCTGATCTTGATGTCCGAGACCCCAAGAATACCGTAACGGAAAGCGTTAACCATATGCAGCACCGGGTTGGCCAGCGATACGCTCTGCCAGAACGGCGGCAGCAGCGTGATCGAGTAGAACACCCCGCCCAGGTACGTCAGCGGCGTCAGCACGAAGGTCGGGATAATCGAAATATCGTCGAAGTTACGTGCAAATACAGCATTGATAAACCCCAGCAGCGAGAAGATCGTAGCGGTCAGCACCACCACCACAATGGTCAGGCCCAGGTGATGTACCTGCAGATGGGTAAAGAACAGCGACAGCAGGGTCACGATCAAACCCACGATCAAACCGCGCAAGATCCCGCCCACGGTAAAACCGATCAGGATGGTGTGCGGCGAAACCGGCGAGACCATCAGCTCTTCGATCGAGCGCTGGAACTTGGCTCCAAAGAAGCTCGACACCACGTTACCGTAGGAGTTAGTGATCACCGACATCATGATCAGGCCCGGCACGATGTACTCCATATAGGTGAAACCACCCATATCGCCGATTTGCCGACCAATCAGGTTACCGAAGATCACAAAGTACAGAACCATGGTGATCGCCGGCGGCAGCAGGGTCTGCGGCCAGATCCGCATAAAGCGGCGGACTTCACGGTAAACAATGGTATTAAGGGCTATCAGGTTGGGGCGCAGCTCCGTACTCATACCGCCACCTTCGCCAGGTTTTTCTCGACCAACGACACAAACAGCTCCTCAAGGCGATTGGTTTTGTTACGCAAGCTCACCACTTCGATGTGCTGTGCGGCCAGTTGCGTAAACAGGCCGGTGATACCCACAACCTTGTCTACTTGCACTTCCAGCGTAGTGGCATCGAGCAACTGGCTCGGATAACCGATCAAATGCGGTGGCACCTGCAACGGGTATTTCAAGTCGAGCAAAAAGGTTTCAACATGCAGCTGGCCGAGCAACTGGCGCATGCTGGTGTTTTCGACAATGGTGCCGTGATCGATGATGCCGATATTGCGGCACAACTGCTCAGCCTCTTCCAGATAATGGGTGGTGAGGATGATGGTGGTGCCCTGCTCGTTCAGCCCGGTGAGGAAGGTCCACATCGAGCGGCGCAGTTCGATATCCACACCTGCAGTCGGTTCATCGAGAATCAACAGACGTGGTTCGTGCACCAGGGCACGGGCAATCATCAGGCGACGCTTCATGCCACCGGACAACGACCGCGAAGGCGTGTCACGCTTGTCCCAAAGCCCCAACTGGGTCAGGTACTTTTCGGCGCGTTCCTTGGCGACTTTCGCCGGAATCCCGTAGTAACCCGCCTGGGTCACGACGATATCGAAGGTCTTTTCAAACTGGTTAAAGTTGAATTCCTGCGGCACCACGCCAATCGAGCGCTTAAGGGCTGCCGGATTGCGATCAAGGTCATGGCCAAAGATATTCACCGTGCCACTGGATTTGTTGACCAGGGTCGAGAGAATGCCGATGGTGGTGGATTTGCCGGCGCCGTTGGGGCCGAGCAGGGCAAAAAAGTCACCTTCGGCAACATCCAGATCGATACCACTCAGGGCCTGGAAACCGTTGCCGTAGGTTTTGGTTAGCTGCCTTATGGACAGAGCGGAACTCATATCGGATTACGCACCAAGATGGGGGAAAGGGGAGGTATTAATAAGGGCGAACCGCCTGTAGGACAAGTTCGACGAGGTCCTATGGTGCTTGGCCTCGTCGCACAAGTACAGTCGCCCGTATTAATAGTGGCTATTAAGTCAACGCAGTCATCACGGCATTCCGGTAGGCCGGGCGCTGCTTCAGGCGCTCATACCAGGCACTCAGATGCGGCAGATGCGGGCGCTCGATGGGCATTTCAAACCAGGCATAGATAAACGATCCCAGCGGGATATCGCCCATGCCGATTTCATCACCGGACAAGTAGGGTTTTTCAGCGAGTGCCTGATCAACAATGGTCAACAACTCAGCGCTGGCTTTGATTGCGGCGTTAATGGCCACCCAGTCCTGCTGTTCGGCAGGCGTACGCAATACACCCCAGAACACCGTGCGAAATACCCCGGCAAAGGTGGTGCTGGTCCAGTCCATCCACTTGTCGGCCTGCGCCCGAACACGGGCATCGGTCGGGTACCAGGACGTATCCGAGCCATATCGGGCGGTCAGGTAACGCACGATGGTGTTCGATTCCCACAGCACAAAGCCGTCATCCTCTTCAATCACCGGCACCTGGCCATTTGGGTTCAACGCCCGATACTCAGGGCTGTTAACCACTCCAAATGCACCGCCCGCCTCTACCCGGCTATACGGCAACGCCAACTCTTCGACACACCACAACGCCTTGCGCACGTTGGACGAATTCTTGCGACCCCACACTTTCAGCATGATCTGGCTCCTGATTGATAGACGCCGGGGCAGTCTACGCCGGGATGCCGAACTCCGTCTGCAACGCAAGGTCACTATCCTTATAACCCTTGGCGAAAGTTGCGACTAAGCTCACAAGGGTGCATGCCCCTTGGTTTCATGGAGGATTGAATATGCTGTTGTTGTGGATACTGGTTCTGATTGTCGGCCTTGCCTATATGGCTCACCGGCGCATCGCCCCGCTGACGATCATTGCCGTGGTAGCGGTTTATCTGCTGGCAATGGGTGTGATCGGCCATGTGCCGGGCTGGTTGCAGGCAATCCTCTGGCTGCTGCTGGCAGCGCCAACCGCCCTGCTGCTGTTGCCTGACCTGCGGCGCAAAGTGTTTACCGCCCCGCTGTTCAACTGGTTTCAAAAGACACTGCCACCGATGTCGCAAACCGAACGTGATGCCATCGACGCGGGCACAGTGTGGTGGGATGGCCAGCTCTTCAGCGGCCGCCCCGACTGGAACCAGCTGCTGGCCTACCCCAAGGCCCAGCTCACCGAAGAAGAACAGGCCTTTATCGATGGCCCCACCGAAGAGCTGTGTGCCATGGTCAGTGACTGGGAAATCGGCCAGGCCATGGATTTGCCACCGCACGCCTGGGCACATATCAAGGAACATGGCTTTTTTGCCCTGATCATCCCCAAAGCTTACGGCGGCAAGGGTTTCTCGGCCTATGCCCACTCCCAGGTGGCGATGAAGCTGGCCACCCGCAGCGGTGATCTGGCCTCGACCGTAATGGTGCCCAACTCACTGGGCCCGGCAGAACTGCTGCTGCACTACGGCACAGACGAACAGCGTGACCATTACCTGCCACGTCTGGCCCGGGGCGATGACATCCCCTGCTTTGCCCTTACCGGCCCATTGGCAGGCTCCGATGCAGGCGCAATGCCCGACACCGGGATTATCTGCAAAGGCCAATGGCAAGGCGAAGAAGTCATCGGCCTGCGTCTGAACTGGGAAAAACGCTATATCACCCTCGGCCCCGTTGCCACCCTGCTCGGCCTGGCGTTCAAGGCCCACGACCCCGAGCACCTGCTGGGCGACAATGAAGACCTGGGCATCAGCCTGGCACTGATCCCGACTGATACTCCCGGCGTTGAAATCGGCCGCCGTCACCTGCCTTTGGGCGCAGCCTTTATGAATGGCCCGAACTCGGGCAAAGACGTGTTTATCCCCCTGGACTACCTGATCGGTGGCCAGGAAATGCTCGGCAAGGGCTGGATGATGCTGATGAACTGCCTGTCGGTCGGGCGCTCCATCTCCCTGCCAGCAGTCGGCACCGGCGCGGCCAAGTTCACCAGTCTGGTAACCGGGCAATACGCCCAGGTGCGTGAGCAATTCAATGTGCCACTCGCCGCTTTCGAGGGTATCCAGGAAGCCCTGGCACGTATCGGCGGCAACGCCTGGCTTATGGACAGCGCGCGTATGCTCACAGCCAACGCGGTGGATCTGGGAGAAAAACCCTCGGTGCTGTCGGCGATCCTCAAGTACCACCTCACCGAGCGCGGCCGCGAATGCATCAGCCACGCGATGGATGTGCATGGCGGCAAGGGCATCATCATGGGGCCCAACAACTACCTGGGCCGCAACTGGCAGGGTGCGCCGATCTTCATCACCGTGGAAGGCGCGAATATCCTGTCGCGCAACTTGATGATCTTCGGTCAGGGCGCCATCCGTTGCCATCCCTTTGTCCTCAAGGAAATGGCCCTGGCCGCTCGCGAGGACAAAGACCAGGCGCTGGTGGAATTTGACGGGCTGCTGCGCAAGCACATCGGCTTTGCGATCAGCAACATGGCCAGCACCTTTGTCCTGAACCTGGGCCTTGGCCGCTTTGAACATGAGCCCGGCAACGCCCTCAGCCAGGGCTATTTCCGCGACCTGAACCGCCAGGCCGCAGCCTTTGCCCTGCTGGCCGACCTTAGCATGATGCTGCTGGGGGGCGAACTCAAACGCCGCGAACGGCTTTCAGCCCGACTGGGGGATGTGCTCAGTCATATGTACCTGGCTAGCGCCGCGCTCAAGCGTTATCACGACCTCGACTCACCCGAGCACCTCAACCCGCTGTTCAAATGGGCCATGGAGGAAAGTCTGGGCAAGGCCGAGCATGCGCTGGATGAACTGCTGAAAAACTTCCCGAACCGCACTTTGGGCTGCTTGCTGCGTGTCGTGGTATTCCCCTTTGGCCGTTGCCACACCGGACCATCGGATGCACTGGATGCCGAAGTCGCTGCGGTACTGGGCCGGGCCAAAGGTGACCCGACCCTTGAAGCAGTACTCGCAGGCTGCTATCGCCCGCAATCGCCGGACGACGCCGTGGGTGCCCTGCAACATGCCAGCGACCTGCTGAACGAGGCGCGGCCATTGCACAAAAAACTCCACGAAGCGCTGAAAAGCAGTCAGGTCAAACCGGCTGCGGGAGAGTCGTCGATCGATGCCGCGTTGCAGGCCGGGGTGCTGCAACCAGCCGAGGCCGAAACGCTGCGCACAGCAGAAGCGGCGCGACGTAAAGTGATTGATGTGGATGATTTCTCCAAGGAAGAACTCAGCCACACTGAAGGAAAAATACGCTGACAGGACAACGGGCGCCGGGAGCTTTATACTTGCGCGCCCGTTTTATCCTAGAGGACAACCGCAATGGCCACCAACGATCTGAACCACAACCTTGTCTTGCTCGACATTCTGCGCAGCATACTGGTTGCGGTCGGTGACGCAGAGCAGATCCCCGAGGAAAGCCACGCGCTGTTTCTGGAACGCTTTGACGACATGCGCAGCTCATTGCCGGTAGACCCGATCAACAGCCAGTACCTGGGCCAGGACATCATGTGCCAGGTCATTGAACGCTACCCGCAGATCGCCCACCTGGTCCCCCGTGACCTGCTGTGGTACTTCGGCGGTGCCTGCTTCAACTTCCTGTCCGATGAAGAACTTGACATGTATGAGGCGCTGGAAGAGCGTCGTCACGAAGCCGAACAGAACGACGAGCCGTTCGACTGGAACCAGGAAAAGCAGTTGATGGCTTTGCCGGTCTCGGAAGACAGCCCGAAGCACTGATTGCCCTGCTGAATACTCAAGGCCCGCCCGGTTTTGCCGCGCGGGCTTTTTTGGTTACACGCACAACCTGAAATCCCTGAAAATTCCGTAGCAGCTGCCGAAGGACTGAGACTGCGTTCGGCGGCGAAGCCGTCGCAAAATCAGGCACTGTGGTGTGTCAGTTAAAAAGTACAATCCGGTTTTACGATCGCTTCGCAATCGGACGCAGCCTCGTTCCTTCGGCAGCTGCTACGAGGATATCGGGGGTTTTCAGGGTTGGCTCTTGCGCCATCCGCTCAACCATAAAATCTATAAACACGCGCATCTTTGGCGGCAGATAGCGCGAAGGTGCATGCAGCAGCCATGCCCCGCCATGGTATGAAGCAATAAAACTCCATTGCGCCAGCACTTGCACCACCAGCCCCTGCTCCAGCGCCTGACGCGCGGTGAAGTACGGCAGGCTGCCTATCCCTATGCCCTGCAATACTGCATCCAGCCGCACGCCTGTGTGATTGGCCGCATAACGCCCGCGCACGCCAACGGTCACAGACCTTGTGCCCTGTTTGAATTTCCACCGCGCATCGGCAGGTGTTTCCCCAAGATAAATACAGCTGTGAGCCCGCAAGTCTTCGGGCTGCATTGGCACACCGAACTCGGCCAGATAAGCCGGCGTGGCGCACAGCACATGCTCAATGGGGAATAACTGACGCCCCACCAGCCCTGGTGGCGGCTGGTCGGTGATGCGAATGCTCAAATCAACGTTGTCATCAATCAGGTCGACATAGCGATCTTCCAGAATCAATTGCACATCGACTTGCGGATAGCGCCGTAGAAACTCCGGCATATGCGGATGAATCACATAGCGCCCCACTGCCTTGGGCACGCTAACCCGAATCAGCCCCTCGGCGCTTTGGGTAAAGCGGCCACTGAGGTCCATCACCGACTGCGCCGCTCCCGCCACCTCGCAGCAGCGCTTGAAGACCTCTTCGCCATCATCACTCAACCGCAATTTTCGCGTAGTGCGTTGCAACAAACGGTTTGCCAGGGCTTTTTCCAGACGGGCAACACTGCGGCTGACCGCCGAGGGCGAGGTGCCAAGCTGACGCGCTACTTCAGAGAAGCTCCCGGCCTCGACTACTTTTACAAACATGACCATTTCAGCCAGCAATGACACGGGTAGATTTATGCTCACAGCGCACAGGTCCATTGAATTATTGGCGGATTATCACAGACAAGGCACAACCCTATACTAAAAACAGACACCGATCAGGACACCCTAATGACCCAACGACTGTTTTTTACCGACGATGCACTGACCGCCAACATTCATGTGATCAGTTGCACCCCCTACGAAGACCATTTTGCCGTGACTCTGCAGGCGACCCCTTTCCACCCGCAAGGTGGCGGTCAACCGTGCGACACCGGCCTGATCGGTGACAGTGAAGTGTTCAAGGTGCTGCAAGAGCAAGACAGCATCGTGCATTACCTCAAGCAGGCCGTTGCATTGGGCCCGGCCCGGGCGCAGGTGGAAGCATCGCGCCGCCACCTCAATGCCCGACTGCACAGCGCCGGGCATTTGATTGGTGTGGTGGGTGAACAGGCCGGTTGGGTACCCACTAAGGCCCATCACTGGCCGGGCGAGTGCCGGGTCAGTTTCACTCCCGGCGATAACGCCCAACCGCTTGAGGCAGCAAACATCGAGCAACAGCTTGAACACTGGATCAAAGCTGACTTGCCGCGCCAGCTAAACCTCGATGCCCAGCAGCGGATCATCAGTTTTGGCGACTTGCCGGGTTATCCGTGTGGCGGCACCCATGTAAGCTCGCTGGCTGAGTTGCAAGCGGTCAACGTGCTGTCCGTGAGCGTGAAAAAAGGCGTGCTCTCGGTTCGCTATCATCTGGACTAAGGGGTTTCAGCTGGTGGGGTTTGCTTGGGCAATGGCAGAAAAACTCTAATCACCAGATCGCGATCCATCTTCGCCCGGTACACCGCAATATAGTCGTCAGGATTTTTGGCCTTGGCATACAAGGCCTTTTCGCTCAAAAAACGCTGATCGGCAAACTTCAGATGCGCCACTTCAAAGTCGTTCACTGTCTGCCCCTGAGTCTTGTAGTGAATATGTGCAAACCATAGGAGCGGATATGCATACCGTCAATGCCTTCGCTGACATCAACAATTTCGCTATCAATATCTGGTGCCGGATCACGTTTGATCCCCACCAGCGTCTGTTTGCGGGTTGTTTTAATGATCTTCTGCATGGGGTTGGGCAAACGCGCAGGAGCACTCGTTGCACCTGCCAGGCGGCTGGGGCCCGGACGCGGCTCATCCTGCTCGGAAGACGAACTTTCAGACTCCCGAATCAGTGTCTCCATCTGGCTTTCTGCAAAATCCCGCAGATGACCAATCACCTCGATCATGGCGGGCAGATACTCATTGCGAAAATTCTCGGAACCCAAGGCCATCAGGTTGCGGCAAACACCCTCAGCCGAGTTGTATTGCACGATGGCGCTGTCAAAAAAAACCAGGTGCTCATCACTGTACAGTACGTCCTGATAGCGCAGGTGTAACTGTGACCAGGCAATATCAGCCAGCGTACCCTGGCCGAACAGGTCGAATGCAGACTGCTCTTCAGGCATCAGGTTGGTCGCATCGCGCCGGATCAGTAACTCACTCAGGGTTTCCAGGTAAACCGCGCCCCAATGCCGGTCAAAGTACTGCCGCCGGGTTCTATCGGTAATGTTGTGCAAGGGGCTGTCTTTAGGCAGAGGCCGTTTCAGAACCTCGATAATCGCCGCATTTTCGTAGACCGAGTTTCTAAATAACCGTGCTTCCAGAAGTTGCGCGTCTTTTAATTTGGCCACCCACTGTTCATAAGGTGCGCTATCCCCCTCGCTGATTTGCCTGAGCAGTTCAAGCAGTTCCGGGATATAGGAGTTGCGGTCGTTGGTCACCGGCAATGCACGCAGCGCATCCTCCAAAATATTCTGCAACCTGAACAGTTTCATCAGCAACTGTATCCACGCTTCCTGGATTGTCTGTTCATAGCCTTCAACAGGGACCAATCTGTGGGATTTGCCTTTGACCCTTATCAGTTCCAGGATGCCCTTTCGCCACAAGCCGATTTCATTTTCAAGACGGTCAAGAAACTCCGATTGTCTCTCAGGGTTGTTGCGCAGTAGCTCTTCGGTGAGCGACAACACCGACTCGCGCCTTTTAAGCTCACTGATCAGACGTTCCTCCTCCACGATAAGCGCCGCTACTTTCAGGCGCCTATCCTCACGTAGTACCTGAATACGCTTTTTCGGCCCGCCGCCGCGCAGGCTCAAACGCAAATCCAGGACCCACTGCCCCGAACTGTCCTGTTTGAGAGGCGGCCCCAGCCTGTCGGGCTGTAGATTGTCCTGCAGCACCAGGCTGCCTGCCTGGTGGGTGACACGGTAGACCTTGCCGTCCAGGCGTATAAATGACTTGCCCTGGTACTGGATCACACCCTGCAAGGGGCCGGTTGGTATGGGCGCACCCTGCCTGATATCTACGCTGACCACAAACGACTCCAGATTGGCGCGCTGGCTCGCGTTCAACTGTGACGACGGACCGAACCAGGAGAAATCCAGGGTTGAAAAGCGGGCAAGGTCCTGCTCGCGAATTTCGGGGACCTGTTTTTGCCTTAAAGGCACAACCTCTGGCGGCACCGCTGGAGCCGGTTTTTCTTCCGTGCTCAAGGTGAACATCGGCTCATCGATGGGAGGTTTGAGGCGTAACCGGTCATTGGCGGCGGCGTTAAATCTCAGCCCCTCATGCAGTAACGCCAGGCTGATATTGAACAGCAGATCAATGACCGTTTGCGTAGCCGCCTGTTTATCGCCGTCTATGCGGGCCTGCAAGCCGCTCTGCAGGCTGATCAGGGTTTGAAAGAGCCAGGCGGTTTTCTGCAAGGGGCCGCTGACAAAAAACGTCAAGCTATTGAAGGCACTCCACGCATAGCGTTTGAGCAATATCCAGCGGCGTTCTGAGCGTGACACGGTTTGCCTGTCGGACAGGGTTACCAGCGCATCGGCATTGGCCCTGAACATCGCCTCGAAAATATCCCCTTGCACATGTTGAGTACCGAGTGTGGCCGGACTGCGCGGCAAAAGCGCCAGAAACCCCTCAACCAGCACACTTTCCAGATGCGGTCGCTCAAAGCCTCCATCCGCGTAGTAACTGCGTGCATCATCATCGAGCCAGGCCAGCACCAGTTCTTGCAGTTCGCCGGGCTGTTTTATGGCTGTCATCAATGCAGTCCATGTCGGGAACTCCAGCAACGCATCAGCGGCAAAAGGTCGATAAAGAACGAAGGGGCCCGATTGAATGTCCCGCGCCCCGAACACAAACATGTTCGCAACGTAATCTGCCTCGCAGCCCTCGTAGGCGTGAAAGCCCAGGGGCCGGACACATAGCCAGGGCGCCGGATCAGGCTGAAACAGGCGATCAAGCACTTGCCAGCCGTGTTCCGTGAAGCCTGCCTCTGCCCTGATCTTTTTTTCCAGCGCCAGCATGGGCAACTGGATGCTCAGCTGGCTTTTGTACAGCGCCTGACGCTGCACCGATTCAGTCGGGTCATCAATCAGCAGGCGCTTGAGCAGCGCGATATATTGGCTGCCGATATCAATCTCTTCCAGCACGTCTTTTATGTAGCCCGGGGTCAACCAGTCAGGTAAAGGTTGCCCATCCCGGGTACTCATCGTCATAAGCCCGGCAGGTTTGCCGCCGATATACATCAGGGAAAATTCCGGCAACGGGATGACCTCTTCCGTCAGCCAGCCCATCTGCAGGCTTTCGATCGACACGTCATGGATATTGACCTGCTGCGCATCCACCGGGGATTGCGGGTAATCGCTTTGAAAACGGGCATTGAGCACTTGGGCTGCGTACGCTGGCAACGAAACAATGCCATCCAGGAACGTCTGCCCCCGGCTCTGCTTTTGCCCGATCGCTTGAGCGGCCATCAAGTTGCTGTAAGCCAGTTGATCCCTGGCCGTCGCCTGCTTGAGCCAGGCGGGCATTTTTGCCATCAGTTGATCGAACCCGGGCTGCTCCTGCTGGCCGAAAAAACCGAACATTGCACCCACCGCATCCAGCGCCTGCTCCAGCCGCCCCACACTCCAGTGCTGGGCCTGAGCGGTTTGCCCCAATCCAGTCATGTGACGTAACTGGTGATCCAGCAAGGTCAGCGCCAGCCCCGTAAAGAAATTTCCGTCAGGTTCATGCAGCGACCAGGTAAACAGCGACCCGGTCAGTGTCCCTTGCAAACGCCTGCTCAAGGCCATACCGAACTGCTGCAGGGAGTCAAACACCTCCACCCCCTGCGCCTGCGAATAGCCGAGAACCAACAGGCGGTCTGCCATTTGACGCGTGATCAATGCAGTACCGGGCATCTGAAATCTCACCGTATCCGTTGCCTGCGTGCACTGAATATTGACCAGGCAAGCATGCAGCGGGGTTTCTTCGGTCATCTGCAAGCGTGTGGCTTTATCGGGGAAAGCCGTCAGCGCTGCCAGAGAGGCTGCCTGATCATTCGACAGGCCCGGCAAAGGCTCAGTAGCCTGAGTGATCATATGCAGACCTACCTGCAAGACCTGCCGCAACCATTGAAGCGGGCTGATGGAGGGCGATTTCGCCTGGCTCCAGAAGTGTGCCAGGGCTTGTTGATAAGCCTCGATCACCAGCGGCGCGCAATCATTGACCCGTACTTGAACCTGGGCCATGTCGACCGGCAAGGGATGCGGCTGCGGTACCTGCGAGTCGGTGGTCAAGCAATGAAAGCCCTGTATCAGGCTCACCGGCGTTGCATCGATATAGCTCTGGATCAGCACATCTGCCAGGGCCATAAACCGGTAATGGCCGGGCTGACTGGCAAGCGGCTCGGCTATCCAGAGCGCTGCCGGGCCAAGATTCAGAGTCGGGTAGTCGTCCTGCAGCAGATCCTTGAAGAGCTGGGCAATCACGCCTTGAAGCGTTGGGCGCAGGGTAAAGTCCTGCTCGGCAAAACTGCTCAGCACCGAATAGCGGGCGAACAAGTCGGGGGTTGTAGAAAGTTTTTTCATGACCAGTCCATCGTGTTGAATCACAAGAGAAGGCCTGGCGATGACGTCTGCCAGACCTGATCTTGCAATTCAACGCAATAAATAGGCGCTAAAGGTGGTAGCTGGGTATCGGCTAAGCGCTGGTCCGACGACGTTGTACAAAACGGTCAACATACTCGTCGGCCGGAGTCAGCAGAATATCCTGCGGCGTACCGACCTGAACCAGCTGCCCGTCCTTGAGGATGGCAATGCGATTGCCGATACGCAGCGCCTCGTCCAGATCATGGGTGATAAAGACGATGGTCTTTTGCAGCGTACGTTGCAGCTCCAGCAACTGGTCTTGCATCTCGGCCCGAATCAATGGATCAAGGGCGCTGAAGGCTTCATCCATCAGGATGATATCGGTATCGGTGGCCAATGCCCGCGCCAGCCCGACGCGCTGACGCATGCCACCCGACAACTGATGAATAAAAACCTGTTCATAGCCAGCAAGCCCCACCACCGAAATCCAGTGCCGCGCCCGCTCATCGCACTGCGCCTGGGTCTCACCGCGCACCTTGAGGCCGTAAGCGACATTTTCCTGCACATTGCGATGGGGCAGCAGGCCGAAGTTCTGGAACACCATGCTGATTTTGTGCCGCCGAAACTGGCGCAAGTCACGCATGTCGTACTCAAGGATATTTTCACCATCCACCAGAATCTGTCCGCTGGTGGGGTCAATCAGACGGTTAAGGTGGCGTACCAGGGTGGACTTGCCAGAGCCGGACAGGCCCATGATGACAAACACTTCACCGGCGCGAATCGACAGCGACAGATCATTGATACCGATCACGCATCCTGTCGATGCCAGTATTTCGTCCTTGCTCCTGCCTTCACGGATCAGGGCCAGCACGTCCTTTCCCCGGTTGCCGAACACCTTGAACACGTTGCGTACTTCTATCTTGCTAAGCGCGACTTCAGTCATTGCTGGCCTCCATGCCGGGGTCGGCCATACGCCTGAGTAATACGGTCAATCACCACTGCCAGAATGACAATGGCCAGACCTGCTTCCAGCCCTTTGCCCACGTTGAGGGTTTGAATGCCCACCAGCACATCCTCGCCCAGGCCCCGGGCGCCGATCATCGAAGCGATCACCACCATCGACAAGGCCATCATGGTGGTCTGGTTGATGCCCGCCATGATGCTGGGCATGGCCAATGGCAATTGCACGCCGAACAGTTGCTGCCAGGGGTTGGCACCAAAGGCGTTGATCGCCTCCATCACCTCCCGGTCAACCTGACGCAAACCCAGGTCGGTAAGGCGGATCAGCGGCGGCACGGCATAAATCACCGTGGCAAAGATCGCCGGCACCTTGCCCAGACCGAACAGCATCAACACCGGAATCAGGTACACAAAACTGGGCATCGTCTGCATGATGTCCAGCAGCGGCATCAGCACCGAACGCAGGCGGTTGCTGCGCGCGGCCAGAATCCCCAGCGGGATGCCCAGCAACACCGAAATGACCGTGGCCACCATCATCAGCGCCAGGGTTTGCATCAGCTTGTCCCACAGGCCGACAGCGCCCACCAGAAACAGCAGGCCAACGATGACCAGGGTGCTGACGACTTTGCGCGTGGCGTGCCAGGCGATTGCGCCAACGATGGCCAGCATCAGCCACCACGGGGTCATACGCAGTAGGCTTTCAAGGTTGACGATGGCCCACAGCAGCGTGTCGGAGATATGCCTAAACACATCGCCGTAATTGCTGACCAGGGCATCAACCCCGTTGTTGACCCATCCTGCGATGGAAAACGTCAGATTGTCAGGAAACATGCAGTGCCCGAATTCAGTGGGTTATTTGGATTTGAGCGCGGTATCGACTTTTTCAGCCGCTTGCGGGGTCACCCAGGCATGCCAGATTTGCGGCTGCTCGCGCAGGAATGCTTCGGCAGCCTTGCGCGGCTCGGTACGTTTTTCACTCATCTGGGCAAGGGTGGTGTTGAGCAGGTCAATGGGGAAATCGACCTTTTCATAGAACTCCACCAGTTGCGGGTATTGGGCTTTGAACGGTGCCGATACGCCAATGGCCAGTTTTGCCGGTAATGAGCGCGTGCCCTTGGGATTGGGGTTGTTGACGTCCGCCAAGGTCTTCCAGGCTTCGGCGTCAAAGGCCGGTTCATCGAGCTTGATCAGCTTGTAACGGCCAATCAGCGGAGTCGGTGACCAGTAGTAGAACAACACCGGCTTGCCGCGGCGGATCGAGGAGCTGACTTCAGCGTCCAGCGCCGCACCGGAGCCGGTGCGGAAGTTGACGAAGTCCTTGTCCAGCCCATAAGCCTTGAGCTTCTGACTGTTGACGATCTCGGAAGTCCAACCGGTGGGGCTGTTGAGGAAGCGACCACGGGTCGGGTCTTCCTGATCGCGGAATACCTCTTTATAGCGAGCCAGGTCGTTGACCGACTTCAGGTCCGGTGCCAGTGCCTTGATACCCTTTTCAGGGTCGCCCTTGATCACGTACTCAGGCACCCACCAGCCCTCACTGGCATTCTTGACGATATCGCCCAAACCGAAGACCTTGCCTTCGGCCTCAGCCTTGACCCACACGGGGCTGCGCCCTGCCCACTCCTCGCCGATCACCTGAATGTCGTTTTTCGCCAGAGCAGCTTCCAGGCTGACGGTGCTACCAGGCAAGGTGTCCGTGGCTACGCCGTAGCCTTTTTCGGTGATCAGGCGCAGCACTTCGGTAATCAGGCTGCCACTTTCCCAGGTGATATCACCAAAGTGAACGGGAGCGTTCTGGTTATCAGCCAGTACTGGCTGGGTAACAAGTGCAAAGGACAGCAGCGAGCCACCGAGCCATTTTTTTAAGTTAGTCATGCTGATTCTCTTGTTATGGAGGGGCGGGTTGTTGGCTGTATGGTGTCGAGCAGCCAGCAGCGACTGAGCGCACGGGCCATGTAGTCGCTGACCGAGCGCTGGGAAATACCCAGCTGCCGGGCGATTTCGGGGTATGTCAGGCCATTGATCCGCGAGAGCACAAAGGTCGCTCTGACCTTGTCGGGCAGGCCGTCGAGCAGTGCATCCAGCATCTGCAAGTCCTGATGAGCCTGTGCCTGCGCTTCAGGCGATGGCGAATAAAGGGGTTGTTGGTGCTGCAAGGTCATCAGATAAGCCCGTTCCACATCCCGGCGACGCCACAGTTGGAAGATCAAACGCCGGGCGATAGTCGTCAACAGCGCACGCGGTTCGCGGATGACGATCTCTTGCGGAGCACTTAAAAGCTGGGCAAAAGTATCGGCCGCGATGTCTTCAGCGTAGCTGCTGGAATCGAGGTAACGGCACAATCGTGCATGCAGCCACAGATAGTGGGTGCGATATAGATGGCTCACATGCTCGCGGTGAGCGGTGTCGGCGCCGGACATAAAGGCTCCAGAAAGTAAGTAAAACGATATGTCCGGTGATCCGGTGCGGCGATCCTATCAAATGGCTTTATGCAATTTAAATACTAAAAAAACATTTACTTATTCGATTAAGCACTTAAAGCATTATTGTCAGGCCAGCACCTCAAAGCCGTATTCAGTTGCTTCCTGCTGATAACCAAGAACCTTCTGATAATCCGCTTCCCTGGCCGGTAAAACTTCCTTCAGACCTAAGGTTGCAGCCACTTGGGGTAATTGCTGCAAGGCAGTATTCATGGCCGCGCGGATGCGCTCTGCCCCGTCGCGACCGGTACTGAGCGCGGTGATGTAAGGCAAGGTCGGGCTGCTGGCGGTACGCGTCACTATCCGCAGCCCGGCGACCTTTGCTGGCGCATAATGGCTCAGGTAAGCGAAAGTCACGCTGTCGATGCAAGCAAGGTCGGCCCAGCCTTCGCGTACCCAGCGCAGGCTTTGCTGATGCGCACCAGTGCTGGCCACCGATGCAAAGAAACGCCCGCCGTGCTGCAGGGGGGCCAGTCGATGGCGAAACAGGTTCATGCCACTGTTGGAGTGCCGGTCATTGATCACTGCGCGGCAGCCCTTGAAGTCTGCGAGCTCAGTATGCGGGTCCGTTGCGCGGCTGACGATAACGCTGCAATGCTCGCCACCACTGCTGTCGGGCCATTCGTAGCGTGGCCTGCCGACCAGTAGCACCTGCCCCTGTAACTGGGTCAACAGCGGGTAACCGCAGGTCTGGCTCAGCAACAGCTCAGGCGACCTGAACAACTCCAGCGAGCCAAGCCCGCTGGCATCACCACGGGTCTGCTGCAAAAGCTCAAGAATTCGCGTCAGCCACTGCTCGCTGGCTGCTCTTACCTGCTCAGGTGCAACGTACATCGCCAATTCGGCATAACGGCCAGACATGGAAGGCTCCTTGTGAATTTAACTGAACGGATGCTGCGGGCTATCAATGGCCCGCACGGAGTGACGGCGAATCAGTTCGCCATACCCCTGAACCACAAATCCGCCGCTGCGCTCCTGCCATTGCTCGCGCCGCGCCCGATACACCCGAGGCATGTAAAACCACGGCAAACCGGGTAAATCGTGGTGTACCAGATGCAAATTCAAATTCAGAAACAACCAGGTCCAGGGCCAACCGGCTTCATTAAGCACCGTGCGCTTTTCAGGCTGGACTGCGGGGCGGTGCTCGTAGAAGGAGCGGACCATTCCTACAGAAAGAACCGGCACAGTGACCAGAAAAACGTACTGCCAGATTGCTAGTTCACTGTAGCGAGCAATAAAAACGAACATCAGCAGCGTGAAAAAACCGTGGGTTAACCACATACCCCAGGCTTGCCGGTCGCCACGACGCAAGCGCTGGAATTCTTCTGCGGCCATGCCCAATAAGGCCAATGGCGGCCCCAGCAGCAAGCGGCCCGGCACCGTCTTGTTCAGCCACAGCAAACCGCGCAGCAGCTTCGGGCTGCCTTGCCAGTGTGCCTGGCTCAAGTAGCGGCTTTCGGGATCGACACCGGGCAGAGTCAGGTCATGATCGCGGTGATGCTGCAAATGGCTGTCGCGATACAGGGTGTAGGGATACCACAGCGCAAAAGGCGCATAGCCCAGCACCTTGTTGAGCCAGTTCCAGCGGGTGGGATGGCCGTGCAGCAACTCGTGTTGCACCGACATCCACAACACCACCACGGGAATCAGCAACACAATGGTCCAGCCCGCGCCAAGCACCGGACTGCCCAGCAACAAGGCGAACCAGGCACCAGGCACGGCGATCAACAATAACCAGGTAGGCCATTGGCTGCGACCGGTAAAGGTGCGGGACAAGGCCTGGATATCCCGTTGCTGGGCGCTATCGAAGTAATGCGACATCTGAAGAACTCAAAACAGGTTTGAATCCTTGTGTGGCGCGAGTCGCACTTTTCTTGCAGATCGATTGGTTATTAGCTTAGAGCCGCACAACCGTGCTCGGGAAATTAAAACGCCAGAACGCAAAAAGCAGCCCTAAGGCTGCTTTCTGAGTGTTTTTTGCAACTGCGTAGCTCCAAAAAACAAAATTTGGAGCGGGAAACGAGACTCGAACTCGC
>Ga0302347_1001538_pt1 | contig 27303 bp, 27 predicted proteins | sample PhyWR1_FD_202178 | JGI IMG/M metagenome (GOLD analysis project Ga0302347, IMG submission 202178) | Leaf surface microbial communities from wheat plants in UC Gill Tract Community Farm, Albany, California, United States - DLSL W.R1 (v2)... | ecosystem: Host-associated > Plants > Phyllosphere >...
ACTCACGGATTTGTTGAGGATTTATGTAAAATCAGAGAATTAATTGTGTAACAGAAGTGAAAAAAGTCACACAGGGGGTGTGGAAAGCTCAGGAAGTAGCTATAATGCGCCCGCCTCCATGTAGCAATCGAGGCGCGGAAGATCGTCGTCTCCGGTGAGGCGGCTGGACTTCAACTCCAGTTGGGACCGCCAGCGGCCCCGGGCAGGTTCGACTCCTGTGATCTTCCGCCAAAATTCCTTCCTGAGCAGCCTTTTTTATTCGCAGTATCATCCACAATCTTCAGATTTTAGCTGTGAAAATGCCACGCTAAAGAAAGCCGTCATTATCGGGCATAAGGAAGAGTATTGTAGAAAGTATCGTCAAATGACCCGATACTGAACTGGGCCAAATTGAAATCCTGATTCATCGGCTTGATGATATCTCTCGGCTATCCGCATAATAAGCCTCACCAGGAATGTCTGGCATACTAAGCGGATTACAGCGTTGTGAGTCAGATGCAAGCGGAGGCGGCATGACAGATAAATGCTTAACCCAACCACCGGCAGGTGAATTCATTATGTTTGCCAGCGGTGATGGGAGAGTGCGTGTTGAATGTCGCTTTGAAAGTAATACACTGTGGCTTTCTCAGGCAACGATCTGCGAGCTGTATGGCAAAGCTAAAGCCACCATCAGCGGGCATATAAAGAACATCTTTGAAGATGGCGAACTTGAGGAAAATTCAGTTGTTCGGTTTTACCGAACAACTGCCAGCGATGGGAAAAACTATCAGGTTCAATATTTTAGTTTGCCTTTGATACTCGCTGTCGGCTATCGCGTTCGCTCTCCACGCGGTACACAGTTCCGTCAGCAAACTCAATCGCGTGGTTAACATGTGGCTGGATTTTGCTGAGGATCAGACCCGTCGTCGTCAGCTGGTCATTGTGCTGATTAATCTATATTACATCAGCATACTTCATCTGCATGAGGCAGGAAATTTGTCGGATTTTAAAACCTTTGAATGATAAGAGGTTGAGCTTTTTCTCTAATCGTGGCGCTATAGTGATGCTATATCTAGCATTTTCTGCTATTCAATGATTAGTAATGGACATGTATCTAACCGCTATCTCTACATGCATTTTCTGCTTTTATAGCGTTTATGCAAATTATCATTGAGCAAATACAACTATAATATAGACCCTATAAAAATCAGGGAGTATCATGCGCCCTATTTTACGCCTTGTACGCAATGTCAGGCATCTACACTCATAGCACACTTCCGTTGATCGATAATGAAGAAAAGACTTTTGCTTCTGCTGTTATTCATGCCCTACATGTCTTACGCCGCTGCGTCTGTTACATTCAGCACTGTTACATCAGATCCCATTACTAATGGTTTCGTATTAGTTAATCTGGCTCTGACAATATTTTTTGCCTTCATACGCTTCGACAGATTTGCTGTTGTCCATGGTCCCGAAATACTCACTACCGTTGGTATACTCGGTTGTTTTGCGGGAATTGCGACTTCGCTGCTGCATTTTGATTCAACCAACGTGGCGGAAAGCGTTCCACATTTGCTTGATGGAGTGAAGACCGCGTTCCTCGCCTCTTTGAGTGGTGTTTTCGGCTCGCTAGTGATCAGAGCAAGACACTATTTTCAGAACAAGCCCATTCCGCAAGCATCCGGTACGCCTAAAGCGGCAAGCCTGGATGATGTCGTTGCGGCCACTCAGGCGCTTCAGCAAAGTCTTGCAGGTGACGAAGACAGTAGCCTTCTGACGCAGCTCAAATTAATGCGTCAGGAACAGGCGGACGAATTACGCGCCTTGCGCGGCTCCTTTGAAACATTTTCTCAGAAAATGGCTAAGCATGGATCCGAAGCACTTATTGATGCCTTGAAAGACGTCATTAAAGATTTTAATTCAAAGATTAATGAGCAGTTTGGCGAGAATTTCAAACATCTAAATGCCAGTGTGGAAAAGCTTGTCATCTGGCAGCAGCAGTATAAAGACGAACTCAACATGTTGCAGGCTGTGCAGAAATCTTCAGCCGACGATCTTAAAGAAGCCTCTCTGGGGCTTGCATCATTTATTGAGCAGGCATCCAGTTTCGCCCAGACAGCAAGCGCGCTTGAAACAACGCTTGAGCATCTGTTACATCAACATCAGGATATCGATCAATCCCAGCGCTCCATGAGTGAAGTTTTATCGCAGATGAAAGAGGTCACCCCGCAGTTCTCACGTAAAATCGATGAAATGACGGCATCAATGGCGCTAGGCGTGGCAAAACTGCAAGGCAATGTTGGCGATATCGTTATGGACTTTGGTACCCAGGCACAATCTTTCTCTTCTGAAATTAAAAGGTTTTTAACTGAGACGCTTAGCCAGTCCCAATCTGAGGTCAGCTCAGGAATGACACAATCGATGGAGAAGATCCATCAAAGTGTTATCGCGCTAGACACTGGCCTGCAGGAGGAACTGACGAAAAGCCTCGAAACACTAGGCCGACAGCTTGCTTCTCTTTCCGAGAAATTTGTTGCTGATTATACTCCTCTGACCGAGCGCCTGAGAGAGGTTGTACGCATCGCTTCCGCAACGTGAGATAAATATGACTTCAGAACAGAGTAATCAGTCCTACTGGATACCTCTCGCGGACCTGATGACGGGGTTAATGATGGTATTTATGCTGCTGACTGCCGCATTTATGCTTCGTGTCGAGCAGACGACAACGCTTGTTGTAAAAGAGTATGAAGTCACAAAGCGTGATATGCAGCTAGCTCTGCAGAAGGAGTTTGCGAAAGACCTGAAACAATGGAACGCTGAAATTCTGGGTGATATGACCATCCGATTTAACGATCCTTCCGTGCTTTTCGCGACTGGCTCGTCTGAATTACGACCTCGTTTTAGAGAAGTGCTTGGTGAGTTTTTCCCTCGATATATTGCTCTGTTGACGTCAGATAAATACAGAAGAGCAGTAAAAGAAATACGTATAGAAGGACATACCAGCTCCTTCTGGAGTGGCGCAGGGAATGAAAAAGAAGCCTATTTCAAAAATATGGAGCTCTCTCAAGCAAGAACTCGCAGCACGCTCGAATATTTAATGTCGCTATCAAAAGTGCAGAGCAACGAAAAATGGCTTATTCAGCATGTTACTGCGAATGGGCTGTCATCCTCTCATCCTCTTTCTCGTGAGTCATCGCAAACGGCAAACCAGCGCGTGGAGTTCCGTATTGTCACCAATGCCAGCGAGAAAATGGACTTGATTGCAGGGAAACTATCTAAAAAATGAGTTTTAAGTTGCCTGACTTTCTCAACTGGCCGTTACTGGATACTTTGCGACAGAAAATGAATGCACCGCTGACGGCCAATTTTTCACTTAAATCTATGCAGTCAAATGGCTCATTTGCTGAGAAGCTGCTTTCGGGCGGTATAGAAATTAATCTGGATGACGTTAAGGTTCATAATGACGGAACATTAATCTGTAATGATAAACGAGTGCTGCTTCATATCCGGGATATTTCTTCCATTGCGGGAGACGTCCGGATGCCAAAATATCATTTGGCCAATTGTCAAGTTCTTGAAAAAATGCGAAAAAACTCTCGTTTCGGTCGATATGTTGTTGCAAACAGAGATACCGGTGATTTCCAGGTCAATATTATGGGTGGTGATAAAGAAAGCAAAACTGTGAAATTAAATGTTTGCCAAAGCTGTCTGGATAGAATTCACTGGCATGGATTTAGCATGCAAGGCATGACCAGCAGTGAACGCTGGAGCAGAGTAGTTGATTTTTCACTAACTGATTTTTTCAAAGAATATACTCGAGACCTGATTGCCACAAAACCCTTATATACATCAATAACTGCGCCACTTAACGAATATCCTAAAAACTGGGCTGAGCTTTCGAAAAGCATCCGGCTTGAGCGCGGATACCAATGTGAATCGTGCGAGGAATTTTTCAGCCCGAATAATTTCAGATTTCTGCATGTACATCATCGTAATGGTCTGAAGAATGATAACAGAAGCGCAAACCTGGCTGTGCTTTGTATCGCCTGCCATGCACGACAACCTGAGCATGGACATCTTAAAGCTCATCCAGATTACAAGCTATTTATGGCAAATCACAAGCGCTGATTATGAAAAGCATTTTTTTCAAAAATTGAGGTAATTTAATTTACTAAAAACAACATAAAAAAACAGAAATCCATTGCTTTTTTTATAGCTAAGACTGAGAAAATACATCTTTAAAATAAGATCCAAAAACTTCAAACTTAATGTGATTAGATATAATTAAAACTACCAAAAGAAAGCCATTTGGCATATCTACTTTACTCATTTTTTTATATATTATAAAAATTTATGTACAGGATTTCGTATGAACATAGCATTTACTATTGCAGCAATTATTGCAACTTTGATTAGTCCTCTTTTAGCTGTTCAGTCTCAGAAATTTATAGAGAGATACACTGAAGTAAAACAATTGAAAATAGAAATATTTAAGCAATTAATGTCGACCAGATCGCCGAGCGCACGATTGTCCGGCAATCATGTTAATGCTTTAAATATGATAGACTTAGCATTCTACGGAAAAGTGAAAAAAGGTAAAGCTAAAAGAAGTAAGTCTGAAGATAAAGTTATAGCTTGCTGGAAACTATACTTCTCCCATTTAAATAGCCCGTATCCCGACAACGAGGCTTTAGGCGCGATATGGAATCAAACAAGTAGCAATATTTTTTTGGATTTACTTTCAGAAATAGCTAATGATATTGGGTATGACTTTGAAAGAGTACAACTTCAAACATCTATATATTCACCAATGGCCCATGGTGAAATAGAGAATGATAATTTAAAAATAAGAAAAGGATTGGCCTCTGTGTTCTCAGGTGAAAACCCTTTAAAAATGGAAATCGTAGAAATCCCCAAAAAACACAAAGCCTAACAAATGTCTTTTATATCCGGCTCAATACCCAACCGATGTAATTCTCTTCTTCCCAACGTTTTGAGCCAATTCCCCAGACTCATTCCTTCAGCTTTCGCTGCCGCCTCGAACAGCGCTTTTAGTTCTGGCGTTATGCGAATCTGGAAAGTCGGCGCCTTTCCGGATTTGGACTGATTTGGATCACGTTTAGCTGTTGACATGTACGTACCTCGAAGCGCAAAATGACATCACTCAGGTACGTACCTTAACATCGAGTAGCATCGAGCGACCTGAATCATAAACGTTCTTACTCAGTATTCGCAGTGCTGAATAAGAGCTAACCGCACCAACTATCAAGGAGTTGATTATGGCCAATCCGCATTCTACCTCAGACCTTCCCGCAACCAAATCCGAGCGCAGTTTTATTGTGGGCTATCGTCCAAAAAGTCTTGATACCAGTACGCCCAGTATCACCCTGTCTGGCAAATGGCTGCGTGACGCGGGTTTTGACACGGGCAATCATTATACGCTTAAGGTCATTCCTGGCTGCATTGTGCTGGTAGGTTTGACGGATAAAGAAGAAAAGCTCACCAAAGAACTGGCCAACACGAAATGCACACTGGCTGAAATGAAAGGAATGCTGGAACGTGTGTGACACGATGACAGACTACGCAATCCCGTATTAAACCTGAAGAGTGAAACGGTTCTCATGGATGAAATGGCGTTAAAGCAGACCGAACGTGTTCATAAGGCACTACGAAACCTTGTCAGAGAGGTGCTTCCAGCTTACGAACCGGACGACGGCCCACTGACACAAGCACAACATGTCACAATCAGCAAAATAGCCAACCTCACAATCATTGAGGATGACATGGACCTACTGTTATTTACATAAACAGGTGTGGCAACGCTTTGCCCCCGCTTCACCGCTGTCAGGCACCCCACAACGGTGAAGCACATCATGTTATGCAAAACCTGACGCCTAACTACAGCTTCTCAATAAATCCATTCAGCACACGATTAAACCGTTCGGCGTCCTCAATAAACGGCGCATGGCCCGCATTGTCAAAAATCAGCGACTGAATACGCGGATTTATTGCTTTAGCGCGTGCCAGCGAGGCCTGAGGATTAACCAGCGCATCATGCTTGCCGTAAATGAACAGTAAGGGTACGCGGGCGGGCTTAAGGGATTTTTCAAGGGAAACGCGTATTGACGGCACGGCACGCTGCATGGGCCAGGCGGCCAGCGCGGCATTTGCCAGCAGGCGCTCAAAGGTATCGCGGTCCGGCTGCTGATAGAAACAGAGCCGCAGGAAGGCGCGTTCACCGTCCAGGTGCGTTTTTAAATCGTCGGCGGTCATGTCCCGGTAAACGTCCGGATGCGCGGTGATCTGCTCCGGGACCAGTTCCACGACGCCATCCACGTATACGGCACCGCTGATACGGGCATCGCCATACTCTTCCAAATAGCGGGTGATCACTACCCCGCCCAGCGACCAGCCCACCAGCAAAGGATGATCGGCATGTGTGCCTTCGATAATGGCCGCCAGATCATCGCCCCAGCGTTTGCCTTCACGATAGGCCGCCTCCTGCCCGGGTTTATCTGACAGTCCGTGACCGCGCAGATCGAAAGTAATCAGCCGGTAGTGTTGCAACTGCGCATCCTCTACCTGCTTTTCCCAGTTGAGATGGCTGCCCAGCAAGCCATGAATGAAGATAACAGGTCTGCCATTCGGGTTGCCGCTTTCCTGAACGGCAAGCGTGACGCCATCAGGCGAAGTAACAGTGTAGTTTTTGACGCCAGCCAACAGGGTGGCGGAAAAAAGCAGTAAGCACAGTGGAAAAAGCGTGCGCCGGAAGATAAATAACACCATAAAAAGCTCCTCAGTTGAGTGGTCCGGCGCTATGCTGAACCCTGACATTAATGTCAGAGTCAAGCAGCATTCACAGAGGCAGGTTATGCAGTTAACGATTGGTGAGCTGGCAATAAAAACGGGCGTCAGTATTCGCTCAATCAGGCATTACGACAGTCACGGACTTCTGACCTCTACCCGCGCCTGTAACGGATACCGCTATTTTCCGCAGGCGGCTGTCGCTCAGGTACGGCAGATCCAGAGGCTAATCGGCACCGGATTCAGCATCGCTGAGATCCGCAGTTTCCCGGACTGTATGCGGCTTATCGAAGGTGCCGCGTTTTGTCCCGAAACGCAGGCTATCCAGCACAAGCGGCTGGCGGAAATTGAACGGCAGATCGGTGAACTGGAGCGTCGGCGAGTGCGGCTAATAAAGACGCTAAAGCAGGGCGAAAATGAGTGATTCGGGATGGAAGCCTTGATGCAGCGGGAGCAGGCGCTCCCGCCGTTTTACGCATCAGAAATTATAGGTCAGCCCGACGGTATAGCGACGGCCATCCAGCACCGTATCATACGTTTCATAATCAATCTGCTTATCCAGCGCGTTATATACGCCGGCCGAAACCAGCAGGTTTTTGTTAGCGTTGTAGCGCAGACCGAGATCGACTTGCGTATAGGATGGCGTGCCCTGCGACATTGACGTACGGCTCAGGTATTCCGAGGTTTTACCGCGCAGGTTCAGACGACTCCAGAAGCCCAGATCCTGGCTGGCCTGCCAGTCGAGTGTAGTATTAAACATATGCTTCGGCATTTTGTTCAGCGGCTTACCGGAGAACTGCCCGCTTTTCTGCTCGGAATCGGTCCAGGTATAGTTTGCCGTCAGGTTAAGATCGGACACGATTTCCCAGCCGAAGCTCGATTCCACGCCGCGCATCGTCGCTTTATCGACGTTAACGCGGTCGCTGACAAAATCATAACGGTGATTGCCAATGGTACAGGCCGGATCGGCGCTGCTGTTACAGCGGCGAACTTCGGTGATTTTGTTTTTAAAATCGGTATTAAAGAGGGTAATGCCTGCATTCAGGTTGTCATCGTTATCCCATAATAATGCGATCTCTTCACTCAGGCTTTTTTCCGGTTTCAGATCCGGGTTACCGACGATGATACCGTCAAGGCGTCCGCCGCCGGTGACCTGCCCCCAGCTTGCGGAAGACTGACGCAGATCCGGCGCGCGATAGCCTGCTGAAACCCCGCCTTTCAGGGTCCACTGGTCCGCCAGATGCCAGACGCCGTAGCCCCGTGGGGTCCAGTTGGTACCGTAGTTTTCGTCTTTATCCATCCGCAGGCCGCCAGTCAGGGTAAAGCTCTCCGTCATTGCCCACTCGTCTTCAGTAAATAGCGCCCAGCTCCAGCGGGTCAGCTTGTTCAGTCCGTCTGCGGCTTCAAGCTGATTACCATTATCGTTGAGTTTTTCATAGCGATACTGACCGCCCAGCGTCAACGTGTGATCGCCGAGGAAAACCTGATTCTGGTTATTAAAAATGGTGTTATAGGACTTCATTTCCCGGCCAGGATTGGTCGATTTTTCCTGCTGGAGATAGCTGGTGGTGTTGATATCGTCGTAATAACCGTTATGGGTTAATGCGTAAGTCGTATGCTCGTAACGGCTTTTGCTCGGGCTATTGGGAGTACAGGTATTACCCCGGCAGCTTTCAGACGCCATAGACATTCCCGGCGTACTGTTGCGATCCTGTAATTCACGCGCCACGTCGAGGTCAACGTCATTTTTCTCATCCGGCGTGAAATTCAGCGTTACGCCCCCGTTACGTAGTTTCTGCTCGTTATAGCCGTTTACAATCCGGTCTTCAGCCCGGCGAGAGAGTAGCCCGGTGACTTTTGCGCCCAGCAGTCCGTCAATAAGCGGTCCGGAGGCATAGGCGTTAGTCTGGAACAGATCGCCCGATTTATTATCTTCCTGGAATGTTGCATCACCATGCAGAGAACCGGTCCATCCCAGATTATTCGACACTTTTTTAGTAATAACGTTAATAACCCCGCCCATAGCGTCGGAGCCATATAACGAAGACATGGGGCCGCGAATAATTTCAATACGCTCGATAGATTCCAGCGGTGGCAGCCAGCCTTGTTCAATACCGGCATTATCGCTATTAGGACGCGTTCCCCGGGTGCTAATACGCTTACCGTCGACAAGGAATAAAGTGTACTGGGAAGACATCCCGCGAATACTAATATCGCTGCTGCTGCCCCCGCCTGTTACCACCACACCAGGCACGTCTTTTAAGGCATCGGTCACGTCACGATAGGCTTTATCTTCTATTTGCGCTTTAGAAATAACAGAAATAGACGCTGGTGCATTCTGGATTTTTTGTTCAAAGCCGGTAGCGGTGACCACAAGCGTATCCTGCTCAGCCGCAGTTACGCTGGCCGGGAGAGTCGCGAAAGAGATCGCCGCAGCAAGTAATTTAACGCGAGATATTGTCATTTTCATTCCTTAGAATAAAAAGCACGGCTAAACGCGTGCTTAAAAAATACACATTTTTATAAAACGTTTTATGAGGAGCGAAACGCGGCGATTGTAGGAAACGAAGATGAGAATGTAAACATTAATGATAATTGTTAGCATTTGTAACGTGATGCAGATCACACTTTTCTCACCCACTTAATTAGGCATTACTTTTATAGGGTTTATTATTTAGCAGCAGTGCATTGCCTTTTTTTTATTTAAGCAACGGTAATCTTTTGATCCGTGTTTTATCAGAGGTATTAGGCCATACATTTTATTTCTTTTAAAAACAGGTTCAGTTTTGCCTCAAATCCAGTGCTTTCCCAAATTTAAAGTAAACTCATAATAATTCACTCGTTATCGACTTCTGTGAGGCCCGTCTTGCGCATCGCAACGATTACCAACTTTGCTTATATCGCCACGGTGGTACTGACCATCGCCTCCGGGGTGGCGCTATTTATGGCTTCCGATGCGGACAGAGTGGAGCGGGCGGCGGTAAAGCAAAGCCGTGATTTTGATGCGGCAACGGAGCAATTACAGAAAGAAGCCTTTGCCCAAACCTCACATGCGCGACTGGCCGTTATTCATAATGAGCCGGAAAATATTCAGGCATGGCGAGCAGGTGTCGATCAGGATCTGAAACTGGAGCGTCACTTAGCGGCGATGAATGATATGGGCGCCTCCGCAGAAGAGTTAATACTGTTACGTGACGGTATCGCATTATTAAAAACGCTGGAAGATGAACAGCAGGACGCGATTACCGCACTTGAGCAAGGGCGCAAACAGGATGCGATACAGCTGCTGTTTAGTGCCGATTATGAACGTCAACTGTCGCAGGTGGAGTATCGATTTGCACATTTTGAGAGTCTGATTAACCAGCGCGCTGAAGCAACGATTACCGAGGCAACTCATCTTTCCCAGCGTCTGCGTACGTTGTCTGAAATCATGGTCGGGCTGACCGCGCTGCTGTTTTTATTCGTACTGGGATTTATTATTAAGCACCGTATTCTGCGCCCGGTGGTGACGCTGAGCGATATCGTCAATCGTCTGGCAACCCAGGATTATGCTGTTGAAGCACCAATTTATGCTCAGGTTGACGAGATCGGTGATATGGCTCAGGCGATACGTATCTTCCGGGAAAATGGAATGGTCAGGCAGCAGCTGGAGCAGGAGCGTGATGCTGACTGGGTAACGCGTAATCTCCTGGCGCGAATGACGCAGCGGCTTCAGGGCTGCGAGTCACATCGTAGTATCATCAATGTGATCAGCCTGTTTGCGCCGAAAATCGTGCCGGAAATGGGAGGCAGGCTCTATATCCTCGATCCGCAAAATAATACGATGAAATGCATGGCAAGCTGGCTACAGCCTGCGGGCGACGCGACGCCGTTCGCGCCAGAGTGCTGCTGGGCGCTCAAGCGCGGGCAACTGCACAGTCCTTCCAGAGATAATGTGGATATGCCCTGCGAACATTACCCGTTGCAGGTTGCCACGAAAGCGATCTGCGTCCCGCTGATCGCGCAAAATAAGCCGATTGGCCTGCTGACATTTGATAATCACATCTCTGAAAAAGAGCCACCGTATATCTATCTTGAACTGATGGCAGAGACGCTTTCGCTTGCGCTGGCGAACCAGAAACTGCGCGATACGCTCACTGAAAAAGCCATGTTCGACCCGCTTACCGGTTTGCGCAACCGGCATAACCAGGAAGAGATCCTGCGCGAACTGATTGAGCGGGCGGAAACCAAAAAAAGCTGCGTCAGCTGTCTGATGATCGACATTGATTATTTCAAAAAACTCAATGATACCTGGGGCCACGGTGCTGGCGACAAAGTGCTCAGGGAGACAGGGCGGGTGATCAGTGAACTGCTGGATGAAAGCGGCGTCGCTTTCCGCTACGGTGGCGAGGAGTTTTTAATTCTGTTACCCGATCTTGATGAGACGCAGGCAAAACACATTGCCGAGCAGATCCTGTATAAAGTATCACAGCATAAAATGGTATATGAGCTGCACGATGTAGGTCCGATTTCTGTCTCTATCGGTCTGGCAACGTGGCCAACCCATGCCCGGGAAAGCAATCTGGTACGGGCAGCTGACTTAGCCCTTTATCTGGCAAAAGAGCGCGGCAGAAATCAGATTGTTGTTGCCAAAAAAGCCTCTTAAGGCGTAAAGATCGGCCAGTTGATATCGCTCACGCCGTTTAACCGCGGGCGGGCAAACAGAAACCCCTGAAAGCGCTGGATGCCTGCGGATTCCAGCCAGCACCACTCTTCCAGTTGCTCAATACCTTCGGCAACAATAATAATTTCCATATCCGAGCAGCATTTTACAATTGAGTTCACAATCGCCTGTTTCGGGCCGCTCAGATGAATATTGCTGACAATTTCCCGGTCGATTTTGATTTTGTCAGGCTGAAATTTGGTTAGTAATGACAGCCCGGCGTAGCCCGATCCGAAATCATCAATCGCCAGACCAATACCGGCCGCACGCAGTTTCTTTAACGCGATATTAAATTCCCGAAAGCCTGAGATAACCTCATTTTCGGTCACTTCAACAATAATTTGCTCGGGGCTGAGGCCATATTCGGCGATTTTCTCCAGCAAAAACTCGACTGCCCCAGGAATATAAACCAGCGACATCGGCAGTAAATTGATAGCGATTTTATGATGACCGATACCGATTTTTTGTGCCAGGGCAAAGACATACGCTTTGGTTTGCAGATCCACTTCATAAATTTTATCGTCAGGAATGGCTGAGAAAAAGTGTTCCGGACTGCCGCCGCTATTGGTGCGTACCAGCGCTTCCAGTGAGCTTATTGTCCGGCCCAGCGGCTCGATGATAGGCTGTAGCGCAAACTGGCACATTTGTCCCGGCCACGGTAGCGGTGAAGGCGGATGAAATGATGGTGTTTTTGGCTCCAGCGCCCAGTGACTGGCGTTAAACCGCGTGCTGGTTTGTGCCTGACGAGTGGTATGGGCAAAGGTGGCAATAAATTTGAATACCCGATCGTCGGTGGCCAGATAGCTTTCCAGTTTTCCGTAGCGTAATACCGACGCTAAAATAGCTTCTGGCGTTTCACGTTGCAGATCGAAAAGCACCATCCCTACATTGGCAAAGCGTCTTCTCGGCGCATAATCGCGCATTAACTCCACTACATTCAGGTGCCTGCTATCGAGGCTAATCCTGGTAAACAGGGTGTTAAGGATCTCTTCGGGGCCTTCCAGCACCTGAAGAAAATGTATCCCGTCAAAGAGCAACATGCCTGTCACGTCACGAGCCGCGTTATTCCTTTTCGCCTTTTCAACCAGCGCAGCAAGCGGAAACGCCTCACAGGAGAGATTTAACTGACTTCGGTAAATAAGCGTTGTAAGCACCGTGAAGCATCCCTGAATAAAAGGTTTATAACTCTTTTAACACACGTCCGAAAATGTCACATCCAGAATAGACGCTTAATGCAGATTTATATGCAATAACGCGCATGATTACCATTTTTTACAGACGCATTGCCTCAACAAACAGTGAAAACGCCGTAGTATGCTGTCTGCGACTGGGGTAATAGAGGTAATACCCCGGGAACGGTTCGCACCACTCATCCAGAACCTGAACCAGGTCGCCTGTCGCAATGGCTTCCTGCACCGTATCCTCAGGAATATAGACCAGTCCCATTCCGGCGCGCGCCGCCTCAATGCGATGACGCAGCGCATCAATGGTCAGTTGTCCTTCTACTCTCACTTTTAGCACCTTATCGTCGCGGGAAAACTCCCACGGCAATAATCCGCCTGCTGTTGGTAGCCGCATATTGACGCAGCGGTGGTGCTGGAGATCGGCGGGTACGGCTGGCGTGCCGTGCTGCCTGAGATAATCAGGCGATCCTACCACCACCATTCGCATCGGCGGGCTAACCGGAATGGCAACCATGTCTTTCGCCACCGCTTCGCCTAACCGGATACCGGCATCAAAACGCTGAGTGACAATATCCATCAGCGCATTGTCTACCGTCACCTCCACGTTAATATCCGGCCAGCGCACCATAAAGTCCCGCAGCTTTGACCACAGAACGTAGTCCACGGCGTGCTCCCCTGCGGTGATGCGGATGTTGCCCGCCGGAATATCTCGCATATCTTTCAGGCTGCTGAGTTCGTTCTCGATATCCTGAAAGTGTGGGCCAATACGCTCAATCAGCCGCTCTCCGGCTTCCGTCGGCGAGACGCTGCGCGTCGTGCGGGTCAACAGACGGATCCCCATTCGCTCTTCAAGGGCGCGCATCGAATGGCTCAGTGCCGACTGCGACAGCCCAAGCTTCGCCGCCGCGCGGGTAAAACTCTTTTCCTGGGCCACCATCAGGAAGGCGATCAGGTCATTTACGTTTTCTTTTAGCATGGGCGTTCAGGAGGCAGTAATGCGGTGCGGTCAGTATAACGCGCGCAGTGATGAATTAAACTCACAGGTCCGTTATCGGGTGATTGTAGGCCCGGCAAGCTCGCGCCGCCGGGCATGTGAAGTAGAGCGCTATGTACGAATACAGAAGGAATCAACCTTCTGGCCGGGATTCATTCCGGGAAGAGGAGAGACGCAGGATCAGCATTCCTGCCAGGGCCGCGACAACGGATCCGGCCAGTACGCCAATTTTTACCTCGTCGACCAGCAGCGGCGAGCGGGCAAACGCCAGGTTGCCAATAAACAAACTCATGGTAAACCCAATCCCACACAATACCGACACGCCATATATCTGCGACCAGGAACTACCGTGTGGCCGGGGAGCGAGACCGGTTTTGATGGCCAGCAGCGCCATACCAAAGACGCCAATCTGCTTACCGACAAACAGTCCCAGTGCGACGCCGACGGGCACCGGTGAGAGCACATCGTTCATCGTTAACCCGCTCAGCGAGACACCCGCGTTGGCAAAACCAAACAGCGGCAGGATCAGGAAGGTCACCCACGGTGAAAGCGCGTGCTCAAGTTTATCCAGCGGTGCTTCCTGCTGTTCGTCCTTGCCGTTAAGCGGAATAAACAGCGCCAGCAGGATACCGGCGATAGTGGCATGAACGCCGGACTGTAGCATAAAGAACCACAGTACCGCCCCCGCCAGCAGATACGGCGTCAGGCGTTTAACACCCATGCGATTCATGATCAGCAGCAGCACCACGACTGCTGCCGCTGCTGCCAGCATCATGGCCGAAAGCCCGCCGGTGTAAAACAGCGCGATGATGATCACCGCGCCCATATCATCCAGGATTGCCAGCGCGGACAGGAAAATCTTCAGTGAGATAGGTACCCGGCTGCCCAGCAAGGCCAGTACGCCCAGTGCGAATGCGATATCGGTTGCCGAGGGGATCGCCCATCCGGCGAGGGTTTCACTGTTGCTGATGTTAAAGCCGAGGTAAATGAGCGCCGGAACCGCCATGCCGCCGAGCGCGGCAAGCCCCGGCAATGCGCGTTGCCCCCACGTGGCAAGCTGCCCGATAAGCAGTTCGCGCTTGATCTCAAGGCCGACCATGAGGAAGAAAATGGCCATCAGCGCATCGTTGATCCACAGTTCTGTACTCAATCCGGCGAAAGTGTAGTGAAGCAGTCCGCGATATGTGTCTGCCAACGGTGAGTTAGCGACAACGATAGCTGCCGCCGATGCGATGATGAGGATAATCCCCCCGGCCGAAGCCGACTTAAAAAGTGCAACCAGCGCTCTGGCCTGGCGTCGGGCGGTGCGGGTAATTACATCTGGCACAGTGCCTCCTTGTCATGGGTAGTGCGGTGAGTTCATTACGGGGATGAAATCTACCACACTCGGCTCATCAGGTGCCGAATAAGGGGGTAAAAACCCGTAAATTACCCACAGAATACCCTGACCAGATGCCCTGTCATTACCAGCCCGGCACCGCGCCACCGTTAAAGATTTTCTCGGCGGCTTGTGCGACTTCCGGCGACTGATACGCCCGCACGAAATCACGTACGTTTTCCGCGTCCTTATTGTCTTCACGGGCGACAATAATATTCACGTAAGGCGAGTTTTTATCCTCAATAAATACGCTATCGTGAACCGGTGAAAGCCCCGTTTGCTGAAGATAGGTCGTGCTGATAATGGCGACATCGACTTTAGGATCGTCAAGCACGCGCGGTAGCTGTGCGCCTTCCAGCTCCATAATGTTCAGGCCCTGCGGATTTGCCTTAATATCCAGCGCCGTTGGCAACAGGCCAGTATTCGGTTTAAGGGTAATGAGCTTCTCATTCTGCAACAATAATAACGCCCGCCCCAGATTGGTCGGATCGTTAGGAATAGCGATGGTCGCGCCTTTTTTTAGTTCAGAGATGTTTTTAATCTTTTTCGAATATCCGGCCATCGGGAATACAAAGGTATTTCCGACCGCCACCAGCTTATAATTGTGCGCTTTATTATCTTCGGCAAGGAAGGGGCGATGCTGGAAAACGTTGGCATCCAGTTCACCATTCGCCGTAGGATCGTTAGGCAGCAGCGAGCCGCTAAAACCCACCAGCTCCACATCGAGGCCATATTTTTCTTTCGCCACTTTTTTAGCGACGTCGGCCACATCCTGCTCTGCTCCGTTAATCACACCCACTTTAATATGCTTGCTGTCGTTTTTATTACCGTCGCAGCCCGCCAGCATTAATCCTGCCAGCAATAAAGCGGCCACGGCGGGCAATGGAGGTATCGCTATTTTCATTACTTTTATCCTTTTTAAAAATCGCCACGTTCTGGCTATCGACTATAACCAGGTAAACGCAACGGCTTAAAAAACGAAAAGGTATTAAATAGTTGAAAAGGCGATAACGAGGCCTAAATCGCCCCCGTCTTCGCAGCGCAGACTCTGAACCATAACAGGCCGCAGCCTCTCACAACTGCCAGAGTTTTTTCGCCAGATAATGTCTCTGCATTCCTTTATGCGGAAAATCCTCCAGGGTCATTTGCAACTGAAATCCTTTTTTCTGATAAAACGGCAGCGCCTGGAAACTGGCGGTGTCTACCAGCATATGCAGACAGCCCATTTTTTGCGCCTGCCGTTCTGCTGCCATTATCAATGCGGTGCCAAGCCCGGAACCGCGAGCCGATTCGCCGACCCATAAAAATTTAATACACAGCCAGTCCCCTTTTTGCTCGGCAATTAATCCACCGGTCATCTTTCCACTTTCATCACGAGCATAAACGCCCAGGTCGCTCCAGCCTTCGGGGTTAATAAACTGACGATTAAATGCCCGCAGTCCGGTGAGCAGTTCTTCCTGATCGTCAGCGGTAACGGTCTGTGTCACGGTTAATTGCATAAATCCCTCATCAATTCAGGTACGTTTTTGTCGCAAAGGCTTATGTTATGATGCGCGGCGTTAAAAAATAAACAGGTTAGAGGGAAAAATGGGATCGACGAAGAAAGGGATCGTATATGTTCTGCTCGCCGCCGTGCTGTGGGGCAGCTCTGGTGTATGTGCACAATTTATTATGCAGGAAAGTCAGATATCTGCGCCATTCCTGACCATGATCCGCCTGCTGTTTTCCGGCATTATCCTGCTCACTCTGTCGCTTCTCCACGGCGATAAGATTTTTGCCATTATGAAAACGCCGAAGGACGCCATTAGCCTGCTGCTGTTTACGCTGGTCGGCGCGCTAACCGTGCAACTGACTTTTCTGGTCACCATCGAGAAATCCAATGCCGCGACGGCGACAGTTCTGCAATTTTTATCCCCGTCGATTATTGTGGCGTGGTTTGCCGCCGTGCGGAAAAAGCGTCCGGGTGCACTGGTGTTTCTGGCGATTTTCACCTCGCTGGCGGGGACGTTTCTGCTGGTGACCCACGGCAACCCGACATCGCTGTCGATCTCTCCGGCGGCGTTGATCTGGGGCATTGTCTCGGCTTTTTCTGCCGCGTTTTACACAACCTACCCCTCAACCCTGATCGCGCGTTTCGGCACGTTACCGGTCGTCGGCTGGAGTATGCTGCTGGGCGGCGCGATGCTGCTGCCGTTCTATGCCAATAATGAAACCCATTTTATGGTCAACGGCGGCGTGCTGCTGGCGTTTTTCTATCTGGTGGTTATTGGTACGGCGCTGACATTCAGTATGTATCTGAAGGGTGCGCAGATGATTGGCGGCCCCAGAGCCAGTATTCTGAGCTGTGCGGAACCGCTCAGTAGCGCACTGTTGTCGCTACTGTTACTGGGTATTACCTTTACGTTACCGGACTGGCTCGGCACCCTGTTGATCCTCTCCTCGGTCGTGCTGATTTCGCTGGACTCCCGCCGTCGGATTTCGGCGAAAAATACGGTCTAACGTCGGCGAACGTCGGGGATAATCAGATCGCCACGCAAAACGCAGGAGTTCAGTACGTTTTGCGTTTTCTCATTTAGCCAGCCCACGATCCGTGCGGCCATCGCATCCATTGAATACTCAATAGCCGGGATAGTCGGAATACCGGGAAGCTGTAATGAGCCGGCCAGACTGAAGACCATAATATCGTCCGGTACGGACTTATTGAATGCCTGAAGCTGGGGGATCACCCGCTGTGCCTCCTGTTCATCCGCTACCAGTAGCGCATTGAAATTGAGGGTGGTGGCATTGTTCAGTAGTTCCTGAAGGGCCACTGACGACGAGGTGCTGTCCATAAATACCAGATTGCGATTAAACGGCAGAAAGTTTTTTTCCAGCGCGTGCTTATAGCCCAGCAGGACCTGTTCGGTAAACCCGCTACCGTGCGGCTGGATCAGGGCAATCTGTCGACGTCCCTGGCTAATCAGATAATTGCAGGCAGTTTCCGTGGCAAACGCATGGTCAAACTGAATACTGTTAACATCGCCCGAAACCGTGCAATCGACCAGAATGACGTTGTCCTGCTGGATATTCAGCGGGAAACGGGCGCCAATAATTAAGATGTCGTCGCACAACCCGCAGCTCAGTTCTTCAAGCGCGCTCATCACCTCGCTTTTGGTATTGGCGAAACGCAACAGCAGGTGTTTTTGATGCTGACTGAGCTGTTTTTCCAGGGCATAAAGGTAACCCGTAGTCTGATTAATATTATCCTGGGCACAAATAACACCGATGCAGCCGGTTGACTGGCTGAACAACGATTGCGCAATAACGTTTGGACGATAGTTGAGTTCATCAACCGCTTTCAGCACGGCCTGGCGACTGGCTTCTTTTACGCCGCGCGTGCCGCTCAACACCCGTGAAACTGTGGCTTTCGACACCCCAGCTAAACGCGATACATCGTTGATTGTAGACATCTTTACCCTCTTTTCGCCCTTCAGTCAGTCCGTTACGCTCTGGATTTAATATTGGCTTAAATATTCATCACTTGCAGTATATCCGTTTCCTTTTTTCATGGAAACCGATTTTCCATTCGTCGCCATAATTGCAAAAGATCGCCTTAATACGTGACCCAAAGCGCATAAATTAATCCAGATATAACGGGATATTGATAGCGGTCACACTTCTGTTTGATATAAATGGAAACCGGTTTCCATATGTTATCCAATCATTGCAGCAATAAGTTTTAACATTTAAGGAGCGTTGCCGATGTACAAGATTATGCTGTGTTGCTCTGCCGGAATGTCCACCAGCCTGCTGGTCAGAAAAATGGAAGAAGTCGCTGCCCGGCGTGCGCTGCCGGTGAAAATTGATGCCTACGGCGTTTCTGAATTTGATATGCAGTTTCCGCAGTATCAGGTCGTATTGCTCGGTCCACAGGTTAAATACATGTTAAAAAGTCTTTCTGAAAAGGCCGCCACCCACGGTATTCCCGTCCAACCCATTGATATGATGGATTACGGTATGCAGCGCGGTGACAACGTTCTCGATTACGCTCTGTCGCTCATTGATGCGGCAAATTAAAAAGGTGTCACTATGAGTTCGCTTTATCAGTCAATGGTTGCCGTTATTGAGCAGTCGATTACCCCGCTGGCTGGGCGTCTGGGGCAACAGAAGTACGTCATCGCGATCCGCGACGGTTTTACCGCCGCGCTGCCGTTTATGATCATCGGCTCATTTATGCTGGTTTTTATTTTTCCGCCGTTTTCTGCCGAAACGACCAATAGTTTTGCTCGCGGCTGGCTGGATTTCTCCCAGACGTATCGGGAGCAACTTATGCTGCCGTTTAACCTCAGCATGGGCGTCATGACTTTTTTTATCTCGGTGGGCATTGGTGCCAGCCTGGGACGTCAGTTTAATCTTGATCCGGTGATGTCCGGACTGCTGGCCTTTATGGCTTTTTTACTGGTTGCGGCACCTTACGCCGACGGTAAAATCTCTACGCAATACCTTTCTGGTCAGGGGATCTTTACGGCGCTGATTACCGCCATTTACTCGACGCGCGTATATGCCTGGCTTAAGCAGCACAACGTCACTATTCGCCTGCCAAAAGAAGTGCCTACCGGTGTAGCGCGGTCGTTTGAAATTCTGATCCCGGTGCTGGTGGTTATCGCCACTCTGCATCCGCTGAATCTGCTGATTGAAGCCAAAACCGGCATGATTATTCCGCAGGCCATCATGCATGTGCTGGAGCCGCTGGTTTCCGCCTCTGATTCTCTGCCTGCTATTCTGCTGTCGGTTCTGCTGTGCCAGATTTTCTGGTTTGCCGGCATCCATGGTTCACTCATTGTTACCGGCATTATGAACCCGTTCTGGATGGCGAACCTGTCAGCTAACCAGGCAGCGCTGGCGGCAGGCGCGGCGCTGCCACACGTTTATCTGCAAGGCTTCTGGGATCACTACCTGCTTATTGGCGGCGTAGGCTCTACCCTGCCGCTGGCGTTCCTGCTGCTGCGTAGCCGTGCCACGCATCTGCGTACAATCGGTAAAATGGGTATCGTGCCGAGCTTCTTTAACATCAACGAGCCTATTTTGTTCGGCGCACCAATCATCATGAACCCGATGCTGTTTATTCCGTTTGTCTGCGTCCCGCTGATCAACGCCGTACTGGCCTATGGTGCAACACGTATGGGCTGGCTGGAACAGGTCGTTTCGCTGACGCCGTGGACCACGCCTGCGCCCATTGGGGCCTCGTGGGCAGCAAACTGGGCGCTCAGTCCGGTCATTATGTGCTTCATTTGTATGGCCATGTCCGCGCTAATGTATTTGCCTTTCCTGCGCGCCTATGAACGTTCGTTGATGAAAACTGAAGAACAAAAAGCGCAAAGCACCATGCATGCTGCTGAAACTGTCAGCAGTAATTAAGAGTGAGGGCAATGCTTTCACGCTGAATGCTCTATTTCCGTGGCGAAAGCTGTCCGTTTTTATTATTTCGCAGCGCATCTTTTAAAATGCGTGTAATAAAGAGAGAAAAATTATGATCGTATTAGAAGACGCCGTAATGGAAATTATCGTCAACGCAGGTCAGTCGCGCAGTCTGTGCTTCGAAGCGCTACAGGCGGCGCGCGATGGCAATTTTAACGAGGCCAATAGTCTGCTACGCGAAGCGGACGGCTACGCGCGCGATGCGCATAAAATGCAGACCAGGCTTATTGAGCAGGATGCCGGAGAAGCCCAACAGCCTATGACATTAATAATGGTGCACGCGCAGGATCATTTAATGACCTCTTTATTAGCACGTGAACTGGCAGGCGAAATTATTCATCTTTATCAACGTTAACCTCTGATAGTTAACTTCTGGAGTGGAGTCTTTATTACGATAGTATTTAATTAACCTGTATCCGACAATAAATTAAAATCCACTTGTTTTGGTGATAGCGGCTTATTCAGTCAAACCAGAACGGGATGGTTATTATCTAAATAATAGTTAATTACATTGAGATAACCATGAAAACCTTACAAAAACTTCCATTAACTCTGGCGGTTATCGCCGCCCTGTGCCCTGTTTCCGTCCTTGCGCAGGAATTTACGCAAGAACAACTCGACGCTATTGTGGCAAAAGCGGTCGATAAAGCGCTTGCTGAACGTCAGGCAAAAATGGATGCTGCCGTGGCGAAGAAAGCGGATGTGGTGAACGAACCACAAAGCGCAGCGCAAAGCCCGGATATGGCCATTCCATTCGGCGTGAAATTCAGCGGCTACGCGCGCTATGGCGCACATTTTAAAGCCGGCGATCAGAAATATGTCGGGGTAGACGGCTCCTATAATGGCGCGTCAGCGATTGGTCGTCTGGGTAACGAAGGCAACGGCGGCGAGTTTCAGCTTTCAAAAGCGTTTAAAAGTGATGCCGGAGCAATCTGGGACGTTAATGTGATGTTCGATCACTGGGGCGATGAAGTTAACCTTAAAAAAGCCTATGCGGGCGTGACGAATGTGCTGGCATCCAATCCGGATGCCTATCTGTGGGCCGGTCGTGATTTTCATCAGCGACCACAGCAGGGTATCAATGACTACTTCTGGATGAACCATGATGGGCAGGGTGCCGGGGTGAAAAACTTCGATATCGGCGGCGTGAAGTTTGATGTCGCGGCGGTTGCCGCCGTCGAATCCTGTAGCCCGGAGGTGATGGAAGATGAAGCCAACCCGTCGCGTATTACCTGTACCGGCGGTTCGGGCACCGGCGATAAAGGGAACTATGCTCTGACCTCTAAAATTCATGGCATGAACGTTGGTCCGCTGGATCTGGAGCTGTATGCCAACTACGGATTTGACTCGAAAGAAGTCGATAGCGATGAGCGAATGAAAGCCTGGCAGGGTGGCGTCGTGCTCAGTCACACTAATGACAGCGGCGTAAACAAAGTTATCGCACGCTACTCGGATAACTCGGATAACAGCGTTTACAGCAAAACGGACGATCTGACCGCGATTTACGCCAGCTTTGAGGGAAGCCATAAATTCACTCAGCAGGCGCAGATAGAATATCTGTTAGCGTTCCATGACTACGACAATAGCAAAGACAGCAGCGATAATCGCAAAAATTACGGGGCCATTGTCCGTCCGATGTACTTCTGGAACGACGTGCACTCTACCTGGCTGGAAGCTGGCTATCAACGTGTTGATTATGACGAAGGCGGGGATAACAAAGGCTGGAAAGTCACGCTTTCGCAAAACATCTCCATCGCAATGGGACCAGAATTCCGTCCGATGCTGCGTTTCTACGTGACCGGGGGTGAAGTCGATAACAAACGTACCGCGCGGATAAACGGCACCGACGACGGTACGCTTGACGACTTTAACGTTGGCGCAATGTGGGAAGCATGGTTCTGATAAACGGCGGGAGGCCTTTACCAGCCTCTCGCGTCATTAATTCGCATTACCCTTTACGCGAACTTTCGCTGCCACCAGAAGCGCCGTCAGCAGCATCAGGCTACCGGAGAGCACCAGCGGCGACAGCAAACCAAGGTTATCGAGGGCGTAGCCCCCGATGGCCGCGCCGCAGGTATTGGCAAGCTGGATCACCGCCACCTGGATCGATCCAGCTTTTTCTGCCTGATCGGAGAGCGTGCGGGTGATCCACGTCGACCAGCCGACCGGGATCAGCGCGAAGGCCAGACCCCAGACAATCGCGACCGATGATGCAACGACTTTATCGGTTCCCCATAACATCAATACCAGCGCACTGAGCGCAATCACCAGCGGGGCACAGGCAAGTGCCACTTTCACCGAGCGTCTTAAAATTGCAGCAGAAAATGAGGTGCCGACAAAGCTGGCAATGCCAAAACTCAGCAGCACCAGCGTCAGGCCATCAACATCAAACCCGGCCAGGCTAGTGAAAATAGGCCGAATATAGGTAAAAAATGCAAACTGTCCGGCAAAAGACATAAAGATGGCGATCATCCCTGCCAGCACGCCAGGACGTTTCAGCAGGCCGAACATATTTTCATGATGTTCAGTCTCGCCGGGCAGCGACGGCAGCGTCTTCCATACCCAGAAAATGCAGACCGCGCCCATGATGGCCGCCCCGTTAAACACATTACGCCAGCCAATGATCCCGCCGAGGAAACTGCCCAGCGGTGCGGCAATCACCAGCGCGATAGACACGGCACCAAAAATAATCGACAGCGCTTTCGGTACGGTACGCGCCGGAACCAGTCGCATGGTAAGCGAGGCCGACATTGCCCAGAACCCTCCGAGCGCCAGGCCCAGACAGGCTCGCCCGAGCAGCAGCAGGGTAAAATTATTGGCAAACGAGACCAGCAGGCATGACAGGGTCAGCAGCACGGCAAAAAGAATCACCACATAGCGGCGATCGATCGAGCGAATCGTCTGGGTAATGAACAGGCTGGAAAACATCGCCACAAAGGCGGTCACCGTAACGGACTGTCCCGCCAGCCCTTCGGACACGCCGAGGTCTTCGGCCATCGGCGTCAGCAAACTGACGGGTAAAAACTCAACGGTAATCAGGCAGGCGACGCAAAATGCCACGGCAAAGACCGCAGCCCAGTTTGGACGATGGGCGTCACCGTAGGGGGTTTTAGATGTATGTTCACTCATTCATGCTACCTGGCGTATTTTTAGCGTACAGCCGCACAGTTTAACATTTTAAATGTGATCTACTTAACGTTTCGGCAACTATTGATCCATCAATGCAGCCAGTACACGCCCTCTTCCGGCATAAATAATGCGTTGTAACGCACCTGAAAGGCTGTTAATTCATAGAGTTCAGGCTCCATGTCGCGCAAAAACCCCTGCGCCAGACGGATCTGCGCGTCGGTGATGGGCGCAGCCAGGCGGGCTTTTTGCAGTACGCGATGCCAGCGCAGCAAATTTTGCTCTCCACCATCGACTATCGATACCTGCCAGATAAGCAGTACCTGCGCGGCATTCAACAGGTGCGATTCATCCGGGCGCTCAAGATACTGTAAAAATGCCTGCCCCGACGTTTTACCCATCTGATCGATCATCGATTCTACCGGCTCCGGCGTCAGACCCAGCCGCTCGCTCAGCCGACGGATCGCCCGTCGGGACCCCGAGGTTAACACCCGAAATCCCACAATAAAAACCACTACCAGCGTCGCCAGCATTATCCAAATCATGCGTATCTCGCTTTATATCCTCAAATGTAACGCCGTCGTGCAATTGCTTTTCATAATACAGCAGGTGAATAAAATTGTTTGCCCCATTAATGGGGCAAATTGCGACGGGATGAGGATAACGGCGGCAGATGTCGCAGAATAGCCCGGTCAGCGGAGTGCTGCCGGGCGTTCAGGCTCAGGCAATACCGGTTGTGACGGTGAACGTCCGGGTCTGCTGCGGATCAAGCTGGAGTAACGTGTCGTTTTTCCGGGCGGCAAGGAAGCCTTCCGGACGACAGGTGGCAGGAAGCGCAAAGGCGGCAACCTGCTGATCGCCATTATATAAAATCCAGCGGGTGACATAATTCAGCTCCGCGCTGGCAAAGCGAGTCACGAACGTCGTGCCGTCCGGCGTCGTCATGCTGAATTCCGGCGTATCCGTCCAGGTATCGAGTTTGTCGGCAAAAAAGACAATTTCTGGATCGTACTCGTGCGGCTGATTAAGTGTTTCCAGCGAGGCTTCGCCCTGCAAAATACGCTGATTAAACGCCAGCCACTGCCCGGTGGGTTTGACATGTGCAGGGACAGACTCCCGCAGCTTCAGCGCCTCGTCCGGGATATTCTGGCTAAACGTCGCCTGCGGAACATACGCATAATTCATATGGCACATGTACTGTAACGGCATAGCCACCGACGCCAGGTTGGTCACCGACATACGGATATCGAACAGCGCGCTATTTTTATGCACCACGACTGACGGCTGCGCCTGATAATGATGACCAAATCCCATCACATATTCATAGTGCCCCCCAATACGCAGGCTCTCCTCTTCAAGCTCCAGCCACGCTTCATCCATCTGCGCGCAGGCCATTTCACCATGCAGCGGGTGCGAGTCTTCTGGCGACGGGCAGCCATTGGCCAACAGCCCGGAATGAAATGCGAAGCAGCCGTAGGTTTCAACTACCTCGCGGGCCGGTTTGGGCTGGCTGAACATGTTACGCATGGTCAGATCGTGGCCATCAAACTCGGCATCCCAAATCATCTGTCCCAGCCACGGCAAAATGACCAGATGACCACGGGTGTTGGCCACCCGCAGGCCTTCAACACCGCTGGCATAGCGGAACGCGGTGACGGTAAAGTCGGCGTTTTCCAGCAGGACGCGCGGTTGTTCACCGAACAGTTCGCGCCAAAGCGTCAGATGTGTCGTCATTCTTTTCTCCTCAGGAAGCCGTTGCTTCAGTCAGGCTGCGGCGCACTTTGCTCTCGCGCCAGAAGTAGACGCCAACATAGACAAAGCACAGCATTGAGACCAGGAAGGACAGTTGCAGCGAGTGGAATAAATCTGCTACGTAACCCTGAAGCGCCGGAACCACGGCCGCACCGACAATCGCCATCACAATAACGGCTCCGGCCATTTCCGTATGCTCGTTATCCACGGTATCCAGCGTACCGGCATAAATGGTTGCCCAGCACGGTCCAAACAATACGCTGACCAGCACCGCAACCCATACCGCACTAAAGCCCGGTACCAGCGCGACATACGCAAGGAACAGCGCGCCGACGACCGAGTAGAGCACCAGCACCTTTTCCGGGTTAAACCGGGTCATCAAAATGTTGGCGATAAACTTACCGATAAAGAAACAAATGAAGCTGTAAACCATGAAGGTTGAGGCATCACGCTCGTTAATATCGCCAAGTTCCAGCGCTAGACGGATAGTAAAGGACCATACGGCGACCTGCATACCGACATACAGGAACTGCGCCAGAATGCCGCGGCGGAAGCGGGCATTACTCGCCAGGTAACGCAGCGTTTCTGCGGCTGAGGGACGTTTATGATTAACGGTTTGCGCCACTTTACAGGTCGGGAAGCGGGTGAGCAGGAACAGCACCATCACCACAACCAGCACCATAATCATGTACTTATAAGGCTCCAGCGTGTTTTCCAGCATCAGCACTTTAAAATCGTGGATCTGTTCGGCATTCATGCCCGCCATCTGTTTTTCAAGGCTCTCGCCTTCGGAGAAAACCAGATATTTTCCCAGCAGAATGCCGGCGACGGCACCCACCGGGTAAAAGGTCTGACTAATGTTCAGGCGCAGCGTGGCGTGTGATTTCGGGCCGATCATGGAGCTGTACGTATTCGCTGCCGTCTCCAGAAAGCTCAGCCCGATAGCAATTGCAAAGATGGCCGCCAGGAACATGGTGTAGGTAGCCATATGCGAGGCGGGGAAAAATAACGTGCAGCCGACGATATACAGCGTCAGCCCCGTCATTATCGCAACCTTATAACTGGTTTTCTTAATCACCAGCGAGGCCGGGATCGCAATTAAAAAATAACCGCCGTAGAACGCGCTTTGCACCAGCGCGGAGGCAAAGTTACTTAATGAAAATACGCTTTTAAACTGCGTGATTAATATATCGTTTAGCGCAGCCGCGCACCCCCATAGTGGGAACAGGCAGGATAACAAAATAAACTGGAACAGAGGTGTTTTATTCAGATACCCGTCGGGCATCTGAACGATATTTTTATCGTTCATAGTGCTACCTTTTACTGTGTAGGGTTATTATTCGTTTAAGGCCAGGAACTCATTGAATTGCTCAATGCTGGGATATGAGGATTGCGTCCCTTTGCCGGTGACGCTAAAGGCAGCAAAAAGTGAGGCTTTTTTCATGGCGGCTTCAACATCGCCGCTCTGGACATAATAATGGGCAAAACAACCGATAAAGGCATCGCCTGCTCCGCTGGTATCAATCGCATTCACTTTATAAGACGGTACGTGCACGTCGCGATCGCGGGTCATCCACAACGACCCTTTTTCACCCATCGTCACGATAATATTATTCAGCCCTTTCTCTACCAGGCTACGGGCCGCGACGCGAATATTATCGAGAGAATCCACCGGCATTCCGGTCAAAATTTCCAGTTCAGTTTCATTAGGGACAAAGAAATCACATTTGCAGGCATACGCCATGTCCAGTTCGCGTAATGCCGGAGCCGGATTTAATAACACTTTTATGCCGTGCTTTTTGCCAAATTCAATAGCGTGATAAACCGTTTCCAGCTGGACTTCCAGCTGCAATACGATGAGCTGACACTTCTTCAAATCCTCTGCCGCCCGATCGATATCTTCCGGAGAGAGGAATTTGTTCGCGCC
>Ga0302347_1001539_pt1 | contig 27301 bp, 30 predicted proteins | sample PhyWR1_FD_202178 | JGI IMG/M metagenome (GOLD analysis project Ga0302347, IMG submission 202178) | Leaf surface microbial communities from wheat plants in UC Gill Tract Community Farm, Albany, California, United States - DLSL W.R1 (v2)... | ecosystem: Host-associated > Plants > Phyllosphere >...
CGCTCTCGGGCCAGGGAGTGCCCTCACGATCGAACAGTTCACCCTCGAAACCCTGGCAAAACAGGTCGATGGACTCTCCCATTTCCTGGGCACGCTCACGACGCTTCTCCGGCAAGTGCGTGTCGGCGGCGACTCGCAGCAACGCGTCGCGCACGTCGCGGGTCAGTACCTGGCGAATCGCCGCGGCACAGGTCTGCGCCGCATCGAGAATGCACTCGCGGATTAAGCTGCGATCGGCTCGACTCAGGCGGGCTTCTTCCTTGGCCTCGCCACCGGTGATCATCAGTCGGGCAGTGATTTCCAACTCGCCGAGAACATCGCGCTGGTCCTCGCGACTTGCTACCGCCTCATCGTCCAGCTCATCAATCGACAGACTCGCCACCTGATCCGGTTGCTCGACCAGGCGCCAGGCATCGGCGAACGGGGCGAGACTGACCGAGGCTCCCGGTTTCAATTGGACCTTGTTGACCGACAGGCCCTGTGTCGCGAAGTAGTCGCCCTGCAAGCCGAATGAGTTGCCGGCCTCGACGATAAACAGGCGAGGGCGGTACACCGCCATGACCTGCATCAGCAGGGTGACGAGGGTCGCCGACTTGCCGGCACCAGTGGGGCCGAACAACAGCAGATGACCGTTCATGGCCCGGTCCAGGCGTGATAACGGATCGAAACTCAACGGCGAGCCGCCACGATTGAACAGGGTGATGCCCGGGTGGCCGGTGCCGGTGCTGCGACCCCACACCGGAACCAGGTTCGCCAGGTGCTGGGCGAACATCAGCCGCGTGTACCAGTTGCGCGTGTCGCGGGCCGGGTTGTAGGCCATCGGTAACCAACGCAGATAACTGTTACAGGCGGCAACCTCGTCGCCTTCACGTACCGGCTGCAGGCCCGCACCCAGTAGTGCATTGGCCAGACTGACCGAGCGCTGGTGCAGTTGCTGTTCATCGTGACCACGCACGTAGAAGGCCAGGGTTCCCCGGTACAGCTTGTGCTGGCGGCCGATGACCGCGCGAGCCTCTTCGACATCCTGACGGGTCTGGGTCGAGGCAAGGTTTTCACCGATGGCTTTGCGCGCCAGGCGGTTTAACTGCTCCTCAAGTACATCCTGCGGTTTGACCACCAAGGTTAGACTCATGACTGTACCTTCGGGTAACTGGTCGAACAGTGCATTCACCGCGTCACCTTTGCGGGTTTCTCCGGTGAGTTGACCAATCAAGGGCGCTCGGCGCAGTTTGTCCACCACCATGACCCGATGGGGTTGATCATCGAAAAACCAGAGCCCGTGCTGGACATCCGAGCGCGGTTCGTTGAAGAACAGCCGCTCGGCGAAGTCATGATCGAAGGGCAGTTCCAGCGACTCGCCGTCGCCCGACTCCGGATAGGCCACGCGGCGGTAGAATTCCTCGGGGTCTTCGTCGGTGAGCCTGGGTGCCGGATTGAACCAGGGCAATAACCAGGCATACAGACCTCGGCCATCGACTCGCGTCGATTGCACCCCGCATGCCTGCAACGAAGCCACGATACGTTCGCAAGCCTGTTGCAGGGATTGCAACGGGGTGAGTCCCGTCTCCTGAGCGCCAGACTCGAGCCAGCGGTAGACCACCAGGCGCACCCGGCGGTTATTGCCGCGCCAGGGCAGGCGCGTCACCACCTTATCCTCAAACAGACCACCGGGCTTGGCGATGGCCTTCAGATGACGGCGGCTGAGCTCTAAATACGCCTCGGTGAAGACCGTGGCTCGCGCGCTGTCCTGGATATAATCGGTGAGCCGGGTCAGGTAGGGGGTGAAGTCGTTGTCGTCCTGACAGAAAAACTGCGCCACCCACGGCGCTTGGTCCAGCTCGTCAAAGCTATCCTGCAGGGCATCCTCGAGAGCATCGCGGGCGGCCATCAACCAATCGGGTTCGCGCCCCTCAGTGCCAATGGGCAGCAACTCGAACACGGCACCCACCGAGCGGTTGTCATCCAGTAGAAAACACTGCTCGGTGTCGAGGTATTCGACCCATGGCAGGTGATCGGTGAAGCTGGGGTGATGCGCATAGAGTGCAGCTTCATCGGCCAAGGTGGCGCGAGGGCGCAATGGGTGGCGCCAGGCTTTCCATGCGGAAGTACGGTTGCCCGCATCGCTGGTACGCACTACAAGTCTTCCTGACGTTCACCGGGTAATGCGTACTGCACCCGTTGGTAGAACGGAAAGACGGTCGAGTAACCCGGAACCGGTGCCTGCTCGGTACCACTCAAATGCGGATACACGTACAGCACCAGATCGGGATTGGGCAGGCGCGGGAACAGGTTGCGGATCTCGTTCGCAGCTGTGCGCGTGTACGGTTCTTGGAGAGAAGCGGAGAAATCTGCCTGAGCCAGTGGGCGGCGTAATTGCTGCCGAGCATCCAGCAGTTGCTGCTGAGTGCCTTGCGAACCGGCACCGTTCCAGATGTCCAGCATGGTTTGCTTGCCATGGGGAAGCAGCCTGTCCTTGTTGGTGGAACATCCCGTCAGGCCCCAGCAAAGCAAGCTAATCGAGATCAGACAGAGGGGCATGGTCTTTTTCATGGCGAACGCTCCGGCCCTTAGGCTCGTAGTCGATGGTGATCTCTTGTTCGAGGTGCAGGGCGACCTTTGCGGCCGGTGGCACGTACACCGCAGCAAAGGCCTCGCCATACAGCTTGTTGACCCACTCGCGGATGTCGCTGACCCCACCACTGAGGATTGAGTTCAGCGCGCTGTTGCCCGTACTGCTGGTGACCCCGAGCGTACTGCCGCCCGAACTGATCAAGCTGCTGTTGTTCCGCTCATCCCCGAGCAAGGAGGCGACACCTGCGCCGGCCGCCGTGATGAGGCTCTGGCTACCGAGGTATTGCTGAGCGTTCGAGCGGCGCTCGCCGGCGATGCAAGGAACGCCATACGGATCGGACAGGTAACCGAGGCCACCGCGGATCTTGTCGGTGTTTGAGCTTTGGGTGGTGGAGGCATTGCGGCTGGCTACCGCCTTCGGCTGAGGCACCGTGCGGATCGTGCCGTCGGTAAACACAAAGGTGATTGACTCGACCTGTCCGCGCACGCAAGACAGGGTCCAGTCACCGGACGCCGTGCCGCTCATTACGGCCCCCGCAATGTCTGGCAGGTCGATGCCGTTGGCGGTCAGGTTCTCCGGACCGACCAGCACCTTGAAGGGATAGGGGTCATTCACGGTGCCGTCCACCGGGACTCGGCCGATCATCGCAGTCATGGCGACCGAGCCCATCAGCGTGGCGTTTTCGGGGATCGTGTAGACCGGCTTCGCGCCTTCGGTACGATCAACGGATCGCGTCGTGTCGCGTTCACCCTTGGTAACTGCACGTAGCTGTTTCTGGCTGCGATCAATCGCGTTGTCTTTCAAGCCTTCCAGAGAGTTGAAAGCGGTAGGCGGGCTCAGTGCGGAGGAAGTCGTGGTTTTGCCTCGGGCGTCGGTGGGCGGCGCATCCGAGGGCTCAATCCACTGCAGCGTATCAGTGGCAGAGTGTCGCCCTTCTAACTGAGCCCCATCGCCCGGCTCTAGCCCCAATCCGATCGGCATGTCCTTGTTTTTGCCAGCCAGCCCCGACAACTGTTCCTGCAATTGCGTCAGCAGGCCGCGTGCCTGACGACTGTCTTGTTCCGCTTTGAGTCGGGCCTCGTTGGCTTGGCGGCGGCCTTCGTCGACCTGCTGGGTTACGCTGCCAAGCGCCGTCTGGATACGCGAATCGACACTGTTTTCCCGCTCGCGCAGGCGGTTGTTTTCCGTCTCCAGCGAATCGTTGTGTTTCTTCAAACCGAGCATGTCGTTGCGCATGGCCTTCACCTGCCCGACCAGGGTGGCGACCGTGTCGCGTGGGGTATCGCCCGCAATGCCGAGCGACTTGGCTTGCTCGGCGGATAATTGAATATTGCCCTGATCAACTGGGTGCTCTGGAGAAGGCGTGCTGCCACCCGGGACCCAGGTTTTCAGGATGATCAGCACCACGCCCAGCAGCGCAGCTGGTACCAGCCATTTGAGCAAGGCGTTAGCTTTCATCGTCAGCACCTCGCGCAACGGGCGCGAGCAGCACGGCGTGTTCGAGGCCGGCACCGCGGGTGACAAGGTACGCGATCGTGGTGTCTTCAGCGCTTCCGACAGGCCCGAGGAAAGCATGCTGGAAGGTCGCGGCGAATAGCTTGGCCTGAAGCCGACGCGGATCAAGTTGTACCGTCTCTGGACCACGATTGCGCAACTTCACCGCCGTCACCCAGTAATTACTGAGTCGCCAGACGGCGATGGGTGTGCTGGACACGTTTTCGGTCGGCAGCAGGGTTGGCAGTTCGGTGCGCAGCTTGAGCGGGACGCGGCTTACGCCGGGTAGGGATTCTACGGTGCGCAGCGGCGCGTACAGGCTTTGCGCGGCGTAGCGCGTCAAAGCGACCGGGATCGGTGTGCGTTCTGGAACAGGGACGGCGCTGGATTCAGCCTCGGTAGTTTGCCCCTGAGCATTCTTGAGAATACGTACGGGCTCCAGCGGTTGATCACCAGGCGTGGCCGCGATATCCAGGAGGATAATCTCGCCCGTCGTGACCGATTGCAGCTGCAGTCGGGTCGGTGCAATGGCTTCTGACGCGCGCAGGTACAGCGTGCCGCCAGTTGATTGCACACGCAGTTTGCCTGTCAGGGTTGAGGGCACACCGACGCGAACAGCCTCATCGATAAAGACCACCCGTTCCTGATTGATCACCAGAGGGACCGCGAGGGGGAGGCGTTCCCAACGCATCAACTCGACGGCCTGCGCTGCAGCACCGCATAACATCAGTACGGCGGTGAGTACCAGGGTACACATCTGCATCATGGCTCACCTCCAGGCAGCGAGATCTTTTGCGGAGTGCCCTGATAACAATCCAGTGCCAGTCCCCACTTGTTGCGTTCGGGGTCCAGATCAAAACGCACCACGCGTAATGGATAACGCACCACCACCCGTTTTACCGGTTCTGCGGCGTAATACTCATCAGCGTTGAGGTCGAGTGTGACCAGCCAGCTGTCGCGGTCGAGTTGCTTGACCCTGAGTTCTGGGTCCTCGCTGTAGCCTCGGCCCAGAATTTCGTAGACGCCACGTACCCGCTGGCGCAGTTCGCCGGCGGCTTTGCGGTACTCGTAGTCGCCATCGAGGAAGGCCTTGCAGGCGGGTGTCAGGTAGGGCTGTAAGCCATAGATGGCGCGTCGATAGTCCTGTTCGCCATCCGAGGGCCAACGGTTGAGTTGGCCAAAGATGTACAAGGCAAAGGCATACACATTCTCCGAGGGGATATCCCACCACTTGCGCGTGCTGCCCGAGCGCAGATCCGGGGGGACATGCACGGTCAAATCGGTCGGTGCCGAGCGCCAGCCATACCAGAGTCCGGCACAGACCAGGGCGAGGATCGCTACCGCCAGACGCAGGCTGAAGATATGGGTCTGTTGGGCATCTACCTTATTCCGAAAACGACTCACGATTGCCACCGGGATAGGGCAGGGCGCAATCGACGCGAACGGCGAACTGACCAGGCGCCGGAATGGAGAATCAAACTTTCGCGCCCCAGGCGCCAACGGCTGGCGAGTATCCATTCAAGCTTGCGGTACAACCAGGTCTCGGGGCGAGCCCGTTTGGCCCGACGCAGTAGTGTGCCACCGGCAAATAACACCACCGCCATGCTTGCAATCATGCTGGTCGGCGCCACTGCAATGGAGGCGGTGGCGATCGCAAGAGGAACGCCCAGCAGCAGGCCAATAACGGCGCCGGTGCCGAGCGCTACCCACATCTCATCATTGGTTAAACCGCGCAGTACGGCAGGATCGCGATTGAGTCGCTCTGGTAGAAAGACCAAGGTGCCGTCGGCAAGGCGTTCGATAGCGTCGTTCATGCCAACCTCACAGAATGGCGGCAGCCTTGGTCAGGAACCAGATGATGATCACTACCAGCAAGGCTCCGATGCCGACGACGGCGCCGAGGTCTTTCCAAGTCTTGCGCTGGTTCTGCACGTCGGCGTACACCGTCAGGGAATGCCAGGCCACACCAAGAAAAGCGAGCAGTGCGATCAGCAGGCCGAGCAGGATGCCGCCGTCGTAGGCGTAGTTTTTGATCGTCTCGATCAACCCGGATCCTTCGCCGCGCGAAGGGGCTTCCATAGTGGGGAGCTCGGCAAAAGCGAGACTTGGACCGAGCACCAACAATAGACCGACCAGGCGCTGGCTGGCACGATCGCGCAGGTTGTTTTTCAGGGGGGCAAAGTACTTGAGCATGGCGGTGATCTCCTGGATTAGGACAAGGTGAAGAACATCAGGACGAGTAGGGCGAGCAAGACGCGCGCGGTGCTGCCGCCGAAGGCCCCAAAGCGCACACTGCCGGCGGCCCAACCCCTATAAGCCGTCCACATCACCCAGGCACACCAAAGCAAAGCCAGGACGAGAACCAGGGACAGCCAAAGTGTCGAACTGCTCTGTGCCGAAAAGCCGGAGGCGTTTTGGAATGCAGCGGTCTGGGTGTCGGTCATGCTCATGGCGTAGGCTCCGCAGGCGGAGTGTCGAGGCGGTAATCGCCGACCAATTCAGCGGGATCGCGGGGTTGAGCGCGTGTAGGAGATAGGTAGCCCTGCACACCAAGTCGGATGCGCTGTATGTCTCGAATCAATCGGGGGTAGTCAAAGCGATAGCGATCGTCGGTTTCATCCGTTCTGTCTGTCTCAGCCTGGGTTGCAAAGCGCTCAATAGTGTCGAGCTGCTGCTGAACTAGGCTGAGTTGTTCGCGCTCATGACCAGATGCGGCATAGCTGCCGCTATGGAACGTCATCAATATGAGCAGTGGGCAGATTCGGAAAAATGTAGTCGGCATGTGGATAGCCCATCTGGAGATGGGGCCAGCATTCAACTAACGTCCAGGACTCAGCAGTAAGAAATACGAAACACGCAGCGTCATTTTATTTCGATACAGTCTTTGATCGTGTAGCGAGTTTGAACACCGTATCGAGAGCTACGAAACGCGGAAAATGACATGGTTAGACCGCAAGTACAGCATTGGTTACTCATGAAAAGCGATTAGTAGCCGTTAACGTCTAATTCCGCTAACAACATTGTTAGGGGGCGCAGATAAGCGCGGACGAAATCAGTTAACGAAGAGTGATTGCAGAGAGTGAACATCCAACAAGCAATTCGGCGGTATCGTATTCGACAGGCCGTGGGCTTCTGCTTGATGGTGTTCGGGGCGCTATTTTATTTGGTTTCATCGTTGCTTTTTCTGCACCATCAACCAGAGATTCTCACGAGCACAAAAATTTTTGGGCATTTGGGAGGGGTTGTGCAAAATTAAGTAGCTGATGTTTACCAGGCCACATCACCCTACGTGGGTTTTGTATGGGAACACGCGCCTACCCTCAGCCAGGAAAACCCGCTCAGCTATGGAGATTTGCTGTTTTTTGGTTTGCTGGGTGTGATGATTATTGGAAAGCAAATTCTCCTTTCCGCTAGCCAACTCAAGAGGCGTGTTCAGGTTCAACTCGAGCGTCTTGAGGAAGCTCTGTGGCGTAACTCGATGAAAAATGGAGAAGCCACCCATGTCAACGCAAATCAGATCGGGCAGATCAATTTTTATCAGCAGTCTATGCCGCCGTCTCCTAGCGGTGATTGGTGGCAGCGGCCGTTGGGTATTGTTGGTTTGTCTATTATTGGCGGTTATGTCGTCGCGATTTTGGCTAAATTCACCGCAATGGTTTAACACGTCAGCGTTACATTTTATTAAATGTATTTTTTAAACGTCGCCGCGGTGATAGCTGTCGTTATTCCGAGCATCATCGCGGAAGGCAAAAAGACGGCCATAGGATTGAGCGAAAAGGGCAGGGACAGATACATGATCCAGGGTACGAGCAGCATGGGTATCACTGCTCTTTTAGCTCGGTGATAGACGAAACTGCTTTCTCGCCCGGCTCCAAACTTGCGGAGGTCCCGGCGCATCAAACCATCGACAAAACCGGTGAATGAGGCTAACAAAAATAGCGGTGTGGCCAGAGCCAAGATGGTTAGGCGAACTACGAAGGTAAAGGTCACATACACCGCCGCCAGTACGAAATCCTCAATGCTCGCGTAGAGCTGATTCGCCCAGCTCCAGAATCCGTTTCCTTGGCCCGACTCCCGCGCCTGCTGGGCAAAATCCGCAAAGCCGGTCTTGATCAGCAGCCACTGATTGAGGAAATCCAGCACCTGGACAATCGTTTGCCCGGGCTGCTGAATGAGAAGTGAAGCTTTGAAGTGCTCGCTGAGCCAGCCCAACTCACTGGTCAGCATGGCTTGAGTATGCCGCCAGCCCTGATCACCCCAGAACAGTAGCAGCCCGGCGAACTCGATGAGGATCGAGAACAGCAACGAGGCAATGAGCAAAGCGATGATGCGCAGGACTAGGCTGATCGCCGAGATGATCAATCCCGGACGCTGGATCGGTTGTGGCGGCGTGTTCTGGGTGGAAGTCGCCATAGTTCACCCCATTGCGCGCTGCAGAGTAGATGTGCGCAATACGTCTCCTGGATCGTTTTCTGCTGAATCGAAACCTGTGGTGGGGTAGGGCTACCCCACCTGATCCAGATCGAAGTTGGTAGTTGGGCCGCCACCGCTTGCGCTCCACCACTGTCCTGCCTGCTCGTTGTAGGTGGCCCGCATCCGCTGGGTGAGCTCCTGTAGGTCCTTGGGCATGGCATCGTCGTTGGAGGGTTTTGGCAATGGCATGCGGACTTTCCAGAGTTGCCCACCGGCCTGGAAGGAGAACATTTGTCCCTTGGGCAAACTGACGATGTGCGCAGGCTCGATCAGCGGCACGCTGGTGCTGCTGACACGGTCCTGTGAGGACGAGGTGAAGTCCGTATTGGCTTCAGGATCGGAGGTGTCGGTGGCGCCCGACACGAGGGTCATGGTCAGCACGTTAACCTTGGGCAACTGCTGGGTGAGCAGTTCAGCGGTGGCGGTTTCGCGTACGCGGAGCATCTGCAGGGTGTTGAAATTACCAATGACTTGGCCAGCCTTGGCACGGTTACCTATGCGCGCTTCGATATCGCTGAGGGTCTGGGTGTAGGCCGTCACCTGGATGCCGGCACCGCCACCCTTATTGATCAGCGGGATGAACTCATCACCCATCAACTCGTTGAACTCGTCAGCGTGTAGGTTGATGGGTAGTTTGGCGCTGCTGTTGTTGCCCGATTGGGGCAGGCCATGGTCGATGCCGTGTTTGTAGATGTGTCCGGCGACCGAGACCAAGTCGGCGAACATGGAGTTGCCCACAGCGGCGGCCACCTCGGCGTCGGTCAGTGCATCCAAGCCGACATAGACGATGCCACGTTTTCGGATGATCTGCATCCAGTCGAAGATCGGCCGCGGGTCATCCAGGTCGGTGTAGTTGGGGGCCAGTAACTGGGCGGTCTTGCCGGTGGTGAGTTTCTCCAGCAGCGGCAGTAGCGAGGCAACGATCTTGTCGAAGTATGTACGGTCGTAGCGTACCGCTGAACGCAGTCCGTCCATTACCGGATCAAATACCCGCTTCAGCGCCAAGTACTGCTCGATGGCCACCACGCGCTTTTCGCGCCCGATCATATGCCGAGGGATGTTCTTCTCGGTGAGCTTGCCTTCAAGTTGAACGATCACCTCCCATGCCTTCGGGTCGGTCTTGGCGAAAAACTGCTGGGCGTACTCGATGAACAACGCATCGATATTGACCACATGTCGCTGGATCTGCAGGTAGTCCGGACGCCGACCCAACTCGATCAAAGCCCGGGCAATGATGTTGACGAAGCGCCACGCGAATTCACGGAAGGCCGCTGAGTTGCCTTCACCACTGAGTTGCCCAGCTATGCGTGACGCCACTTCCGAGATACGCCCGAAACGTCCTACGGCGTTGTAACGCGCGGAGATTTCTGGCCAGCCTAGATGGAAAACATAGAATTCCTTTTCCCTCCCGGCGCGTTTGGCTTCGACGTACATGCGCTTGAGCAAGTCGGCATCGCCCTTCGGATCGAAGACGATGACCACCTCATGTTCAACGCGGTGAATGTCCTGAGTGATGTACACCTCGGCAAGTCGCGTCTTGCCTACACGAGTAGTGCCAAGCACCAGGGTGTGTCCGACCCGTTCGCCCAGTGGCAGACTGACCTCCGTTTCATTGGGCTCGACCCCATGCAACAGCGGCGAGCCACCTACCGGGGGCAAAGGGCGCAACGGATTGAAGGCACTGTCCCAGGCGGTAACACGGGCCAATGCTGAGAGAGGAAACGGTGCATGTTCCAGGCGCCGTTCGAGTCCGCGCGCCAGACGGTAGCTCGTCGGTTGGTCTACATAGTGGGCGAGCGCTGGATCTTGAGCTTCAACCAAACGCTGGGTGTGCACGCGGGTCCAGCGAAAGCCGCGGCCCATGAACAGACGCTTGGGGCTGATCGGAATCTGCCGACTGGTCAGCTCGTAACGTGGCAGCCGACGGATATTGCGCCGATAGCGCAGCACCTCCCAAGCTTGTCGAAGCCGGATCAGGCCGAACAGGGCATAGGCCAGCGCCGCAATCAGCCCAATTTCGGGTGAAAGGGCCACAGCCCAGGGCGAGTACACGCACAACACCGCGGCGGCGATGCAGATCGCTACGGTGTACAGCTCCACCGCTGGCCGGAGCTTGGACTCCATCGCATGCTCGACCATGACCTTATTCACTGTTCCAATGAGGTGGCAGTGATTAACACGGGGTAGTGCTCAATCTGCAGGCGGGTGGCGATGTCGTTGCCGTTCACCGGTAGGATGGTGATGCCCGGAGCGGCCGCTCGAATCCGGGCCAAAGCTTCGGTGTCGACCACTTCGACGGCAAGGCCTGCCGCACCCAGTTCCTGCAGTTCAGCTGCGCGTTGACGCAGCCAGGTTAGCGACTGGGGATCGTCGCCCACCAGAAAGAAGGGTTGCAGGCCAGGCATGTTCAGGGCGCGAGATGCGATCTTGCCGGGACTCAAGTGAGAGCTGCGGACGGGCAGTATCCAAGCCTGATCGGCAAACTTGGAAAGGTCCGCAAACCCGGGCCGATCAGCCCCAACTTCGTTATTTATCGGCACGCCCATGGCTGGAAAATTGGGTGGGGTGAAGTCACTATGCTGATCCCCGGCCACGGTCAGCTCCGGCTGGGCGAAAGGAGCTAAGAGCAGGATGACATAGCAGATAAAGGATATTCGCTTCATGGTGGTGTGCCCTGTTTGAAGGAAAACTGCAGTCGTTCGAGTTGTCGGGAAAAGCCGGCGCGGTAACGCGCGGCTGGCGTACCTCCCGCCGGGCGGTGATAACGTCCGGCAGCCAACACCCAATCACCGGTGGCAGCGTGATGCTCCTGCAACAGCGCGGCGGTGACGGCGAGATTTCGGTAAGGGTCGAGGGCTTCGCAAGGATTGGAGAAACGTTGTCCGTGGTAACCCAAGTTGGTTTGCCCGAGTCCGGCATCGACCCGCTTGGGGTCATGTCGGGCGAGCGCCTGAAGCAAGGCGTGACAGGCAGCCTCGCGAGTGGCAAAGCGGTAAGGACTACCGGCGATGTTCAAGGTCCACGGCCAGGGCAGCAGTCGATCACGGACACGGAGACCACTCTCCTGCTGGGCAATCGCGAACAGCACCGTCGAAGGGATGCCGGCGTTACGCGCCGCCAGTTGATAGGCCGGAGGCGGAAGTTCGTCCGCCTGGGCGGCGAACATCGTCAGCAGGAGCGCAAGACCACTCAGTCGAGGCGTTGCCATTGTCCGTTCACCTGTTGAAATGTGGCAGGCAATGGCCCCGGAGCACCCAGGCTGAACCAGCGACCACGGTCATGGTTCAGGGTGATCTGTCGGCGTTGAACCTTGGCCGGATCGATGTCCGCCTCCCGAGCCCAGCGACGGACGCGTTCATCCTCGCCTTGGCTGCCCACCAGGTAGATATCGAATGCCGTGTCACTGCTTTGCAGACGCCGCGCTTCGGCGGTGCACGCCGGGCAGTGGTCCTCCACAAACAGGGCTGGGCGCGGCGCGACCGCTGAGCTGGTAGGGGACGGGGGTGCCATGCCCTGGATCGGCAGCAGCCCGGGAAACAGCTTGGCCCAGGCCGCGGTGTAAGCGTCTTGGTAGGCCAACTCGCGTTCGGCGCGTTTGGCTTCCAGCGCTACCTGTAATTCGGCATAGCGCTGGCGCTCCTGGTCGGTCTCTGCCTCAACCCCGAGTGCAGTCAGAGGATCGAGATTCGGACTCCAGAAACCACGCGGGCCGGCTTGGATCTGTTCAAAACGCGTCCATTCCTGCTCCGTCAGCCCCCAGCTTGCCGCCTGTTCAGAGTGAAAGCGCCCTAGGGGAGCGGACTGCGTGTCCTGTATTCGTGACGGTGTCGTCATGGGATTGCCCATCGCTGCTCCTGTGCTCAGTAGCGAAACGAGACAGACAACGGTGGCCAGTAGCGCTCTGTTCATGATCACTACTCAAGGGAGGTGCACGGTCTGATCTGGCTGAGCGGCCACCGCGAAGATGGCTGAGTTCGGCTCCAGTCTTTTCAGGCGCCAAGCCCCTTGCTGCTCACCGCTATGTAGCAGCCGGACATCCGTGAGCGAGCGACTGTCATGAGGCGCGACCGCCAGAAAGCGCTCACCACCGCGGGACTCGACACTCAATACTGAAAACTGTGGCGAGAGTGGGGCGGGTTTGGGGTGGGCGGTCTTTTTCGGTTTAGTCGCAGAAGGCGTCGGCGGTGGGGGTGATGGCTGGGTCTTGTGCTCCAGTAGCTGCTGCTCGACCTGTTCAAGGCGTGCGCGCAGCGCTGTCAGGTCTGCCTGGGTGGCGCAGTCTGCGAGACGGTCACGCAGTTCCTGTATCTCTTGCGCCCACTGATCCAACATCGGATCGAGGGTATTGGCCTGTTGCTCACCGGTATCGACTATCTGCTTCAGGTCTTTCAGCGCGTACTGCAGTTTTTCCTCGGCATCCTTGAGCGCGCTTGAATCACGTTGCAGGGTGTCCAGTGTTTGTCGGTATTGGGTGTTCGTGCTCTGCAGTTCTGTCATGCGCTGATATTGGTTATACAAACCACCGCTCAGCCCTGCGACCGCCAGGCAAAGTAACCCGACAATCAGTGTTTGGAACGTCGAGGCTTTCATGGCCGCGCCTCCGATCGATGGGACAATACGGGTGTGATTAGCGCGACGCCAGCATCCGTTTTCACCTGTTCGAAGCAGACCGAGCGGCTGACTTCATCGGTCGTGAGTTGCCAGGCGGGGCCAGCCAGCACTTGTAGCGCGCGGTGCAAAGGGGTTGGGCCAAGCCGGTAATGCGCCGCGGGCAGGGGCCGGGTGAACAGCATTTTCACCGACTCGGTGACGGGGCAGAGCGAATAGCCCGAACGCTGCAATACGTACTGCAATGCATCCTGCACCGAAGGGTTCAGGCTGGACGGGATGCTCACGTCAATAATTTGGGCAAGAAGGTCGCTTTGTTCCGTGGTGGGCTCGGTGCTGACCAACGTGTAGCGGCCATAGTGAAGCTCTGCCGGATGGCTTTCTTCGGCTATGCCCTTCGAGTGCTGGGCCCGATTGGAGCCACCATCGATCTCTGGATGGGACGGCATTGGGTTAGGGATTGACGTGGTGCAGGCGCTCAACAAACCCAGCAGGCATACAGGCGTGAAAAAACGCTCCATGGAAGAAACCTCATGTCAGATTCAGTGCAGAGCCTGACATGAGGTGAAAGAGCGATTCAGCGAGAAAGTCGATCTAAGGAGGGTCGTGTTAACGCCGAACACGTTGCTACTCATCAAAAATGGCGAGCCCATTCAAGACGGACGCGTCGGGGTCGAAGATCAACAATCGCACATCCGCTAATGCCGCCAGATACAGTACGTTGACCAAGGCTGCCGGCGTACCGGCATCGAGTTGCTCTTGCCTCAGTGATGAGTAAGGGCGTCCCTCGATTTTCGCCAGGTTATCGTCAGTCCAGGGTGTGCCGATCAGTTTGCAACCGATGCCATTGCAGTCTGCTAAGGCAAAAGGTTCGAATAGCAGGCCGGTTGGTCTGGCGTCTAAATTACCACCCCGTACCGTCAAATAGCGCAATGCTTCTTCTGTGAGGTGTGCAGTGCTGATCTCCCACGCTCGGCTGTAGTGCCCAGTCTCGAAACTCAAGCGATGGACTACGGACTTGGCTTCGTCCAACAAGTCAAAGTCGCCGAGGTGGAACTGCTCGCTGAACACTTCGCCCACCACAGAATAGATCACCTGGTGCACCAATCCGTTGGACGGGCAGCAACCAGCCAATTCATTCAGAATGCATTGGCCTTCACTGATCAAAGCGAAATCATCATTGAACACGCAGTAGACCAGTTGCAGGATATCGTCGGCTAGATGTACCTGAGATTCGTGTATAGGCCGAAAGCAGGGAGGACAGCCGTCCTCATAGACAATCAATACTCGCCGTTCGATATGCAGGTTGTCGTAGCCACGAGCAAATGGGTTTGAGGCCGTCAGCAAGGCTTGGGCTTGGCGCGTAGGGTTCATAAGTGTGCTCCAGAATGGCAATGAATAAGGCGCCCGTAGGCGCCTGTGAGAGTTAGAGCCAGCCGTATTCGGCAAGGGAGAGCGGGCGGCCTTCACCCACGATGAAGTGATCCAGTACGTGAACCTCTATCAAGGCCAGGGCCTCTTTCAACCGTGCGGTCAAGACGCGGTCCGCTTGGCTGGGTTCTGTACACCCTGAAGGGTGGTTGTGAACGAAAATGACGGCCGCAGCGTTATGCGCGAGGACGCGCTTAACGACTTGGCGGGGATAAACGCTGGCGCCATCGATGCTTCCGTGAAAGAGGATCTCGAATGCCAGCATGCGATGGCGGGCATCGAGAAAAATCACACCGAAAACCTCATGCTCTTGAGGTGCAACATGCAGTTTTAAGTATGAGGCCACGGCGTCAGGTGACGTCAGGTTGGGGCCGCGGGTGAACAGTCGTCGATCCAGAATGTGCAGCGCTTCGTTGATCAGCTGGTTTTCCTGTTCGATACGATCAGCCTCGCCATCCGAGGTTTCAATCACGGTGAGTTGGGTGCTCATGGGGTACCTCTGAAGAGAACAATTCATGGGTACGCACCCGACGGGGAGTGGTATTCCAGGAGGTGGATATAGAGCCACGGGCATTGCCCGATGACGCGGTGTTTACAGGCGGGTGAATCGATGCCGTTGTCCGTGCAGATGAGAGTCACAACCTTCGCAGGGCAATGGGGAGAAGGTTCGTATTCCACGGCCAGTTTCGGGATCGAAGTCGGCACTGAAGGGCATTAGCCGAACCAACCCAAGATGGAGGCCGGCGATGCGTTTCTCGATCTCATCCGCCGTGTAGTAGAGCGATAACGTGCTGTAGTCCTCGTAAGCCACAGCGAACAGGCAGTCGTCGCAAAGCCAGAAGGATTCCATGTTGGTTCTCCTGTGCCGATTGAAGAAAGGCGCTCGATTGAGCACCTTGATGTAAAACATCGTGGATTGTTCAGGCGGACTAAACAGTACGCGTGGCGACACGGCGGGCCGTGCGGGAAGTGGGTGGAGATTCAGGTTTAATCCTGAACTCTGTTGGGTTGTCGATCTCCTCAGCTTCGGCACCAGCCGGTGATGGGTAAGACTCACCGGTGGGCGCTTGCTCAGCAGGTGCTCTTGCTTCCTGCCTGGCGGGCGCTTTGTATTCGAACGTGCCGTTGACCTTGATCCAGTCGATGAACAGCAGACGACCTTTCAGGCTGGCGCCTGGTTGACCTTGTCTAGCGCCTTTCTCATAGAGAAATGGATCGATCCACAGGTCACCAATACGGAACGACAGCAAGACCTTTTTCTCGGCGTTGACGGCGTCCATGTAGAGACGGATCAAGCGTTCAGCTTCGCCCCCTGCGACTTTGCAGTCGAAGCGGGTGTACTCCACGGCATCGGTTGCACCGTGCAGGGCGGCGATATCGCAGGCCATGAACGGCTGGCCGCGGCGGACTTGTACTTCACGAACACGGTTGAGATAGCCTATACCGACGGTGTGAAGGTTGAAGTAAGTGGTCGGTTCTTGGGTGTGGTTGGCGTGGGCCATGGTAGTTCTCCTGTTTCAAGGGAAAACGGTGACGCACAGCCCCTGACGGGGAAGTGAGCCCCGTCAGGATGGGTAAGGTGAAGCCGAGCGATAAACGATTCGGCACCGGCAAGCCGATGACGATCAGAACAATGCGTCTGAGGAATAGCGGTGCAGCAGAGGAGTGTCTGCGGCAGTGAGCCGCAGACATCGGGTAGTGGGCATTCATCACCGCTGAAGCGGTAACCGTGCAAGCTTCCGAACGCTGATCGCACTTGGGTAAACCACCACGAACGTGGCGTAGCCTTTAAGGTTCAAGCTACCTGGGCTGGGCTGTCAACGACAGCGAACCACGCCCTTTGTATAAGCCTGTCACAGGGGAGCGTCAAGACGCTGCAACCCACTTTTTTAAGCCCGGAATACGGTGGCAGTTATTGGAGTTAAGAAAATGAAAAATGAAGAGAGGGCCTGGCGGGGCGCCAGGCGAGGAAGAGAAAAGCCACCTTTGGCGGTCTTACGCAGTCCAAAAGCGCCTCGCAACACTTGGTTGAACTGCGTCATGATTCGCCAACCGACCCTTGTCGTGGCCTGGGTCGGAACCTGCTGGCACGCATCCGCGCACAAAGGGTGCCCCGTGTTTCCCCGGTGGGCTCCGGGACTGAATACGATCGCCGAAGCGGATGACCGCTATTGCCGGATAGAGGCAACAGTGGTCATCCGCCACCGTGATCAGGTCGAGCACAAGTGAGGAATGAAATTCCGCAGAAGAGAAGGCTCCAAACTCAATGAGTCCGACCGAGCCACCCGGAGCAAATCGGTCTTGGGTCGCCATTGGCGATGATCCTGAGGCACTACAGCAGAGAGGGTGGGACGACGTCAAGGCAGAGGACTCACCGTTCTCATGATGGTCGTCCCGGGAACATCATGAGGGATGCGCGTCTTAACTGATCGACACAGTGCCCTTGCAATCCGGATAGCGGGAGCATGACCAGAACGGCCCTGATTTTCCCTTACGCCTGAGCATTGAGGCGTTACATAACGGGCAGTCCGGGCTCGTATCGACCGCTATTGCCAAAGTGAGCGAGCGGTAGTGTGCGACCAACTGCGTAACCCATTTCGCTTGCTTGGCGACGAACGCATCCAGGGTCAGACGTCCCGCTTCGATTTCGTCCAGCGCCTGTTCCCAGATTGCGGTCATACCCGGATCTGCTACCGCTACGGGTACCGCTTCGATCAGGGTATGGGCCGCGGGTGAAGCCATCAAAGCGCGTTTTTTCTTCAGCAAATAACCGCGATCAATCAACCCCTTGATGATGCCGGCTCGCGTGGCTTCGGTACCGATACCGGTGGTGTCCCGAAGTTTCTGTTTCAGGCGTGGGTCGTTGACCAGCTTGGCCACATTTTTCATCGCCTTGATTAGATCGCCCTCGGTGAGAGGTTTGGGAGCGGTAGTACGCATGGATTTGAGTTCGACATCGTCCACTGCGCACCGCGTGCCCTGTTGCAGGAGCGGTAAGACTTGGGATTTGTGACTGGACTCATCCTCCTCTGGGTTTTCGCAGAGCAAGCTTTTCCAGCCCTGAACTAGAATCTGTTTACCGACGGCGGTCAAACGCTCTTCGCCACATTCCAGTTCGACCTGGGTTCGATCAAACTCATGATGCGGGAGAAACTGCACGAGGTAGTGGCTACGAATCAGTTCGTAGACTCGGCGCTCTTGTTCGGACATCCGCACCAGGTTTGCAGGCTCGGTGGTGGGAATGATGCCGTGGTGCGCGGTGACCTTGGTATCGTTCCACACGCGGGAGCGCAAAGACCGATCGAGGCTCCCGAATGCAGGTCTGAGTGCAAGATCTGTTTTGAGCAGGGCCTCGAGTACCGCGGGTGCTTCATTGAACATACTCTCGGGCAAGTAGCGGCAATCGCTGCGCGGGTAGGTGGTGGCTTTGTGGGTTTCATAGAGGGCTTGGGCGATGTTCAGGACTTCCTGAACGCCGAGCCCCAGCTTACGTGAGCAGACTTCTTGCAGTGTGCTCAGGTCGAACGGCAGGGGCGGCGCTTCGTGGCAATGTTCAGTCTGCAACGAAACTACCGTGGCGGACTTACCGTCGGTGATTGTTTGAACCGCGTGATGGGCAAGCGCCTGTTGCAGGCAACGCCCCGACTCGTCTCGGCCTGAGCGTGGCGGTAACCACGATGCGATGAAGCGCTGTCCCATCGACGATAGGTGCACTTCAACGTTCCAGTAAGGCACTGGGACGAAGCCGGCAATCGCACGATCCCGCTCGACCACCAGACGTAAGGTGGGTGTCTGGACGCGCCCAACCGACAATACGCCGTCGTAACCTGCCCGCCGGCCAAGAAGGGTAAACAAACGACTCAGGTTCATACCGATCAGCCAGTCGGCACGGCTGCGGGCGAGGGCCGAGTGATAGAGCGGGAAAGTCTCCTGACCGGACTTCAGCGAGGACAGGGCTTTGCGAATCGACGCCTCGTTGAGGGCGGACAACCAGAGGCGCTCAACGGGGCCTCGATACTGGCAGAGCTCCAGCAATTCGCGAGCAATCATTTCACCTTCGCGATCGGCGTCGGTGGCGATGACCACGGTGGTAGCGTCACTGAGCAGGCGTTTGATGACCTTGAACTGCGCGGCAGTCTTGGGTTTGACCTCAACCCTCCACTGAGCGGGAATGATCGGTAGATGATCCAACGACCAGTGCTTGTGCTGAATGCCATAAGCTTCAGGTGGGGCTGTCTCCAGCAGGTGGCCGATACACCAGGTGACGGTTGAGTCGGTGCCGATCAGGCAACCATCACCACGCCGGCTGGCACCGAGTACCTTGGCGATGTCACGACCCTGGGACGGTTTCTCGCAGAGGAAGAGGCGCATAGAACTGCTCCGGATTGAGTTCGGAGCAGCGTTGGTGAAAACAGCAGGAGCGAGATATGAGAAACCTGAATGGCAGGTTCCTCATATTAGTCGGTGAGGGCCGCTTTGAATGGGCCCAGGCTGCTGCCTACTTGTAGTCTGGATAACAGAATGGGTCTTCACGAGCCGCGAGTAATAACTGGTCGGCGACTTCGCGCAAAGGCGCATTTTTTATGCCTGAAGCCTGTCAGGCCGTAGGTGGTTGTCCTCTGCGCTTCTTGGGTTTCGACGCAGGTGAACTGGCCTGCTCTTTATTTTGAGAGGCCGTCTGTTCACTGGAGCGCTCCCGCATGACCACGCCGTGCACCCGGTGAGGCAGGATGCCGACGCGGCGGGCCTCGATCTTGAAAGTGACCCGCGCATTATCTTCGCTGTCCTCCCACTGATCGCGTACAGTGCGGCCTTCGACCAGCACACGCATGCCTTTCTGGTACAGCGTGCTCCAGTGTTCAGCCTCTCGGTGCCAAAGCTCAACCGGTGCCCAATAACCGCCTCGATCTTCGTAACTTCCCTCGCGTGGAATGGGGTTGTCGAAGTACACATTCAGCCGTAGCAAACGCCGTGGCTCGTCATTGCCTGATGGAAATTCCTGGAACTCTGGCGCACTGCCGATATTGCCTTCGCCGACGAAAAAAGTGCTCATCGTGATACCTCCACTGCTGTTGTAAACTGGCGCAGCAGCCGTTCGGCGCTGGCCATTTTGATCGCGCAGGTGGTGGCCTGGCGGTAGAGCGAATGCACCACACTCATCTGCAGGTTCAATGCAATGCGCTCGCATTCGAAACGGTGCAACCCTTCGCGTACTGCTTGTGGCAAGGCCTTGTTGGAAATCTGGCGTTCCCAGACCGCTACTCCCATTCGGGCGAAGTCCCGGGTGCGCCACCGCAAAAAGGTGCTGCCGCAGCTGGTGTTCTGCAGCACCAGTCGAACATTCAGCAGTGAGTAAGGAGGCTCTCTGGCCTGCCGCACCACAGCCTCCATCAGACGACATAACTGCGCCTCGATTTCCCTCGCCACCTGCGCCAGGTGCTCCAACTCCCCCTTACCCTTAAAAGGTTTTAAAAGGCCTTTTAGGGAGGCAGCGTGTTCGAGTTGTCGATAGGCATCCAGTGTCAATGCGTCGAACGGGATTGTTTGAGCGGGACTCCTGTGATTCATGCTTGGTCCTCCGGCTCATCCACTGTCACAGAGGGCTCTTCCGCCTGCTCCACCAACGCATCGGCACCATCCGTTGTCACCGCACCACGGCGAACGATTGGCGGCGCGAACTGGGAGCGGCGATGCCCCTCAAGGATGTCTAGCGGGGGCAAACCCAATTTCTCGATGGCCGCCAGAGCACGAGCATTGTTCGCTGCCATGTCATTACGGGTGACGCCAGAATGCCGGTAACGTTGCGCTTGGCCGAATAGGCTGCGCAGTAGGTGGGCGCCGTCATCGATCCAGGCTTCCATGTCCCGGCGACCAATCAAAGCGGTGTGATGGGCCAACAGGGTATGGCGCACCAAGGTGTCGTAGTCGGTCAGCAGGTAGACGGCGAGGAAACCCAGCTGGCTGCCGATATACAACGGCAAGGTGACGGGATGGATGTTGAGGTTGTCGCCCATGTCAATCTGTGTCGGCAGATCCTGCCTGAGCCGATCCAACTGTTGGGTCAGTTCCCGCATCCCAGCCTTGGCCTGCATCAGTTTCTCTTCGAGTTCCACGATGGCCCAATCGGCATAGGGGTCGTCCTGGGCTGCGGTTTGTTTGATCAGGTTGGTGACACTGATGTAGCCAGCCATACCCATGATCGAGTGGACGCCTTCACGTGCGGCGCGACCTTGCCAGATACGGGCGGCGTGGTGGGTGTGCAGGGTCAGGGTGATGCTGCTGCGCAATGACCCCAAATTGAGTTGATAGTGGTCGGCCACGGTAGTGTCCTCGCATCGGCTTGGACGAGAACGTTGCGACAGGTGATGACTAAGGACAGCCAAAAAGCTGAATGCGGTTTGTTCGCTTTGGTGTAAGAGGGTTAATCATGTAGACGTCAATGGATTTGATGCCAGTGGCATCAAATCTACTGACGTCCAGAACCTTTGCCGCGCAGCTGGCGTAGCTCATTTAGGCACGCTTGGGCGAGGGCGGATGCAGGTTCGCCCGGTTGTCGAGATGGGCGCGAGGGGGGCGGAACTGCAATGGGGGACGACTCTGCTTGACCTGCCCAAGGACGAAAGTCGCCTTTCAGGGCGCGCTGGATCAGGCCCATCAGATACGCCGCTGGCTTGCGGATTCCACCGGCCGCACAGCGTGCCCCCGCTTCGTTGAGCACCGCCTGCCGATCCGTGGGTTTGAGCTTGTTCAGCGCCACGGCGACGGCCTGACGCTCGCTTGGGCTCAGGTGCAGCGGAGTGGGCCAGAGCAGGTTATCCACCGCCGGGGTCGCGCGCGGTACTGTACAAATACTTTCTTTTAATACAGTACAGGCGGCGTTCGGATTCCGAACGGGGCGGGAAACACTGGCGTTCAGGCCCGGTTCGGAATCCGAACGAGGGCCTGCATGATTCCGAACGCGATGATCTTCCCCCCGTTCGGAATCGTGGAAGGCATCACCCGCTGGCTGATCCAATCCTTGCTGCGTCCAGTGTTCGCCCCAGCTGTCGAACCGCGTCGGTAATCGATCACGATCGATATTCGTGTCCTGGCGGACTTCCTCCACAACGTGCTGAGCGACAATACGCACCGCCTTGGTGGCATGACCGAGGGCATGTCCGACCAGCGCCAGGTAATCCTGATCCAGTTCCATAGCTTCGGCGGGGGTTAACGGCTCATCGTGCAGAACGTACAGAGAACCTTGAAGGCGTCCGCTGAGCTGATCGCGTCCGCGACTTACCAAACTGAGCCAGCGCGTCAACCTGAGCATCGTCAACACCCGAGCAATGGTTTCACGGGAGGCTGACGCACCGTAGGGCACGCTTGACAGATAAGGCTGTAAATCCTCATAGCGCGGTGTGACCACGCCCTGGCCTTGCAGCATGAGTCGGAATACCTGCCAGGCATTGCGTTCCAATGGCGTCAGTCGACTATCCAATAGCAGCCGACGTGGTACGACTTCGTGAGATTGGCCACTGAACAAAAAGCCCGCCTGCAGGGCCTGGTTGCAGGGTTGTTCAGTGGTAGGGCGTACAGGCCAGCGTTCACTCAGCTGCTGGGTGCATTGCTGCAGGACACGCTGCCAACGACTGGTAGGGGCGGTGTTCATGTTCCGTTGCCGTACTGGTCGATCTGTTGCCACACGATGGCCAAGCTGATCTGCTGCTCTTCGGCCAGCATCATCATAGCGTCGAGCTGATCCTCGGAACCGTCCTGAGCGCGTAGCTGACACCATCGCTGCCAGAGCGCATGTTCCTGGGCTTCGCTCAAATGCTGAGGGCGCCCCTTTCGGGTTTCTATCTTGAGCAGACGTCGACGCAGCGCGGTTTCAGAATGCGCCAAGCCGAAGCACTGATACATGATGGTACTGCTGGCGCCGAGCTTGAGTGCTCGGTTGATCAAGCGCTCATTCTGCTCGTCGCGCTCGGCTTGTGCGATCAACCGGTGCAGCACCGGCGAGTCGATCTTGATCTCGACCCAGGGTACGGTGGCATGGGCCAGGCGTGACAGGGTGGCGGGCGGTAAGGATTGCAACAAGTAGATGTCGTCTTCACCCAGTCCGAGTGCCTTGCAGCGCTGCAGGTTACCTTGGCGCAGTTCATGGAGCACCTGGGTCAGCATGGCCTGGTTGAGCACATTGAAGGAGAGGTTCATGACCGCTCCTTCGGTGATTCATCTTCAGGGGTAAGCGTTAGGTCAATCAGGCGGCGGGCCAGGCGGATCAACCGAAACAGTTTGATGAGCAGACTGTCTGGCAATCGCTCCAGTCCCACATCCACGGCGGGACGATCTGTCAGCGGAAGTTGATAGATCCCCAACAACAACTGGCCGAACAACGCTGACGGCAGTTGCTTACGATCTTCCCAGTTGACCTCGTCTTGAGCGCGCAGCAGGGCCAGGAGCAGGAGGTGAACCCCGGTCGCGCGCGTCACTGCAAGATCAACTTGCTCGATGTTCAGGGCGAAGCCTAAGCCATGCTGCTGGTCGATGATGCTCTCGGGATGTCCGGCATAGGCCGCCATTTCCCGCGCCAGTGCGGCAATGGCGGATCGCAGATGTTCGGGGCTATCCAGTGCTGGTTCGATGGTCCAGATGTCGTCGATCGCATAGGTGTCGACCGAAGATGCTGCGCCGGTGGCGGTCTCGCGATCGATCTGTTCGCGAATCTGTTGCACGCGAGACGGAGGGCTTACTGCTGATATGGCATTCGATTGGGGCGGTGTGAGCAGTTCCTCTTGCGCGATGTCAGTCTGGGACTTTGTCTCAGTTGATTTGGAATAAGGATCGGAGGAAAGAAGTCCTGCCGAGGCTTCATCAGTGCTCGGCAGATGGATATTCTCCGAGGGCACGGAGGGGGCAACGCCAGGCGTCGAGATGACCCGTTGGGTGTCGCTCAGCTCAAGGGCCAACATACGGCAGGACTGTCCGAGGAAGTGGCTCATGCGTTCGAGCAGCTCATCCTGGATTTGCTCAAGATCGAATGACTCGGGTTCTGCATCGAAATAGCCTAGGGTCTCGAGCCAGAAATCGACGAACGCAACGGGGGCGGTTGGATATCGGTTCCAGGTTCGTTCTGCCTGGCTGCGTAGGCCGATCAGGCGTTCGATCTGGGGCTTACCCAATCCTGCATACAGGGTTTGTGGAATCGCGGGCAGTAAATGTTCGAGAGTGTCCAGCATCCGGCTGATGTGCGGCTGCGAAATCGGATAGCCTCCAGCGGCAAGATGTCGTGCCAGTTCCCGTTGTGAGAACACAGCTCCCTCTGCTTCGAGCATGGTTTTGAGTTTGGCCACCGCCAGAGCCCGCTCGATGAAAGTGAGTTGCCCGTGCAGATCGCTTTCAGCCAGATGGCCGAGTAGGGCGGTGATTTCATTGGTCCAAGGTCGGAACAGGCAATGAATGCGAAAGAAGCGCTCGTCGCGAGTTTCCTGCCACAGCTCGCCGAGAATCGCCAAGCGCGTATTACCGCCGTTGCGGATGATGAAATAGGTTTCACCCGGCCGTCGGGTAATCGGTGGCGGTTGATCCAGCCCCCGTTCACGGATCGAAGCCTTGATATCGTCGTAGAGCGGATTACGAATGAAGCGCGGGTTGTGTTCGTAGGGCCGCAGTTCCTCCAGCGTGACCAACATAGGCGTGTCAGTAAGTGGATCGGACAGCCCCTCCAACTCCGGCCCTCGAGGGAAGTGGTCCTGGTGCAGCTTTTCGGTGATCTGCTCCTGACTGAGCTTTTTCATCGGAACAACCTCAGTTAACGCCGGTTAGGCAAATGGTCACCGACCTCGCACTTGACGACCTCAATCGTGCTCGAACCCTCGAAATGTCGGGATAGTTCCGCGAGGAGCCACCCCATGGTCGAGCGCCCACCCTGCAGGCGAAAGACTACGGTGCAATACTCGTCGCGAGCGGATGGAATGGTTGAGTAGAGGGTGGAACGAAGATGGGCAGTTGGTCCAACATCAGAAAACTCCTAGCCAACCACTGTTGGCCTCAAGGTTGATCAAACCCAATGAGTGGGTGAGAAATGCTGGCTGGGTCATTCGCTTCATCAAATCTCCACTCACCCGTTCACCTTGGAGATCGCTTCGCGCCATTCCGGAAACAACTCGATGGCCAGTGCTTGCATGGTTTCCAGCGCTGAAGGCGAACGCCGTTGACGTGACTGGCGAAAATCGATTCGGTGAACGGGCAAGCTGAGCGTGGCTGCATTGAGGTAGGCCACTCGGTCTGGAACTACAGTGTCTAAAACCGAGGTATTGGGGGCCTCTGCGAAGGTATTGCGCAGACCACGGATGATCATCCGTGTGTCCACTCGAATGGTATTCACCTGGTTCAGTAGCAACCGCAAAGAGGGCAGTTGAATGCCCAGATGACGGAACGGCTCGAGTTCATTCATCAGCTTCAAGGTACCGCGGTGCAGTTCGCGGGCGGCGAGCATTTCCGGAGTGATTGGAGAGATGGCGAGATCGGAGGCCAGGATGGCCATCTCCAACAACACACTGCTTGCGCCCTGAGTGTCGATTAAGAGCAGGTCATAATTGCGACGGAAATTGTCGAGCAGATTGCGCAGTCGTAAACGTCCGTCAGGGGCATGCAGCAGCAAGGTGTTCAGTCGGCCTTGATCGTCGTTGGAGAGGATCAGATCGAGCCCTTCAATCACAGTCCTCGAAATAATCTGGGTATGAGTATTCAGGTTGAGGGCGATAAGTTCGTAAGCACCTGCATTAGCTTTCTGGCTCAAGGCGTAGTAGCTGGAGAGGGTGGGTTGGCTATCCAGGTCGAGCATCAGGACGCGTTGGCCAGCATCTGCTAGCAGACCACCGAGGTTGGCGGCTACTGTGGTTTTGCCTACCCCACCCTTAGTGGAAACCACCGATACCACGCGCATGGCATCAGCCCTGCTGGCCTAGGCGTTCAACGACCCACCGCTCGATTTCCAGCGAGTCCCAGCCGACCGCGCGCATTCCGATGCGTTTGGCCTGAGGGAATTTACCTTCCTTCATCAAGTTGTAGATATGGGCACGTTTGAAGCCGGTTTTTCGCTCCACCTCGTCGCGTCGCATGATGTGACGCTCGAACTGCACTTGAGGTGTTTGAGCGTTAGCCGAGGGTTGGCTAGACATGATGGTCACTCCTGGCGCCGATTGGCGCGTGTTGGGAAGTGACCTGATTCAATAACAAAAAGAGGAGGGCGTCATTGCACTGCAACTGAGCCAATTGCAGCGCAACACAACTCATTAGCGGGAAATACTACGCTTGGCGGCGGCAAACTTTTCATCCAAGGTACGCTTGGAAACGCCAGGAAGATCTTTAAAATTAGCGGTCAAGGCATCAACGATGGCTGCTTGAGTGCGAAAAACCGAGTGAGGGTTTCCCGCTGGGGAGTTAGCTAGAAATAGACTGACCATTGCCCCAATTATGTTGAGGTACGCGGTTTCGCTCCGGTCGCTCACCTTTGTGTTTGTCTTGATCAGGTGGTCAATGTTTTCCCTTTCAAGTCCAACTGCCTTGAGCTCACTGAGCAGTTTTTGGTAATCTGCTTTTAGATTCCTTACCTGGAGCTGTAAGGCGTCTCGATCCGCCTGCAAGGCCAAATAGGTACCGATACTAATCGCTTCAGGCTGGTCTGATGGCTCAAAAAGAAAGGCTGGCCTCTGGTGTGGATGAAAGTGGGCCATCCAGCGTCTCAGATCGATATGGCGTATTGTTAAATGGAGGTGATCGACTGGAGTCCCCACGGCAACCGGTATGCCCAAGCAGCCGTAGGGCAGTTCTCCGTATTGGATCGCATCAAAAATCACCTCTGTATTAGCGTGTAAACATGGCCATTGTGGAAAAACTGATTTTAGGCTGTTGGGTGCACGCCAAGCGACTTCAAGAATTTTCGCTTCGTGGGCAGTCAAATCGCACCAACGTATTGCTGCCTCTAAAGGGCGATAGAAAGTTTTGGCGTGTGGATTGAACAAATGGCCGAACATAATCCGGATGGACCTCCATTCCAATGGATGGATCTCTCACCAGATTTGTGTCAGAAACTAGCTCTTTACCTCAGCGATCTAGTCAACTCGGTGAGCAGCATTCCATCTTCAGTTATATGGACCAACGTGCCCCCGCTTTACGTTGCTCCCGACCTAACCAGTCAAAGGAGGTGGTACGTGTGCCCGGCACCGCAGTAACTGCTGCTCACCTCATGGATCAGCGAGAACGCCTGGGATAACGCCCCATGTCCGTCACGTCAGCGAACTGTCAGGGCGCGCATATCGCCGTGCACTGAACTAGAGGTGCGGTCCGTTATTTTAAAAATCTCATTCCAGTAACGATTATCAGGGCACCGGTGGGGACGAGGCCTCTACTGTGCTTCGGAAAATCAACCGGCGCGCGTCATGAGAGCACATTTTTCTCAAGGAAAACATGCGCAAAATGAAAATCATATTTCCATCTGTGAAGGAATAAGAATAATTTTTTCGTTATAACTGATCGGGTGTCAATCTTTCATCCATGGATCCTGCTAATAACCTCCCCATTCCCTGTCGGAGTCAGACGAAGTTATTTTTAATGACTGGAATGCGTCGGGCAACCTAAGTAAATATACAGGTAAGGCGATACACCTTTTAGTTACGCCGGATTCTTACGGGAAACTCGCAGCGGGTAAGTAATACGATCGATCTCTCACCCTTCACTACA
>Ga0302347_1001541_pt1 | contig 27267 bp, 21 predicted proteins | sample PhyWR1_FD_202178 | JGI IMG/M metagenome (GOLD analysis project Ga0302347, IMG submission 202178) | Leaf surface microbial communities from wheat plants in UC Gill Tract Community Farm, Albany, California, United States - DLSL W.R1 (v2)... | ecosystem: Host-associated > Plants > Phyllosphere >...
TTCGTGCGGGGTATTGATGATCAGCACTTCACGGATGCCCGCCAGCATCAACACGCTGAGCGGGTAATAGATCATCGGCTTGTCATACACCGGCAGCAGCTGCTTGCTGACGCCCTTGGTGATCGGATACAGCCGGGTGCCGGAACCGCCGGCGAGGATGATGCCCTTGCGTTGGGTCATGTCGTGTCCTTGGTTCAGGCCGCGGTGCCGATGCGCTGCAGGCGGTAGCTGCCGTCGAGCACGCCGTTCACCCATTCCTGGTTGTCCAGGTACCAGTCGACGGTGAAGCCGATGCCCTGTTCAAAGGTGTAGGCCGGCTCCCAGCCCAGATCGTTCTTCAGCTTGGAGGCATCGATCGCGTAACGGCGGTCATGGCCCGGGCGGTCGGCAACGTAGGTGATCTGGCTGCTGCGCGGCTGGCCGTCCGCACGCGGGCGGCGCTGGTCCAGCAGCGCGCAGATCGCCTGCACCACTTCGATGTTCTGCTTTTCGGAGTTGCCGCCGACGTTGTAGGTCTCGCCAACCTGGCCCTTGGCCACGAACAGCCAATCACGCACCTGCTTGCCATCGCCGTACACCGGCAGCGGCTCGCCGGCCAGCGCCTTGGCGATCACCAGCGGGATCAGCTTCTCCGGGAAGTGGTACGGACCGTAGTTGTTGGAGCAGTTGGTGGTCAGCACCGGCAGCCCGTAGGTATGGTGGAACGCACGCACCAAGTGGTCCGAGGCGGCCTTGGACGCCGAGTACGGCGAGTTCGGGGCATACGGCGTGGTTTCGCTGAACTTGCCGGTCTCGCCCAGGGTGCCGTACACCTCGTCGGTGGAGACATGCAGGAAGCGGAAGGCCGCGCCCTGATCGGCCGGCAGCGCCTTCCAGTAATCGCGCACGGCCTCGAGCAGGCCGAGAGTGCCGACGACATTGGTCTGGATGAACGCGCCTGGGCCGTCGATGGAACGGTCGACGTGGCTTTCGGCCGCGAAGTTCAGCACCGCATCGGGCTGGTGCTCGGCCAGCAGGCGGGCAACCAGCGCACTGTCGCCGATGTCACCCTGCACGAACACGTGGTTGGGATTGCCGTCCAGGCTGGACAGGGTCTTCAGGTTGCCGGCGTAGGTCAGCACATCGAGGTTGATGACCTTGACGCCGCGTGCGACGGCCTCGAGAACGAAGTTACCGCCAATGAATCCGGCGCCGCCGGTGACAAGCCATGTGGGCACTACCTGTTCTCCTGATGATGATTCGCGGGACAGGGCCCTCGTGGCCCCGACAATGCAACTTGAAAGGATACAACGCAGTTCCTGTAGCGGGCGATCACACAGGTGAACTGGCGCCCACTGGATTGCTGCATCGCACCAGGAAACAAGTAGACCATACGCATTCGCATGGTTACCCCAAGCCAGCTAGAATCGGGGTCCCACCCCCGAACCGGTTGCTGTTGCAGGACCGGACGTTCTCCAGCAAATGCGAGCCGGCCAGCGACCGGCACTACAAGGATCTCGTACCAGATGAAAATCCTCGTCGCGTACAAGCGCGTGGTGGACTACAACGTCCGCATTCAGGTCAAGCCGGACGGCTCCGGCGTGGTCACCGATGGCGTCAAGCTGTCTCCCAATCCCTTCGATGAAATCGCCCTGGAAGAGGCCCTGCGCCTCCGCGACAAGGGCATCGCCAGCGAAGTCGTGGTGGCCACCATCGCCCCGGCCGACGCCCAGGCGCACCTGCGCAACGGTCTGGCCATGGGCGCCAATCGCGCCATTCATGTGGTCACCGATCAGGCCATCCAGCCGCTGACCGCCGCCCGCACCCTGCTCAAGCTGGTCGAGAAGGAACAGCCGGACCTGGTGATCCTGGGCAAGCAGGCCATCGACGATGACGCCAACCAGACCGGCCAGATGCTGGCCACGCTCTGGGGCCGTCCGCAGGCGACCTTCGCCAGCAAGCTTGAGATTGCCGATGGCAAGGCCATGGTGACCCGCGAGGTCGACGCCGGCCTGGAAACGCTGGAAGTGGACCTGCCGGCCGTGGTCACCACCGACCTGCGCTTGAACGAGCCGCGCTTCATCAAGCTGCCGGACATCATGAAGGCCAAGGCCAAGCCGCTGGAAACCCTGCAGCTGGCCGACCTCGGCGTTGAAGCTGCCGACAGCAAGGGTGTGATGGTCAAGGACGCGGCCGAACTGGTTGCCGCACTCAAGCAGAAGGGGCTGCTGTAATGAGCAAAATTCTCGTCATCGCCGAGCACCACGACGGCAAGCTCAACGCCGCCACCGCCAAGACCGTCAGCGCGGCCGCCGCCATTTCCGGCGCCAGCATCGACGTGCTGGTGCTGGCCGCCGACCCGACCGCCGTAGCGGCTGAAGCGGCCAAGATCGCCGGCGTCGCCAAGGTCCTGACCGTGGCCAATGCCGCCAACGCGCAGGCGCTGGCCCAGGTACTGGCCCCGCAGATCGCACAGCTGGCCACGGGTTACACCCACGTATTCGGCCCGTCGACCACCTTCGGCAAGGACCTGATGCCGTGCGTGGCCGCCCTGCTCGGCGTCAACCAGGTCTCCGACCTGATGGCCGTCGAAGGCAGCCACACCTTCAAGCGCCCGATCTACGCCGGCAACGCGATCATCACCGTCGAAGTGCCGTCCGACCAGATCGTAGTCGCCACCGTGCGTGCCGCATCGTGGCCGGAAGCGGCCCAAGGCGGCAGCGCTGCCATTGAAGCCGCCGGCGTCGATGCGGCCCTGCCGAGCCACACCCGCTTCGTCGGCCTGGCCGCCGGTGCCAGCGACCGCCCGGACCTGCAGAGCGCCAAGCGCGTGGTCTCCGGTGGCCGTGGCGTGGGTTCGGAAGAGAACTTCAAGGTGATCTTCCAGCTGGCTGACAAGCTCGGCGCCGCCGTGGGTGCCTCGCGCGCTGCGGTGGATGCCGGCTATGTGCCCAGCGACCTGCAGGTCGGCCAGACCGGCAAGATCATCTCGCCGGAGCTGTATGTGGCCGTCGGCATCAGCGGCGCCATCCAGCACCTGACCGGCATCAAGGATGCCGGCACGATCGTGGCGATCAACAAGGATGCGGATTCGCCGATCTTTGAAATTGCCGATATCGGCCTGGTCGGGGATCTGTTTGCGATCCTGCCGGAGCTGGAAAAGGCGCTCTGAGTCTCAAAGGCTGAAGGCCAGGGTATCACTCGATACCCTGGCCCCCGCCTGGAAACCCCATGAAACAACGACTTCTCCGTTTCCTGATTTCCGGCGGCTCGGCCGCTGCAGTCGAATATGCCGTGTTCATTGCCCTGCAGATGGCGCTCAGCGACAAATGGCTTTTCGCCAATCAGTCGCTGAGTTTCGGCTGCGGGTTCGTGGTGAGTTTCCTGCTGAATCGCCACTGGGTGTTCCAAAGCCACGGCCACATGGGAAGCGAGCTTTTCAAGTACGGCATCGTTGCGACAATAAATCTCGCCGCCGGCAATCTGGCAATCTTCCTGCTGGTTGGCCCCGCAGATATCCATCCGCTGATCGCGAAGTTCCTGGTAATGGGAATGATCGCGGCGTGGAATTATCTTATTTTCTCGCGACTGGTTTTCAGGAAGCCGGCCACGTAGCGCGCGCTCGGCCTGCGGGAGTTGCAACGAAAAGTGCAGACTGCATGCGCATGCAAAAGCCCGTAACGAGAACACTGCGTTCCAACGTCGAAGGCCAGCATCTGGAGATGCTGGCCTTTTTCCTTGCAGGGATACGAAAAAGCGTCCTCAGTGAAGTGTTTCCGCCACGATCAGCAAAGTAACAAATGTTCGACGCCGGAATGTATCCCTGAGTATCGAAAGAAGTCACAAGGCAACTAGCCCTCATACGTTCACCAATGTGCAAACGGCGTGACGAACGCCGTATGATTGGAGCTGGCATGGAAGCCCATTGCTGCAGATCAGCCTCCAATGCTGTTTTCCACATTCTAGAGAGGCAACAAGGAAGGATTCCTTGGAGATTCTTCCGTTTGGCTGATGAGCATCAATATCCTGAATATCTCGCGACGATTCCCCGCATGGGGAACCTGCGTCGCAGCGTTGCTGACCGGCGTCCTTCTGTTGCGGATGAGCCGCTATTACGCTCCCGCGGATCTCCTGTACCTGTCCACCAGCTTCCTGTTGGAGTTGGTATTGATCGACCTGGTGACCCACCTCGCCCTCGGCCTGCGCAATCGCGGAATGCGGATTACCGCCCTGCTGCTACCAGCGACTGCCGGCTTCATCTACGTTGCCCAGCTGTATTCAATCTGGCTTTCGGGAGGGCTGATTCCACCCATCGCCTTTGCCAACCAAGAAGTGGTTGGCCTTATTGCGTTCAACGGTGTCTACGCAATGTTGGCCGCCTACCTTTTTGCCTTCATTGCCTTTGCGTTCTTCCATCGTGCTGACCAGCCACGCTTCAATCTGCGCACCTCCCTGGTCTGCCTGGGCGTGGCTGCGACTGCCTATACCGGCATGATCCACGACCAGCCGCTGGCCCGCGGTATCATCGTTGCGCGTGGCGAAGCTCCGGTGGCCTCGCTGGTCCGGGCGTACACGGCGTACATCGGCATGAGTCGTCGAGTGCAGCTCAGCGCAGCGGAACTGGTCGATGCACGTGCTGAATTCTCGCGGCGGGCGACCTATCAGACCGGGTTCCCACCAGAAATAGTCAACGCGCTTGGGCCACGACCGAATGTCATAGTGGTTTTCACCGAGGGCATGTCCGCGCGCTGGATGGAAACCTATGGCAGCATCCATCCGGGACTGACCCCCAACCTTGATCGACTGGCAGGGGGCTCGTTGGTACTCACCAATTATTACAATCACACTGCAGCAACATTCCGTGGCCTGCGGGGCCAGCTCACTTCCGGCCATCAGGAAATTGATGGCTACAACAAGGAAGGCACCGGGATCGGGCAACGCGATGTATCAGGGGACATCACTGCGGTATCGCGAATAAGCATGCCGGAGATTCTGCGTGCACACGGCTATCGCAGCATTTTTTTCCTGTCTCAGCAGGAGTACATCAACAAAATGATCGAGACCCTAGGGTTCGACCGCACGCTGGGGCGGGACTACCTTTATGAGTCCCATGTGCGTGGCGATGCCACATCCGTCATGCCCAAGTACCTGAGTGACCAGGAACTATTCAACAGCATGCTTTCCGAATTGGAAGCACAACCCCGGGACAAGCCCTTTTTCGCCGCAGCATACAACTTCCAGACCCATGCCTTCCTGGACGGCGAACAAAAATATGGTGACGGTGGCAATATCGTCCTCAATCGTTTCCATACGTATGATCGCGACATAGGTCATTTCATCAACCGCTTCATGGCCAGCCAACTGCACGAGAACACCATTCTCGTGGTCACAGCCGACCACTCGACGTTCCCTGAACCAGTGACCGTCGATGCGGATAGCCGAATCAACGGATACTTTGTTGACACCATCCCGCTGTTGATCTACTGGAAAGGCATCGAGCACCGGGTAATTGATGTGGCCGGCAAGAACTCCCTGGACCTTGCTCCCTCACTCCTGAGCCTGCTGGGCGCCAGGAAGAGCCACAATCTGTTCCTGGGTTGCACGTTCTTCGAGCAATGCCAACTGGACCGTATTTCCAACATCGGCGGCGAGTACATCCTGACCGATGCGCACGGATCCTACCGAGAATCAGATGTCCCGGTAGAGAAGCAGGCGCATTACGACCGGGCAAAGCAGACCATCGAACGCTACAAATCGATGGACCTGGTAATCGACACCCAGGAGCACTGAACGAACAGCGTCTTGGCAGATCTCCCCTTGGCAGGTGGGGCAGGCAGCTGACCTGCGCCTGCCCGAAGTTCACCATTGGGGAAGGCGGGGCAGATGCGGCCGCCAGGCCTGGCCAGTGAAGCGTGGCGGCGGTCGCGGGGGGCAGGCGAAAACTTGTTAAAGAATACCGTTAGAATGCCCGGCCAGGCCGTTTAAGCCGTCTACCGGAGCCCCGCCAACTTGCGTCCGCTCCCTGACCAGCATCCGGTGTCAACCATTGCGCTGCGCTCCCGGTGGCATGGCTTCGCTTTTCTGCTGATCTTGAGTTCGGCCTACGTGGCATTGATGCTCTACGTGGACCGTGATACCCGCGTGCTCTCACGCCTCGCCGAACTACCGGGGACATTGGCGTTGTGTGCCTTGCTGGTACTCGGCAGCTTCGTCGTGCGCTACCAACGCTGGTATTGCGTCCTCCGCGTCCAGGGGCATGAGCTGCTCTGGCGTGAAGGTCTGCGCGCCTACTTGGCCGGGTTCGCCTTCACGGCCTCACCAGGCAAAGCCGGCGAACTACTCCGCATCCGCTACTTCGGGGACCTGAACGTCCCAGCACATGCAGTGCTGTCGACCTTCATCGTGGAACGGAGTCTGGACCTGCTGATCATCACCGTACTCGGGATTGGGACGACCGCGTTGATTCCCGGATTTGGCGCACTGGTCACGCTGGTAGCGTGCTGTTTAGGGGTACTCTACCTTGCCAGTCGCTGGCCATGGTTGCTGGAACAACTGGCCGCGGCCGGAGGTCGCCTTCCGTTCGCGTGGAGCCGTCGCCTGGCGTCCTTTATCATTGCCGGTATCGGAGGTGTCGGCCCGCTGCTGAGCCCGCGCGTTTCTCTGCCCTGGCTCGCACTGGGCACCTTCGCATGGCTTCTCGTGGCACTCGCATTCGCAGTTCTCTGCTCTGCGCTCGGTATGCATCTGAGCTGGCCGCAGGCACTTGGCATCTATCCAATGGCAATGCTGGCCGGTGCGGCATCCTTCGTCCCCGGCGGTGTAGGCACGACCGAAGCCGCCATCGTGCTGATGCTGAGTGCGGCGGGCGCCAACATGGACGTTGCTATCGCCGCCGCAATCGGTATACGGCTTGCAAGCCTATGGCTGGCAATCGCGGTGGGCATGCTGGCCATGACCAGCATGGAAATCTGCCCGGCTCGGCAGTACTCCAGACAGGCCAGCGCCATCGCCACCGTATCCACCGAACGCGCATCCGATTCTTGATAGAAGTCCCCATGTACCGATTGTTTCCTGGAGCCCCCGACCTTGGCCACTGACGTTCGTGCCCTCTGCGTGGACCTTGATGGCACGCTTCTGCGCAGTGACATCCTTTACGAATCGCTGCTGGCCCTGCTGGCGCACAATCCGCTGTACCTGTTCCTGGTGCCGTTCTGGCTGCTCCGTGGCAAAGCCTACGTGAAGCGCCAGTTGGCCTCGCGCGTGCAGCTGCCCGCCGAAACGCTGCCCTACGACGAGCGGGTGCTGGAGATCCTGCGCACCACTACGCAACGTCCGCGCGTGCTGTGCACGGCGTCGGACCGCCTGCTGGTGCAGCCGATTGCAGACCACCTGGGCCTGTTCGAAGAAGTGATGGCCAGCGATGGCCACACCAACCTGTCGGGCAACAACAAGGGCGCGGCGCTGGCCGAGCGTTTCGGTGAGCGCGGCTTCGATTACATGGGCAACGGCCGCGTCGACCTGAAAGTCTGGGCCCACGCCGGCGGCGCGATCGTGGTGAACAACGGCACGGCGCTGGCCCGGGATGCCGCCCGCCAGACCGAAGTTCTGGCCCACCTGCCCTCGCAGAACGGCGGTCTGCTGACCTGGGTCAAGGCCCTGCGCGTCTACCAGTGGCTGAAGAACCTGCTGGTGCTGGTGCCGCTGCTGACAGCTCACCGGTTCTTCGACATCGGATCCGTCATTGATGCCGGCGTGGCCTTCCTGGCATTCGGCCTGTGCGCGTCGGGCGTCTACCTGCTCAACGACCTGCTGGACCTGACCCCGGACCGCATGCATCCGCGCAAGCGCAGGCGGCCGTTCGCGGCCGGCACACTGCCGCTGCTGCATGGCCTGCTGGTGGCACCACTGATCACCCTGGCCGGTTTCGCACTGGCACTGCTCTGCAGCCCGGCCTTTGCAGGCGTCCTGCTGTGCTACTACGTAATGACCCTGAGCTACTCGCTCAAGCTCAAGCGCATCGTGATGATCGATGTGGTGATGCTCGCTGCGCTTTATACCGTGCGCATCATCGGCGGCGCGGTTGCGATCAACTCCGAACTGTCGTTCTGGCTGCTGGCGTTCTCAATGTTTGTGTTCCTCAGCCTGGCCATGCTCAAGCGCTATACCGAACTGGCCTCGGCACTGGCAAACGGCAAGGAAATGGCGATCGGTCGCGGCTACTCCGTCGCCGACCTGCCGCTGGTGCAGTCGCTGGGCGCAGCCGCCGGCTACATCGGTGTACTGGTCTTCGCGCTGTACATCAACAGCCCGGAGAGCCTGGAGCTCTACAGGAGCCCCAAACTGCTCTGGCTGCTGTGCCCCATCCTGCTGTACTGGATCAGCCGCATGTGGATCGTGTCCCACCGCGGCGACATGCATGACGACCCGATCGTGTTCGCGGCCATGGACCGCAGCAGCCAGATCGTCATCGGCCTGTGTGTGCTCATCGTACTGCTGGCGATATGAGTCGGGCGATCGGCCAATCCTGGGGGCGCTACCCGCGCGTGGAGCAACGGATCATCCCGGTGCTCGACCGCAATGGCGCCCTGCCGCTGCCCTCAGACGGGGGTACGGTATTGGCGCATGGCAATGGCCGCAGCTACGGTGACAGCTGCCTGAACCCCGGCGCCACGCTGCTGACCAGCCGTAACCTGGACCGGTTCATCGATTTCGATCCCGCCACCGGCGTCGTACGCTGCGAGGCGGGCGTCACCTTGGCCAACATCCTGGATATCGCCCTGCCCCGTGGCTGGTTCCTGCCGGTCACCCCCGGTACGCGCTACGCCACGGTTGGCGGCGCCATCGGCAATGACGTGCATGGCAAGAATCATCACCGTGCAGGTACGTTCTGCCATCACGTGCGCTGCATCGAACTGCTCCGTAGCGATGGTTCGCGCCAGCAACTCACGCCTGCCGACAGCAGCGGCCTGTTCGCGGCCACCGCTGGCGGGCTGGGCCTGACCGGATTCATCACCTGGGTCGAATTGCAGCTTCGCCGTGTGCCTGGCCCGTGGATCGAAACCGAGTCGATCCGCTTCGACAATCTCGATGAATTCTTCGAATTGTCGCGCGACTCGGCCGAAGGATTCGAGTACACGGTGGCCTGGATCGACTGCCTGGCCAAGGGCGCCAACCTCGGCCGCGGCCACTTCCTCCGGGGCGACCATGCACCCGGCGATGCACAGGCCGCCACGCCCAGTTCGGCACCGCGACGCAGCATGCCACTGGTACCGCCAGTGTCGCTGGTCAACCGGTTGACCCTGCGTCCTTTCAATACGCTGTACTACTGGCGGCAGCCGGCGCGCCACGCCCGCCAAATATCGCACTACCAGAGCTATTTCTATCCGCTGGATGGCATCAACCACTGGAACCGGATGTATGGCCCGCGCGGTTTCCTGCAGCACCAATGCGTGCTGCCTCCGGCAACCGCCCGCGATGCCACTGCAGCACTGCTGGCGGAAATCGCCCGCAGCGGACGTGGCTCGTTTCTGGCAGTGCTGAAGGAATTTGGCGACCGTCCCTCACCGGGCCTGATGTCGTTCCCGCGTCCGGGCACGACCCTGGCGCTTGACTTCCCCAATGACGGGCCGGACCTGCTGAAAATGCTCGATCGACTTGATCGCATCGTCAGTGACGCCGGCGGCGCAGTGTATCCCGCCAAGGATGCGCGGATGTCCGGTGCCCTGTTCCGCCAGGCCTACCCGGCCTGGGAAGCATTCTCCCGCTTCATCGACCCTCGATTCTCATCCGGCTTCTGGCGCCGGGTGATGGAGTAATCATGCAGAAGATCCTGATCATCGGCGCCACCTCGGCCATTGCCGAGTCGGTAGCGCGTCTATACGCCGCACGCGGTGCGGCGCTCTACCTGGTGGGCCGCAGTGCCGCCAAGCTGGATGCCATCGCTGCCGACCTGCGCGTGCGCGGTGCCCCGCACGTGCACAACGGCGTGCTGGACGTGAACGATGTGGCTGCCCATGGTGCCCTGCTGGACAATGCCTGGGCTGCGCTGGGCAGTGTGGACACCGTCCTGATCGCCCACGGCACCCTGCCTGACCAGGCCGCCTGCGATGCCTCGGTCGACCTGTCCCTGCGGGAATTCGCGACCAATGGCACCTCCACCATCGCCCTGTCCGCGGCGCTTGCGCAGCGCTTGCAGTCCGGTGCCAGCCTGGCGGTCATCTCCTCGGTGGCCGGTGACCGTGGCCGTGCCAGCAACTACCTGTACGGGAGCGCAAAGGCCGCCGTCACCGCCTACCTGAGCGGTCTCGGCCAACGCCTGCGCCCGGCCGGCATCAACGTTCTGGTCATCAAGCCCGGTTTCGTCGACACCCCGATGACCGCCGCATTCAAGAAGGGCGCCCTGTGGGCGACGCCGGACAGGGTAGCTGCCGGTATCCTCACGGCCATCGACAAGCGTAAAGCCGTGGCCTACCTGCCTGGCTTCTGGTGGGCGATCATGATGATCATCAAGAACATTCCCGAATTTGTGTTCCGCCGAATCTCCCTCTGACCCGAACCAGAACCAGGATGCTCCACATGCCGGATATCGATCGCGACCTCGACGTACTGTATCAACACCGTTTTCCCAAGGAAGAGCTCGCAAACAAGAACCGGATCTGGCAGGTCCTGTGCAGCCAGTACTTCAGCCGGTTCGTGAATCCATCCGACACCGTGGTCGATATCGGTGCGGGCTACTGCGAGTTCATCAACAACATTCCGGCAGCCGGAAAGATTGCGGTGGATCTGAATCCAGACGTCCGCCAATTCGCCTCTGACGGTGTCCGCATCATCAACGAAAGCTGCACTGCGGTAGCGTCCATCCCCGACGCCAGCGTCGATGCGGTGTTCATGAGTAATTTCCTGGAACACCTGCCAAGCAAGGACCTGGTGCTGCAGACGTTGCGGGAGAGCGCGCGCATGCTCAAGCCCGGTGGCCGAGCGATCATCCTGCAGCCGAATATCCGCTTCTTGTACGACGAATACTGGGACTACTTCGACCATCACACCGCCCTGAGTGATCGCAGCCTTGTGGAAGGTGTGCTGATGGCAGGCCTGGAGCCAAGGGTCGTTATCCCGAAGTTCCTGCCCTACACCACCAAAAGCCGTCTGCCACAGGCGCCTTGGCTGGTGTCGTTGTACCTGAAGATCCCGCTGGCGTGGCACATCCTGGGCAAGCAGGCGCTGGTTGTGGCGTACAAGCCGCGCTGACCCCATTCCCTTAGCAGTCGAGTTGGTCCATGGCACAGAAGAACGACAAGATCGTCATTACCGGCGCAGCCGGCCTGGTGGGGCAGAACCTCATCGTGGAAATGAAGCAGCAGGGCTACACCCGGCTGGTGGCGATCGACAAGCATGCGCACAACTTGGAGATCCTTCGCCAGCTGCACCCGGAGGTCGAGACAGTGCTGGCTGATCTGGCCGAGCCCGGCGACTGGGCCGAACGCTTTGTCGGTGCGCGACTGGTTGTACAACTGCACGCGCAGATCACCGGCAAGACCACCGACCTGTTCGTGCGCAACAACATCACCGCTACTGGACAAGTGCTGAAGGCAACCCAGGATGCCGCCGTGCCGTACATGGTTCACATCAGTTCCTCGGTAGTGAACTCGGTGGCCAAGGATGACTACACCAACACCAAGCGCGAGCAGGAAGAAATGGTCGTGGCCAGCGGCCAGCGCCACTGCGTGCTGCGGCCGACGCTGATGTTCGGCTGGTTCGATCCCAAGCATCTGGGCTGGTTGTCGCGCTTCATGGCGCGCACGCCGGTATTCCCGATTCCCGGCGACGGCAGATTCATGCGTCAGCCGCTGTACGAACGCGATTTCTGCCGCTGCATTGCCAAGTGCATCGAGACCGAGCCCGACGGCGAAGTCTTCGACATCGTTGGCGATACCCGCGTGGACTACGTGGACATCATCCGTACCATCAAGCGGGTGAAGAATCTGCGCACCTGGATCGTGCACATTCCGATCGGCTTCTTTGCCTTCCTGCTGAAGGTCTACAGCCTGTTCAGCAGCAAGCCGCCGTTCACCGCAGACCAGCTCAAAGCGCTCAGCGCCGGTGATGACTTCAAGGGCATTGATACCGAGGCGGTGTTCGGGGTGAGGCAGACTCCTTTCGAGGATGCGATCCGCGAGAGCTACACCGACCCGCGCTACAGCCATATCGTGCTGCAGCGCTGACCCAGAAGATCACACGGGAATCCATTCAAATGAGCACTTTCGCCATCATCGGCAGTGGCCCGATGGGCCTCATGGCAGCCCTGGAGCTGCTGAAGCAGGGCCACCAGGTCGACGTGTACGAGCGCGACGATCGCATCGGTGGCATGTCGGCAGACTTCGATTTCGACGGCCTGCGCATCGAGCGTTACTACCACTTCATCTGCAAGACCGACTATCCGCTCTTCAAGCTGCTCGATGAGATGCAGCTGTCCGACCGCCTGCACTGGACGGACACGAAGATGGGCTATTACTACCAGGGCAAGCTGCACAAGTGGGGCACGCCGTTCGCCCTGCTGGGCTTCCCGCACCTCGGCATCATCGACAAGGTGCGCTATGCCCTGCATGTAATGCACACCAAGGGCATCCAGGACTGGACAGCACTGGACAAGGAAAACGCACGCGACTGGATTACCCGCTGGATCGGCCCGAAGGCCTACAAGGTGATGTGGGAAAAAGCGTTCGCATTGAAGTTCTTCGAATATCAGGATCGCCTGTCCGCGTCATGGATCGGCACCCGCATCAAGCGTGTGGCGCTGTCCCGACGCAACCTGCTGAACGAGAGCATGGGCTATCTGGAAGGCGGCTCCGCCGTGCTACTGGAGAAGATGGCCGCCGACGTCCAGCGTCGTGGCGGCCGCATCCTGCTCTCACAGCCGATCGATGAAGTGACCTCTGCAGACGGCAAGGTGACCGGCATCCGCACTCCGGTCGGACACCACACCTATGATGCGGTGGTGTCCACCGCCCCCATCCAGTACGTACCGAAGCTGGTTCCTGGCCTGCCGAAGGCATTCGCCGATAAGGTTGGTGCCATCGACAACATCCCGGTGGCCTGCGTCATCCTGAAGCTCTCGCGGCCAGTCAGCGAGAACTTCTGGATGAATATCAGCGACGACCGCATCGAGATTCCAGGGCTGATCGAGTACAGCAACCTCAACCCAGGCAAGGGTCCGGGCGAACACATCGTGTACGCGCCTTACTACATGCCCAAATCGCACCCCAAGTGGCAGTGGAGCAACCAGCAACTGATCGACGAAGTCATCAGTTACCTGCCGATGATCAATCCAGCATTCAAGCAGGAATGGATCAAGGCCACGCATTGCCATCGCTATGAGTACGCACAGACGATCTGTCCGCCCGGCTTCCAGGACATGCTGCCGCCAATGAAGACACCGCTGCAGGGCTTCTTCATGGCCGATACGGCGTATTACTACCCGGAAGATCGCTCGATCAATGAGAGTATTGCGGTCGGCTCGGCATTGGCCGCCGCCGCGGGCAACACACGGCTTCGCCAAGCAACGAGCGGCAAGTAGCGGGCCACCCCCGGCCGGCCATCCGCACGTTGGACCCACAGTTCTTCGATGATCTAGGGGCGAAGGAGATGCCAAACCAATTCCGCCGCCTCCCGGATCTGCTCTCCCTTTGCGGATACTTCCATGACCTCGCTTTCATTGACCACACCGGGACGCCGTGAAGGCACACTCGGGGAGCGGCTGGGAACCTTCCTGGTCGTTCTCTTCGTGATGGCCTACAAGAGCAACGACGCGCTGAGTCTTCCGCAGTTCTGGGCGGAAGATGCCACGGTTTTCTTCACCGATCAGTACGGGCAGGGATTGCCGCAGATATTCGCTCCCTACGCCGGCTATCTGCTGGCGATTCCGCGCCTGGTTGCTTGGATCGCCGCTTGGCTACCAGTTGCCAAGGCACCACTGATCTACAACGCTGCGGCCATCCTTTTTTCGACGATGGCCATAACTTACACCTGCCGGCGCCTACGCGGACATATACCAGCCTGGATCGTCGCGTTGTCGATGCTGGCGGTGCCGACCAATGGCGAGATCTTCGGCACGATCACCAATGTCCAGTGGTTCCTGCAGTTTGCGATGGCCGCCTGCTGCCTGCTGCCTGCTGAGGCTTCGACATCGCGCATCACCCCCTGGATGCGCGCGGTTCTGATCATGCTCATCGCCCTTACAGGGCCTTTCTCCACCCTGCTGCTTGCGGTCATGTGTGCGATCGCGGCCGCAGCCTGGTTGGCGAAACGTACGCGCATCGATCCCTTCAATGGCGCCCTGTCTGGTTTCATGGCCAACCGCGACTGGCCGACCGTGGCCGCGATGACGATCGGCGGCATCGTACAGGCCGTGGTTATCCTGTCCTATCCCGAAGCCCAGCGTCTGGCTGGAATGGGACCGGCCTGGGTGCTCGATACAACGTTCACCAAACTGGTGCCGCCTCACATCTTCGGCGTCGACTTCCTTACCGGCACAGCTTGGCTCCTGCTTTACGGCATGCTGATCGGTACGCTGTTGCTGGCACGCCGTATCGACGGCCATGCACGTCTGACGGTACTTGGTTTCATCGCCTTTGCCATCGTCGAGACGTTTGTGCCGATGCTCAGGATGACCACTCCATCAGACCTTGTTCCACTCAATGGGGATCGCTATTTCTATTTGGTGAAGGTGGTCTGGTGGTGGGCCGTATGGCTCGCGTTGAGTGGCCAGACGCGACGCGGCCGCGCCAATGCTACCGCCATGACCACCGCATTGATCAGCCTGTTCGCCCTGACCAATGCGCAGTACCTCCGCCGGCCCCCATTCAAGGATTTCGATTGGAAGGGTCAGTCTGCACAACTCAAGCAACCGGGCCCGCATACCATTCCCGTCAATCCCTACGATTGGAAGATCGAGGTGGAAACCGCAGTGCCAGACGAGAAAAAATGACAGTTGCTCCACCTACCCGCGGCACTCCCCGCGGCAACCACCCAATGGCAGAAGCAGCATGAAAGTACGCCCCCCCTCTACCCAGTTCATGCGCTTCCTGATGGCCAGCGGCGTTGCCGCCCTGGTCAATGTTGGCTCGCGCATCATACTCAGCCACTGGATGCCCTATGTTCCGGCAATACTGTTGGCGTTCTGCCTTGGCCTGATCACTGCATTCTCACTCAACAAAGTGTTTGTATTCAGCGAGTCCAGCAATCGGCTGCACCATCAATTCCTATGGTTCCTGCTGATCAACCTTGCAGCGGTCGCGCAGACGGTGCTGGCCAGCCTGATCACCGCTCGCTGGCTGCTCCCCGCGCTGAGAATTGATTTCCACAATGAAACCATCGCCCATGCGATCGGCGTGATGATTCCGGCCATCACCAGCTATATCGGCCACAAGAAGTTTTCCTTCCGGCGCTGAGCGGCGAATCCGCTCAGCGGCAGCCTTCAGGTGCCCGCCATCAGTTGCTGGGGGGCGCGGCCAGCGTATCGGTGCGGTGAATGGTCAATAGTGGCGGGTGACAGATCAACCACTGGCGGCCATCGCTCTGCAGCACACGGAAGTGCACTTCCGAGGGCAGCTTGCGTACATCTACATAGGCCTCATATCCGGCATACGCGAGTGCGGGCTTCTTGAAATGGGCAGACACATCCAGGCGCGGCACATTCCTCGCAGGCAGGATGAGCGTGCGGCCGTCAGGCATCGCGGCAAGCAAGGAAACGCCCTGATTGGCGACACCCTTTTCAGCGTTCACTGCTGCCCAGCCACGCACCTTGAACAAACGGCCGGGCAGCGCCATTGATTCGACGGTGACGCTTTGTCCGCTGACTTCCTCGATATTGCAGTTGCCACCCGTAACGTAGGCATCGGAAGGCAGCCCTTCCTCCCATGTGCCGGTCAGGGCACGGTCTGCATCGGCCGTCATGGGAATCTCCAGGGGCGCCAACGTGGCGCGATAAGAGCCCTTCCACATGAAACGCGTACCACTCTCACCACGTACGCTCATCGCAACAACCTTACGTTCGCCCAAGAGGTCATCGCGATAATGCGAGCCCAACGCGACGAATCCGGTAGCGTCGGTCACCGTCGGTGAGAGCATGAAGCCGGTCGAAGCCATACCCGCAATCATTCGGAACGTTGCGACTTCCCCCGTGTCATAGCGCACCGACAGCACCAACTGCGGAGATTTATACAACGCGCCGTGCAGCTTCCCAAGCAAAGTAGGCTGAATGTCCAGCGTCGCCCACACCGGCCCTTGTGATCCTGGAACTGCAATTTCCTGGCCAAGGCGGACTTCAATCTCCTTCGCAGGCTGAGGCTGCAGAGGCGTCGCCGATCCAGCGCGACGTTCCAGCACCGCATACCCGGAATCGACCCGCTGCGGCCTGAAGCTGCCAAGTAGTTCAAGCCAACTTGCGCCGTCTTCAAGAGCGGGATATCGATGATCGATGGTGTCTGCGTTGAAATATATCCGCGCCGGTGGATTGTTGCGCAGATGCTCGGCATTGGTCCGGATCAGTGACGGCGCGTAAGCGGTGTAGCTCTGCAGGACGGGGCGCGGCTTCCATTTCAGACCCTCCGCAACCAGTACCTGCGTGAGGTCATAAGAGTACAGGTCCACCTCTCCCCTCTCCGACGAGAAGGGAGACTCTGCGCGCAACTCTGCGACACGCCTCTGGAAGCTGTCTTCCAGCGCTTGGCCGTCGGAAAGGCGCTGCCAGAGGCCCTTTGCAGGCGACTTGACCGCTTCGCCCAGATTAGCCACGGCTGTCGCAGGGTTGTGAGTTTCGTAGGAGAAAACGATAAGTGCAGAACCCAGCACTCCGACCGCGAGCGCAGCGATGCCTCGGCCGTGCTCACTGCCCGGCGCAATGCAAAGCAGCAACCCAAGCAATAGCAACCCTGTCGATGCGATCATCGCATGCGCCTGGTCGCCCCTGACGAAGCCGGCTTTGAACGTTACAAATAGATAGAGGCCAAATAGAATCGGCGCATACCATCGACGCCGCACATTGCCGAAAGCGGAAATGCCAACCAACACAACGGCCGTTGCAAGGAAGAGGAAAAGGCTCGTCAACTTCGGATCACCGGAGGCCGACATGCCATTTGTGTATCCGGAAACGATCGGAGCCTGGGCAATGAAATAACCCGGCAGATCCCACAGCGCTTGCCCAGCGATCAGCCATGCCGCAACCATGGCCAGTACTTCGGTGATGACAATGACGATCGCCAGTCGTGGCGACGTCCGCCAGCACATCAACACAGCGACCAAGCTTGAGCCCGCCGCCAGAAGGCTGAAGCTGCCCTTCACCAACGGCAGTATCGCAATTGCCGCAGCCAGTACGCACAGAATACCGATTTGCTGACGCCCCGCTTCGATGCCGCGCACAACCGCCAAAGGCAGCAGGAGAGGCAGCAGCATCAGGGTTGCGTCCCGCCATCCGCTCCCATAGGGCAGCCAGATCAGGCCAACAACGAGCGGGAAAAGCAACAGCAGAATGCGCCGTCTTGGCAGGGCGACCGCGAACAGACCCGCTGACATCGCAACTGCAATCAGCAGCGAACCACCGATCATCAGGCCATCGGTGCCGGGGTGATAGACATTGGTATATACCGATGCCCAGGGACCGAAGGTGAAGATGATGTCCTTGCCGAAGCGCAGGTGCTCAGCCGTCGCGACATTCATCGCGAAGGACCAGGAGCCATCCAGGCCCGCGCTCGGCATCGGTGAGGCGAATGGTGTCAACAGCAGCACCATCAGCATGCCGACGATGATCGAGGCGCCCCAGCCCCACTTTGTCAGGGTGGAAGCCCGCGCCGACGTGCTGTTGTTGTCCATTTTACTTCCAGAAAATACAGAAACGGTGTGGATATGGGATTGGCTATGTCACATGCGAACGAACTACGATGCAGCATGCCAGCAGCCACCCGCACGATTCTTGGAGAATCGAGGAGTGGGATAGTAGCAGGCGCCCTCTCGGCATAACCAGCGCAGAGCTAGGTTCTGCCCTGCTCAGCGCCCCATCGATGGGGGACTCAGCGGCGCAGCCCCATCAGCGACCGATGAACCGGCGTCACGGGTTGATTGGCGATGTCGTAACTGAGGAATGCAAGCAGGAACTGCAGGCCGCTGACAATGGCGATGGCAGGCAGCACTACCGTACCCACGGGCGCAGACACGCCGGCACCGGCAGCGGCGATCCAATGCCAGCCACCGTAGAGTGTGCCGCCAGCAAGAAGCGCGAGCGCAGCAACCAGCTCAAGCGAAGCGATGGTCAGATCGCGCAGATAATAGCGATAGGCGATTCGCTTGCAGAAATTCCTGGCGTGCTTGAGCGCGAATTCACCAAGCACCTGGCTGACCTTCAGATTGCTCACTTCGTCGCCGTAACGCGCATCCATGGGCACGTCCTGGACCACTGCCTGCATGGCGTTGAGCCTGAAAAGTAGATCGGTCTCGAAAAAGTAACGCGTACTGATCGCTTCCATCGGCAAGCGTTGGGCGACTGCGGCATGGATGGCGGTATAGCCATTGGTTGGATCGAACAGCCGCCAATATCCGCTGGATGCCTTGGCCAGGAACGAGAGCCCCAAGTTTCCGAAGCGACGGAGCAGCGGCATCTGGCTGATCTGGGAGAGGTCCCAGAAACGGTTCCCCTTCGTGTAGTCGGCTTCACCATTGAGGATCGGCGCAACGAACGACGGAAGCAGCGTAGGGTCCATCTGGCCGTCGCCATCGATCTTGACGATGACGGCCATGCCGTCAGCGGCAGCCTGGCGGTAGCCGGTCATGGTCGCGCCGCCTACGCCTTGATTGACTTGGTTGTAAAGCACGCGAACGCGGGGATCGATGTTGTTCTGCTCGATGAAGCGGCCGGACTGCTCCGGACAGGCATCATCGACACAGTAGATCGCATCCACCTCGGGACCGATGCCGGCGATTACGCCCAGGATATGCCGGGTGACCTTGTAGCTGGGAATGACCACGGCAATTGCCTGCGTTCCCCGTTTCAGCGCGCTGTCGGACTGTCCGAGCATATCCCTCTCCTCTTCGTTGTTACCCATCTCTGCCTCAAGGATCCAGACGGTAGAACACCAGGCCGTCTGGACCGGTAGCTACTGGCTTGCCAGCTGCGCCCAACTGCCGGTAACCGGTCAGGCAGTACTGTCCATCCAGCGCCCGCTCGTCACCCTGCCCTTCCCAGCGATGCACCAGCAGGTGCGTTACGCCGGCACGACGAAGGATCTCACGGGTCTGCTGCACCTGCGAGCGGCAGAACATCGAGCGCAGATCCTTGGCGAAGAACCCATACCCGGAGCCCAGCCTGACATTGAACAAATAGTCGCGGTGTGCAAACGGCAGGTAGGGCGTCACGTACATGGACGGCAGAACCCAGTCCTCGCGTCCGTTGAGAACAATGGCATAGGCTGGGGCGAGCACTACGGCGTCGTCGGGCAGCGCGCGCTCGGCAGCCTGGAAGGCGCGTACGTCGGACTCATTGATCGGGAAGGTCCAACCCTGATCTGCAGGTGTCACCCCCTTGATATCAATGCTGATGAAGCTGGCCACCACCGCCAGTGCCGCCACCGCCATCGCACACCGGCTCACCAGATCCGTTGTCCTGCCCTGCAGCACACGGGGCATACGCCATTGAAGCCCGGCATCAACCGCCATCACCAGTATCGCCAGCATCAGGATCCACTGCAGAAACACCGCGTACATGGTCAGCAGACCGATGTAGCGTTGGGTATAAGTGCTGAGCAGGCTCGCTTCGAGCGTGTCGTGTCCAAGCGTCAGGGTAGTGATATTGGAGACTCGCAGGGCGACGGCCACCGCCACCGCCAGCGCAAACTGGGCGATGACCAGCAGTCCGAAGGCCCGACGGCTTCGGATCGAAGCAGGAGCGATGGTCATCATCGCCATGCCCACCAGGAAGGTGAACACGGCGAGTGGGCGGGTCAGCGGGAGGAGCGTGTGGGCTACCACCTGTTGTGAATCGGGTAGGTACTGTCCTCCCATCGAAGGCTGCGGCCCATACCAAAGCTCCCAGGGCAGCACCTGGACCAGGCGCTCGACGACCTCGGCCGACGACCGCCCCAACTCGACAGGCGCCACCAGCAGTCGAAGCCCCAGCGTCTGTTCGACGAACCGACGCACCACTGGCGAGGCCTCGGCCAGCAACTGCAGGTAGTAGGGATCAGTCACCAGCAGCAGTACTCCTGGTACTCCGCCAGCCAGCAGGCCAAGCAACGGCAGGCCAAGTTTTCCGCGCAATCCATCGACCCGGAACCACAAGGGAAGCATCAACAACATCCATGCCGGCACCGCGAAACTGACAAAAGCAATGGCGAGCGAAGGATTCAACTTTGCCGCCATCGCCCCTGCCAGCGGTAGACTGAGCCAAGCCAGCACCCAGGGCCTACCACTCTTAGCTGGTTCCAACCAGCAAAGCATCGCGCAAAGCACTGGGAACAACAGCGTGGAGATGGCGGCCAGGCGACCGGTGCTGTTGAGGTCATCCACCGGATACAGGAAGCTGGTGCCGCGCAGGATGCAGTACCCCAGAACGACCACCACCATGACAGCCCAGGCCCGGGACATCGGCACTGACACCTGCCGCTGACGCATCCAGAGCAGGACGACTTCGGCAATGGCGAAGATTGCCAACGTGGCCTGCAGCACCGGCTGGATCTTCAGGAAGGGCCCGATATGCAGGCCAAACCCCGGCCAGGCCCATAAGGCGGCCAGGACATGCAGCATCTTCGGATACTTTTCCAGCCACAGCGTGTGTCCGGCCGACAGCTTCGGATAACCAGCGGTGAACTGGTCCAGTGCAAAGGCGATGTGCTGGTGAGTATCCAGGCCCAATGCACCCGCACGCAGGGAATAATGGGTGCCCGCCTTCAGCAACACCATCGTGGCAAGCAGCGCGATCAGCAGCCACGCGCCATCGACGTGGGAGGCCGCATGCTTCCAGGTGGACAGCTGCCCGCGACGCCACCACAACGTACCTGCCATCAGCCCCATGATGGCCAGCGGGAGGCCATGGGACAGGCCCAGCCCACGCGACCACAACAGGGTCAATGGCGAGAGCAACAACCACATCACGACCAATGCCACCTGACCCAGCAGGATCCGGGTGAACAGGGCCGGAGACGCAATCAATACCTCAAGCCTGAGCAGACGGGCACTCATCCCGCCCAGCCAGCCCATGCCCGCCATGGAAATTCCCAGCAGCACCAGGAATCTTGCCTGATCAAAGCTGTGGATAAAGGGCGAGGCCAGCAGCAACACCGCCAACGCGGTAAGCACAGGGGCACGCATCAACCGGCCGTTCCCGGGCCAGGCAAAACCATTCTTCAGCATTACAGGTCCATTGCTTTTATATCGACAAACCCAGCGCAGCTGCCGCGTCGTCCGCCACGCGGTCGAAGCTACCAACCTGCAGCAGCGGATCATCCTCGCCAGCGATCACACCCGGGTGCATACCCCGAGCCTCGCAGAGGTCAACCTGCCCCATCAATGCCCTGCAGATTGCTTCAGGCGTCATTGCGTCCAGGGAGACTACATTCGCCATGGTTTCATCCAGACGCTTGTTGTCATAGCGATTGGTCACCACGCCCATGCCGAACGCCGCCATTTCCAGCGGGGGATAGCTCGGATGGGGAGAAACCATCAACGACAGGCCGATGGCAGAGCTGGAAAGCAGTTCTGCATAGGCGTCGATGTCCAGCTTGCCCAGAGCCTTCAGCGCGAATGGTCCCAGGTCGAGGTCCGCCTGCAATTCACCCGGCGCCGCCACCTCCCACTGCGCAGCGCGCGGATCCTTCCAGCCCCACAGGCGCAAGCCTTCGCAGATCAGCTCGAACGCGTTGCGCGGCGTACCCGGGCGTGCGTAGACAACAATGCGACGCTTGCGCGGGGCCGGTGCCTGTCGAACCTGCTGCAGTGCCGGACGCAGGCCATCATGCAGCACGGGCTCGAACACCGAACGCTGTGTGTAACGCAGGCCATGCTGTTCAAAGAAGTCAGCCAGCAGGCCGGTATTGAAGATGCCGATATCCCGATCACGGCGATAGGTGCTCAATGCCAGTGCGTACTGACTTGACCAGGCATAGAAGCCCGGCTCGAAATCCTGGATCAGGTAGACCATCGGGCGATCAACGCCACCATTTTCCCCCTGCCACTGCGACATGCGCTGGGCCGCGTACGCAGTCCACCAGGCAGTGGCGACCCAGATGTCCTCGTCGGCAACCGGCAGCGTCTTTTGGTAGCGATCGCTGAACGGCACGATCTGGCGCAGCGCCGATGAGGCTTGGTCCGCAGGCACCAGCACATGGTCGGAGAAGCGCGAAAGCGCCTCTTCATCCGGCGAACTGTCTACCAGGATGATCCGCGATGCCGGAAAGTGCCTGCACAGTTCTCGGTAGATCAGCACCGCCGTATGGATGCCACCGAAGTAATGCTGTTTGTTGATCGAGGGCAGCACCAGATTCAGCCGCTGGCCTACCCACGGGTCATGGCGTGGCGTGCAAGGGGTGATCTCGGCGACATTCGTGCTGGGGGTGGGGGTCCCTGGCGCGCTGGCTTCCAGACGAGCGGCGATGCGTCGCAGGAGTTGGCCGATACGGCTCATTGCATGCCCCCACGCAGACGCGGCGATGAGGCCATGTAATCCAGGTTCGGGCTGAAGAACGGATCGCCCTCTTCGCGATAAGGTGAATATGCCTGCGCCGAGCGCACGAAATCACTTTCAGGAATCGCACGCGGGTCGCGAGTCTTGGATTCGTGGTGGATCATCACCGACCGCGCCACGTAGACCGTTGCAAGGCCACGCGCGTGCGCACGCAGGCACAGCTCGACGTCACTTCCGCAGACGATGAAGCTCTCATCGAAACCGCCGAGCAACTCGAACGTATCGCGTGCCACCACCATGCAGGCACCGGTGACAGCGAGAACCTGCCGCTGCAGCACTGGCGACACGAACAGATTCTGGAAGTGGATCGGGGGCTCGCCCTTGAACACGTGGTCGGCCCAGCCACCCATGCCGATCACCACGCCAGCATGCTGGATGGTGCGGTCCCCGTACAACAGCAGCGGACCACACACCCCAACGTCCGGCCGCAACGCGTTCTCGGCCAGCCGCTGCAGCCATTCACCGTCGATCACTTCGGTATCGTTATTGAGAAAGACCAGGACCTCACCACGCGCTTCACGCGCGGCCAGGTTGTTCAGCGCCGACCAGTTGAACGGCACGTCGGCATCGATCACCCGGAAGTTGCGTCGCCGTGACATGGCCTGCAGCCACTGCAGGGTCTCGGGCTGGGTCGATCCGTTGTCGACGACGATGATCTCGAAATCACGGTACTGGGTCTTGGCATACAGCGATTCGACACAGGTCCGCAGCAGGTCAAGCCCATCGCGTGTGGGAATGATGATGCTGGCCAGCGGGCCCTCATCGGCATAGGAATAGCGCACGTCATAGCAGAACAGCTGCTCGCCCTCTTCAACCCGGGCACCCGGGTGGCCGGTCTGCACGTGCTGTTGCAACGCCAACTGGCCGGCGTGATGCGCGTAGGGCTTGGAAGCGGCATTGGCCGCGGTCGACCCGGCATGCGCGCGCCAGTGGTAGAGCACCCGCGGCACATGTGCCACGCGCGCACCTGCTGCCACGCAGCGCAGCACCAGATCATAGTCCTGAGCACCGTCGCAATCACTGCGCAGGCCTCCCAGCCGGCGGACGAGGCCGGACTCGAAACTCACAAGATGGCCCAGATACATCTGCGAAAGGAACAGGTCAGGATTCCAGTCGGGCTTGAAATAGGGATTGCGCAGCCGGCCATCTTCGCCCAGCACGTCGTGGTCGGTGTAGACCACGTCGGCGGACGTTTCCAGATGGCAGGCGACAACGGCCGCCAGCGCGTCCGGCTCCAGCAGGTCGTCGTGATCAAGGAACGTGATCCAGCGACCTTCGGCCAGCGACACCGCTGCATTGGTGGTCGCGGCGATGCCTTGGCGCGTGGCCGAGCGCGAGATCCGCAGGTTCGGCAGCCGCTCGCCAAATTCCTCCAGCACACGCGCGACGTGCGGCTTGTCGGAGGCATCATCATGGACACACAGCTCCCAGTTGCGATAGGTCTGTGCCTCAACGCTGGCCACCGCTTCACGCAGGAACGCCTCCGGCGTGTTGCAGACCGGCATCACGATGCTGATCAGGCCGGCATCGGCCGGCACCGGCAACGGGGGCTGCGCCTTGAACCACCGCTCATAGGCATCGATCGTGGTTGCTGTAACCGCCACCGGATGGCCCCCGTTGGCATAAGCCAGGATGGAGCGCACCAGATGACGCGGCCCTTTGCGCGAAGCGCGCACCAGGGCGGAAAAGATCGAACGCAAGGGAATGCCCTGGCTCTTTGCCCGGCGCAGGCCCCAGTAGATTCCTCTGGTCAGGTTGCGCAGCTTGGACATCAAGTGTTTCCTCTCTTGTTCAGCAGGTACACGCTGCAGAATTGGTAGTGGCTCAAAGGACCGCCCAGCCCAGCAGGATCCCTGCAGCGGCGCCAGCAATGCCTACCAGCAGCATTGCGACCTTCCACTTCCTGCGCGAACGCGCGTAGGCGGCGGCCTGGTATTCGAACTCATCAGCGATCTTCTGCCGGGCCTGCTCGGCACGCTGCTCGATGGCTGATGCCTCCGCGATCAACTGCTCGTTGCGCTCCTTTGCCAGCGCCAGCTCCTCTGCGCCTTCCCGGTCCCGCTGCTCCCATTGCTGCTGCCGCGCCAACCAATCAGCATCGCCTGCGTCCTTGGCCGCCTGCAGCTCCAGCGCATATCGGGCCGTGCCGCCCCATTCGCGCTTGGCAGAGTCCAGGTCCACGATGTAGGCATCCAGTGCGCGCGCGGTCGACTCCCATTCGGCTTCCGAATTGCGCGTACGCACGGCGAGGTCGCGCAGGCCACGGGCCAAGCCCTTCAGCAGCGAGGTGGCCTCTTCGTCCTGCCCAGCCTGGAAGGGCGGATCCGCCCGCAACCGATCGACATCGCTGTCAAGACGCAGTGCCACGCAGTACTCGCGATAGGGCTGGTCGCTATGGTCGCCAGCGAACACGCGGCTGTTGTACAGGCGATCGGCTGCGCTCACCAGCGGTTCCAGCTCGGGGAACTTCACCTTGATGAAATGTGCCCCCATCAGGCTGGACCACAGCTCGGCATTGCCCTGACCGAAACGCAGCACGGTCAAGCCTGCGGCCTCGAATGTGGCCACGATCTCGGCAGTATCGACCAGGCCGAATTCCTTGTGCTCCTGCAACCAGACGTAATCCTCGCCGAACAGCTCGAACCAGCGGTTGTTTGCATCCAGCTCGGCGTCCTTGACCCAAGCCTGCTCCGGCGGGAATCCGACGATGACAGCCCGACCGGCCACGCGCGCCATTTCGGCGGCAGCACGTGCCCGCAGCGGCGCAGGGATGTGCTCGAGCACGTCCAGCGAGACCACCGCGTCAAAACCCTGGTCCGGGAACGGCAGGGCCGTCGCGTCGGCAACGATGAAATCCTTCTCGTCGCCTTCGGCGTGCAGATCGGTGTAAAGGAACGAAGCTTCCGGCAGGAACTGACCCAGCAATCGCTGGCGGTTGGCACCGACCTCGAGAACGCGCGGTGCGGCCAGGTCCAGAGCGTTCAGCAGGTACGCGGCCGCACCGTAACGCTGGTAGTGGTCGAACGGAATATCAAGAAGCGTCGACGTCATGGACCTTCCACTCATGGGGGATATAGACCACGCCTTCACTGAAATACGGCGCGGCCACGGTGAACACGCTGGCTTCGGACAGATAGTCCAGGCATACCAGCCCTTTGTCGGTGAACAGGCCAACATCGATACGATAGGTACCGGTGAGCAGGGTCATCGACGGGATGTGGTAGGTAACCCGATGAGACCCGCGTGAAGTCGGGATCTGCACGCGCTCGAGATAGGTATTGGGTCCGAAGATGTGCAGACCATCCATGCCCTTGATGGCCACCCCCAGCAACAGCCCCTGCACTGCCTCGTCGACCACCGTGTAGCTGATGTCAACGCTCAGCGGCTCGAACGGCGCAAGCATGTCAGTGCTCAACGCAACCGTCTCCAGATGCGCGGGGATGCTGTCCGGACGCGGTGTGCGGCACGACTCGGTCGCCGCCTCGCTGGCCTGTTCGCGCCCCAGCTCGTAATCGCGGAAACGGTCGGCGACAAAACTCGCCTCACCGTGGAGCTTGACCTTGCCACCTTCCAGCCACAGCGCTGTCTGGCAGAAGCGCTTGACCTGCTCCAACGAATGGGAGACGAACAGAATCGTGGCGCCCCGCGCGCGGATCTGCTCGATCCTTGCCAGGCACTTCATCTGGAAGCGGATGTCTCCCACCGACAGCGCTTCATCAATGATCAACACGTCCGGCTCGGTATGGATGGCCACGGAGAATGCCAGGCGCACGTACATGCCGCTGGAATAGGTCTTGACCGGCCGATCGAAGAAATCGCCGATGTCGGCGAAGGCGATGATCGACTCCAGCTTGTCGTCCACTTCCTTGCGGCTCAAGCCAAGCAGGGAAGCACTCAGGTAGACATTGTCTCGACCCGAGAAATCCGGATTGAATCCTGCACCGAGTTCGAGCAAGGCCGCAAAACGGCCATGGATGGCGACCGTGCCGGAGGTCGGACGAACGGTGCCGCACAGAATCTGCAGCAAGGTGGATTTACCGGCGCCATTGCGACCGATGATGCCGACGGTTTCGCCTCTGGGTACCACCAGGTTGACACCGTCCAAGGCGCGGAACGTCCGGCTGGCGCGGTCACCTGAAGGTTTGAGCAGCGAAAGCAAGCGATCACGTGGGCTGGCGTAGACCGGGTAATCCTTGGTCACGCCCCGCACTTCGATGGCCGCATCGGCGCTGCCCTGCGTCGGGACAGGCTGCGTATTGTTCATAGGACGTCCGAAAAACCGCGCGACAAGCGACGGAATAGAGCGTAGGCAACCATGGCCGCCACAATCGACAGCAGGAAATGCGGCAGCAGCACGGCCAGGTCGGGGGCCGTGTTCTGCAAGGTCACCGCTCGCAACTGTTCGATTGGAGTCACCAGCGGATTGAAGTACACCAGCCCCTTCGCAGCTTCCGGCATCGCATGTGCCGGAAAGAAGATCGGACTAAGGAACAGCAGCACACTACTGAGGATACCGACGAACTGGCCGATGTCGCGCAGGTAAACACCCAATGCCGACAGCGACC
>Ga0302347_1001542_pt1 | contig 27262 bp, 26 predicted proteins | sample PhyWR1_FD_202178 | JGI IMG/M metagenome (GOLD analysis project Ga0302347, IMG submission 202178) | Leaf surface microbial communities from wheat plants in UC Gill Tract Community Farm, Albany, California, United States - DLSL W.R1 (v2)... | ecosystem: Host-associated > Plants > Phyllosphere >...
CTTTCAACATGACCGTGGCCGCCATCAGGGTTTTTTGCTCCCCCTCCGGCGCTTTGATCGTGTAGTCGTTACCCAGAATCGAGACGACATTTACTCCGTCTCTGTCAAGGCTCATGCGCTGACAGGGCTCGCGCGCTCAACCAGTGCCTGGATGCGTGCTGCAGTTGCGCCTTGCTTCTCTTCCTGTTCCATCAGGGACAGTTGCAGGCTTTCGTTTTCGTCTTTGGCCAGAGCCAGTTCAGCGCTCAGTTGCTCGTTGGTGTCCAGCAGCTCTTGCTTTTGCTGAACCAGGTCGCTGACCAGTTGTTCCAGTTTGCTAAGGGATGATTCGATCATGGTGATGTACTCAAGCAGTTTCAGAGGGCGCGTACGATAAAGAAAAGTCGGCGGCTAAGCTAGCGCCAACCTGCCTTTACGAGCCCTAAAGACTGCAGTTTAGAACCTTTGTTCCCGAGATCACTAAATACCCTGTGGGAGCGGGCTTGCTCGCGATTCAGGCAACGCGGTTTAACTGAACGTCTGCGCTGATGCCATTGCGAGCAAGCCCGCACCCACAAGAGCGCTGCAAACCTCAGAACTCGATTCTTACATCGCCTTTGGGCACGCTGCAGCACGACAGGATATAACCCTCGGCCACGTCCTCGTCAGTGATACCGCCGTTGTGCTCCATCTCCACTTCGCCGCCCAGTTTCAGCACCTTGCACGTCCCGCAAATGCCCATGCCGCAAGCCTTGGGGATCAGCAGCCCGAGCTTGGCCGCCGCCGCATGCACGGTTTCGGCCGGGCCCACGCGGATGCTCTTGCCGGATGCAGTGAACTCCACCTGGTTCAAATCCGCCACGTCCAGCTCCGGCGCCTCGGCCGCCTGCTCGGCTTGCTCCACCGCATCGGCGCGGGCTTCGGGCGGCGTCGCACCGAAAGACTCCTCATGGTAACGGCTCATATCGAAGCCATTGGCTTCGAGCAAACGCTTCACCGCATTCATATAAGGCGTCGGCCCGCAGCAAAACACCTCGCGCTCCATAAAGTCGGGGGCCATCAGGTCGAGCATCTTGTGGTTCAGGTAACCACGATACCCGGCCCAGGGCTCGCCCAGCCCGTGTTTCTCGCAGATCAGGTGCAGGCTGAAGTTGTCGATGCGCGAAGCCATATGCTCCAGCTCGCGGTGGTAAATGATGTCCTTGGGTGAGCGGGCGCTGTGGATAAACACCATGTCGACATTGGCATTGGTGTCGTAAAACCAGCGCGCCATCGACATTACCGGGGTAATCCCCACGCCGCCGCTCAGATACAGCACCTTGGGGCTGGGCGCATCGATGGCATTGAACAGCCCGACCGGGCCGTGCACCGCCAACTCCTGGCCTTCCTGCAGGTTATCGTGCAGCCAGTTGGACACCCGCCCGCCGGGTACACGTTTGATGGTCACCGAAAAACTGTAGGGCACCGACGGTGAACTGGAAATGGTGTACGAGCGCATCACCGGATCGCCCTCGATTTCCAGCTCCAGGGTGACGAACTGCCCCGGCTTGAAAAAGAACAGGATCGGCTGATCGGCCATAAAACAGAAGGTGCGCACGTCCCAGGTTTCCTGAATCACTTTGACGCATCGCACGATGTGTCGGCCATTGGCCCAGGTCTGGGTAGTTACCGGGTTCAGAAAGCTGTTGGACATGCGTTTCTCCACGGCCGACAACCGGCCTCTTGCTGGCGATTCTGCGCATGCCCGATGACGGCCATTTATCCATTCGCGACATTCACATACTTATCGCGACCAGCCCCTGAAAACAGTACCTCCAGCGTCGGGAACAGATTGGGCCATGTCGCCCGCAGATATGGCATGTCGGCACTTCAAACGCACACTCAGCGCCACACATTACGTTTATAGCTATGCCTTGCGTCGCACCCTTGATCAGCCACTTTTAGGCCACATCCGATGGCCATGAGGATTACAACGATGGACGTCACCGCAAACCTGGGCCTGGGCGATCCACTGGAACCCGCACGCAGGGCCACCGCCGAGATGTTGCAGACCCGCGAACGCACGTTTTCGCTGCCGCAGCCGTTTTATAACGACGAGCGTCTGTTTGAAATCGATATGCAGGAAATCTTCCAGAAAGAGTGGCTGATTGCGGGCATGACCTGCGAGATCCCGGCCAAGGGCAACTTCCTGACCCTGCAAGTAGGCAAGAACCCGATCATCGTGATTCGCGGCGCCGAAGGCCAGGTGCATGCCTTCCATAACGTGTGCCGTCATCGCGGCTCGCGGCTGTGCACCAGCGAAAAGGGCAAAGTTGCCAAGCTGGTGTGCCATTACCACCAGTGGACCTACGAGCTGGACGGACGCCTGCTGTTTGCCGGCACCGAGATGGGCGCCGACTTCGACATGAAGCAATACGGTCTCAAGCCGGTCAACGTGAAGACTGCCGGTGGCTACATCTTTATCAGCCTGGCCGAGAACCCGCCCGCCATCGACGAGTTCCTGGCCACGCTGAACCACTATATGGAACCCTACGACATGGAAAACACCAAGGTGGCGATTCAGACCACCCTGGTGGAAAAGGCCAACTGGAAGCTGGTGCTGGAAAACAACCGCGAGTGCTACCACTGCAACGCGTCGCACCCCGAGTTGCTCAAGACCTTGCTGGAGTGGGACGACGTGACCGACCCCCGCGCCGATCAGGCATTCAAGGACCATGTTGCAGCCTCGGCCGCTGCCTGGGACGCCGAAAAAATCCCGTACGCCCACGCCAGTTTCGGTCTGCGTAACCGTATCGTGCGCATGCCGCTGCTCAAGGGCACCGTGTCGATGACCCTGGATGGCAAACAAGGCTGTGCAAAACTCATGGGGCGGATCAAAAACCCGGACCTGGGCTCGATGCGCATCCTGCACCTGCCTCATTCGTGGAATCACTGCATGGGCGATCACATCATCGTGTTTACGGTATGGCCGATCAGCGCACAGGAAACCGTGGTGTCCACCAAATGGCTGGTGCACAAGGACGCAGTAGAAGGCGTGGACTATGACGTGGAGCGCATGCGCAAGGTATGGGACGCCACCAACGACCAGGACCGCCGCCTGGCTGAAGAGAACCAGCGCGGCATCAACTCGGTGGCTTACCAGCCCGGGCCGTACTCGCAAACCTACGAGTTCGGTGTGGTCAACTTTATTGACTGGTACAGCGAGCGGCTGCTGAACAACCTGGGGGCGGCCCCAGCCGCCTATCTCCAGGGTGTTGTTGCACAATAACCCTATAGGGGGGCTTGCCAGTGCAGCAAATACGCCTCACCGGTGACACGGATCATCGGATGGGGCGTTATCTGGCAGGTTTTTACAATCTTGAAACCATGGCGCTCATAGAAACGGCGGGCGCCGCTATTCGCCGCATAGTCGATCAGGCTTAACCCCGTCAGTCCCAGTTCGCAACAGCGCTTGCGGGCGTGCTCCAGAAATTGTGCCCCCAGCCCCAGATTTCGCCAGCCCTCATGCAGTGCCAGGCTTGAGATATAGAGCGTGCCGGCAACCTCCATATCGGCGTAGGGCGCCAGCACCGGATCGGTCACCGGCTCTGGATCAGGATCGTCAAGCATCACATAGCTGTGCATCATGCCGATTACACGGCCCCCGGCCTCTGCGATCAGGCAGTTCTCGTATGAGAAATTCACCCCCTCCCTGGCGTAGCGAATCGCGCCGACGTCGAGTAAATCCTCACCCGGCAGCGCGATCAGGCTCCAGATGTAGTCCGCCCCACCTTCGGACGATATTTGAAATAAACGGGCAATGTCCCGGGCATCGGTACGGAGCGCCGGACGAAATAGAACGGACATGAATTGACTCCACAGGGCAGTGAGCGCTCTTTTTAGCGCAACACGAGAAAAGACCACAACACGCGTATAGCGCGGTTTTATGTCGAGTGATTTCAAGGTGCTGAGCATTTTTTAACCAACCCCCTGCACACCCCGCAATCAGAGGCTCTCAGCCCTTCACCAACATCTTGTCCACAGGCACACCCACAGTAATTGTGGGGAAGTGGACAAGTTATCCCTGAAACCTCGATTGATCGTTTTTTGTACAGAACGCTACAAACCACTAAACACGTGGCCTGCAGCCAGCCGCGAACACCTTATCCACATATCCACCAACAGAGAATGTGTGCAACTTATGCACCGCCCTCCTGCACTGTGGAAAACCCTTTAAAACACCGATTTTTAAGGGGTTTTATCGCTGCTCGGTGGATAAAGTACTGGATTGTATGTTTTTTGAGCGGAAGTGTGTAAGGCACGGTTTATATGGCTGTTAGCCGACAGCGAACAACTTATCCACATAAGCGCTAACAGACTTTGTGGGCAAGTATCAGCGCACCACGCCTTCTTCAATCAGCAGCTTCAAAATGGCCTGGGCGCCCTCTTCCGGGCTGACGCCCTTGAGGACTTGCCCGGAACCACCAGCGGCCTTGGCTGTGGCCGCTTTCATGCGGTCCGCACCGCTTTTCGCCTTGATCACCTTCAAGCGCTTGGGCCGTGGCCGGGCCGGTTGCAGCACACCGGTTGTGGATAACTCATCGGCAATGATTTCAACCACTTCAGCATCAATCAGGCCACGGGTGGCCGGGCCATAGGCGCTTTGCCTGGCCTTGGTAGCGGCGTTATCCACAGTCACCAGAAACGGCAGTCGAACTTGCAGACGGCGGCGCTGGCCGCGAGGCAGGGCCTGCAGTACCTGCGCCACGCCGTTGTGGATAGATTCAATCTGCGCCACGCCCACCAGCAGCGGCCAGCCCAGTTGTTCGGCCAGCAGGTAGGGCAGCATTCCAGAGCCTTCGCCGGTTTCCGCCTGGCTACCGGTCAGCACCAGTTGCACGCCGGATTCGCGGATGTAATCACCTAGTACCGGCACGGCATCGGCCCCTTCCGGCTGTTCCAGCACATGTAACTCGTCCAGGCCCATGCCCAGATAGGCCCGCAAGGCCGGTTCATAGGGATTCCCCGCGTGCAGCACATGCAGGTTATCCCCAGCCAGTTCCAGGCCCATTTCGACCGCACGGGCGTCCTGCTCTGCGCGACGGGCACGGCCCGAAGCGGGGTGGGCGCCGATTGATACCAGTGCAACGGTGGCGATGGTCATATGTCCTTCTCCAAATCAAAAGCGCCCTCACCCCGAGGGAGAGGGCTAGGGTGAGGGCGCTGTTAAGCTGCATCTCGTTTCGCACCCAAACGCCAGTTATCCACAGCCACAATCAACGCCTCAAGCACCGCCGCACTGTCACCAATCACCGACAAATCCGCGCGTTTGATCATGTCGCAACCAGGGTCCAGGTTGATTGCCACCACCTTGTCACAGGCGCCAATGCCTTGCAGATGCTGAATCGCCCCACTGATCCCGACCGCCACATAAACACGCGCCGTCACCCATACCCCGCTGGCACCGACCTGGCGTTCACGACCCATGAAGCCGTCGTCCACCGCTACCCGCGATGCGCCTTCGGTGGCGCCAAGGGCGGCGGCGGCCCTGTGGAAAAGTGCCCAGTCCTTGATGCCGTTGCCACCACTGAGGATAAATTCAGCTTCCGCCATGGGAATCGCCGCGGGGTCGACCTCCACCGCGCCCAGATCCTCGATACGCGGCAAGCAACGGGCAACGGCTGTGGATAACTGCACCGGCAGCGCCTCATGCCGGCTTTCGCTGACTGGTTCGGCGCACTCGGGCGCTGCCAGAATCAAGCGTCGCAACGGCTGCGCCACATCTTGCATGCCGGCCCCGGCGCGACCGATGCAGGCGCCGTCCTTGACCTGCCATACCCTCGTAGCCGGGCGTTCGCCCAGGCTTGCGGCAAACCGGCGGCCCAGTTCTGCGCCACCGCTGCGGCTGTCAGGCAACAGCCAGTGCCTGGGCGAAAACTGGTTATCCACAGCCCGTAAACCAAGCACCTGCTGTTCCGGTGCATAACCTTGGCTGTCGAGCAGCAACAACCGATCAACCCCGGCTGTGGCAAAGGCAGTTTCTTTGGACTCGCCAAATACCACCGCCAGCACAGCACCATCGCTGCCTGCCAGTTGCCGGGCCAGGCCCAGCAGGTCGCGGTCATGGCTGCTTAAGCGACCGCCGACCATATCCGGCACCACGGCGATATAAAACGCCGGGGCAGGCACTTGATACAGCGGCAATTGCACGGCAACAGTGACCGTGCGTTTGCTCGCGCCACCTTGTTGCGCGCCGCTGCGGTCGATGCGCTTGATGCCGTTGGGGCCGATAAAGCCGACGCCATGCACGTTTTTGCGCAGCACGCCGTTAGGCCCCATCCAGCTCTGCTGCTGGGGCTGCATGGCCGCATGCAGCGGGTGCAGACGGTTGCGGGCGATCCACTCGGTGCGTGGGTCGCGGCGAATAATGTCACTCATGCGATCACCTCCGGGGCTTCGCGCCTGGCTGACTGGGCGGGCGCTGCACCTTCAATCAGGGCATCGGCCACCAGTTCGGCAATGTCCTTGATCAGCGGGCGTGGCTCGACCACGCCTTCGAGCATGGCGGTGCATTGCGGGCAGCCCACGGCCACGCGCTCGGCACCCGTTTCGCGAATATCATCCATGCGCATATCGGGGATACGCTGCTTGCCGGGGATGTCAGTAATCGGCGCGCCGCCACCGCCACCGCAACAACGGGAGCGAAAGCCCGAGCGCTGCATCTCCTTGACCTCAATGCCCAGCGCACGCAATACCGTGCGCGGCGCCTCGTATTCGCCGTTGTAGCGGCCCAGGTAGCAAGGGTCGTGGTAAGTCACACTGCCGCCCGCATCCGCGGCCAGATTGAGCAGGCCAGCACCGATCAACTCCGCCATATAGGTGCTGTGGTGCTGCACAAGATAGTCACCGCCAAAGGCACCGTATTCATTTTTCAGTACATGAAAGCTGTGGGGATCGCAGGTGACAATGCGCTGGAACTGGTACTGCGCCAGGGTCTGGATATTGCGTTTGGCCAGGGCCTGGAACGTCGCTTCGTCGCCCAGGCGCCGGGCCACATCACCGCTGTCGCGCTCTTCCAGCCCCAGCACGGCAAAGTTGACCCTGGCCGCTTTCAGGACTTTGACGAAGGCGCGCAAGGTGCGCTGGTTGCGCATGTCGAATGCACCGTCACCGACCCAGAACAGCACCTGCGCCGCGGGCTTGTCGCGCATCAAATCGAGGTTCAAATCTGCCGCCCAGTTCATCCGCCCACCGGGGGCAAAACCGCCAGGGTTGTCGGTGGCGATCAGGTTGTCCAGCACCAGGGCACCGTTGTTCGGCGTCGCGCCTTTTTCCAGGGTCAGAAAGCGGCGCATATCGACGATGGCATCCACGTGCTCAATCATCATCGGGCACTCTTCGACGCAGGCGCGGCAGGTGGTGCAGGACCACAGCGTGTCGGCATCGACCAGACCGTTGACGATGGGCTGGTGCGGATTGCCGCCGTGTTCACCGAGCGGCTTGCCCGGATAGGGGCTACCGGCGAAGTGCGCATCGGTGCCGCCCGCAAGCCCCACCACCATGTCCTGAATCAGCTTCTTGGGGTTGAGCGGCTGCCCGGCAGCGAATGCCGGGCATGCAGCTTCGCATTTGCCGCATTGCACGCAGGCATCAAATCCGAGTAACTGGTTCCAGGTGAAATCCTTGGGTTTTTCCACCCCTAGGGGGGCTGTGCGATCGTCCAGGTTCAGAGGTTTCAGGCCGGTGGAGCGGCCGCCGCCAAAACGCTCGGCACGACGGTGCCAGGCCAGATGCAGGGCACCGGCGAAGGCGTGTTTCATCGGCCCGCCCCAGGTCATACCGAAAAACAGCTCCGACACACCCCACAGCACTCCCACGGCCAGAATCGCCGCCAGCACCCAGCCGCCAAAGTCTTCGGTCAACAAGCCGGCCACCGGCAAGGTGAGGATAAAAAAGCTCGCGGCAAACGCCAGCAGGCTTTTCGGCAGGCGCATCCACGGGCCTTTGGACAGGCGCGACGGCGGGTTGAGACGACGTTTGAAGACAAACAGCGCGCCAACAAACATCAGCGCCGTGGCAAACAGCAAGGCGTAGCCGAGGATGCGGTTGTGCAGGCCCAGGCCGTGCACCAGGATCGCCAGTAACGCGGCCAGTACAAAGCCCCCAGCGGTGGCAACGTGGGTGTTGGCCATGTATTTGTCGCGGGCCACCACATGGTGCAGGTCGACCATATAGCGCCTGGGCATGGCCAGCAGGCCGCCGAGCCAGTCGACCTTGGCCGGTCGCCCGCGGCGCCACATGTTCATGCGGCGTACTGCGCCCAAAACGGTAAGAACGAGGGCTGCGAAAAGCAAAATAGGGAGAACAATTGTCAGCATGGTGAAGCTCCCAAGACCACACAGGTCTAGTGTGGGAGCGGGCTTGCTCGCGATTCAGGCAACGCGGTACATCACACACACCTCGTTATCGTTTATCGCGAGCAAGCCCGCTCCCACATTGGTTCAGTGTCGGGTCAGAAATCCTTGCACAACCGCAACGCGTCATAGATCGCCGCATGTACGTTGCGCTGGGCCACGCAGTCGCCAATACGGAACAGCAAGTAACCGTCCCCTGCTTCGCTCAGGCATGGCTGCGGCTTGATCGCAAACAGCGCCTCGACATCGATCTGGCCCTTGTTGCGTGAGTCCGGCTTGAGCCCGTAATAAAGCTCTTCATCCGGACGCACGCCGTTTTCAATCACCACCTGGTCCACCACGCGCTCTTCCTGGGTGCCGGTGTATTCGTTCTCCAGTACCGCAATCAGCTTGTCACCCTCGCGGTAGACCTTCTCCAGCATCATGTCGCCGGTCATGATCACTTCCTTCGGGTACAGGCTGCGGTAGTAGGTGGGGAATGAGGTCCCGCCAATCGCCACGCCGGGCTTGGTGTCGTCGGTGACAATCTCGACCTGCGCGCCCTTGTCCGCCATAAAGTCGGCCACCGACATGCCGGTGAATTCGCAAATGGTGTCGTACACCAGCACGTTCTTGCCCGGCGCAACCTTGCCGTCGAGTACGTCCCAGCTGCTGACCACCAGCCCTTCTGCGGCGCCCCAATGTTCGTTCTGCTCCACAAACGGGTGCCCGCCCACGGCCAGCACCACGATGTCGGGACGCAGGTCGAGAATGGTCGCAGCATCTGCCGCCGTGCCCAGGCGCAGGTCGACTTTCAGGCGTGCCAGTTCCAGCTGGAACCAGCGCGTGATCCCGGCCATCTGGTCACGCTGCGGGGCTTTGGAGGCGGTGGTGATTTGCCCGCCAATAGAGTCTTTTTTCTCGAACAGGGTCACGTCATGCCCGCGTTCGGCGGCTACTCGCGCCGCTTCCATGCCGGCCGGGCCTGCGCCGACCACCACCACCTTGCGTTTGGCACCGGTGGATTTTTCGATGATATGCGGCACGCCCATATATTCGCGGGAGGTGGCCGCGTTTTGAATGCACAGCACGTCCAGCCCCTGGTACTGACGATCGATGCAGTAGTTGGCGCCCACGCATTGCTTGATCTGATCGACCTGGCCCATCTTGATCTTGGCGATCAGGTGCGGGTCGGCTATATGGGCACGGGTCATGCCCACCATATCCACGTATCCGCCTTCCAGAATGCGCGTGGCCTGATTCGGGTCCTTGATGTTCTGCGCGTGCAGCACTGGAGCCTTGACCACTTCCTTGATACCGGCGGCCAGATGCAAAAAAGGCTCCGGCGGAAAACTCATGTTGGGGATAACGTTGGCCAAGGTGTTGTGGGTATCGCAGCCCGAGCCGACTACCCCGATAAAGTCGAGCATGCCAGTGTCGTCGTAGTACTTGGCGATCTGTTTCATGTCCTCGTGGCTCAGGCCATCTGGGTGAAATTCGTCGCCGCACAGGCGGATGCCCACGCAAAAATCCGGGCCGACTTCGGCACGCACGGCCTTGAGTACTTCGAGGCCAAAGCGCATGCGATTTTCGAAGCTGCCGCCCCATTCATCGGTGCGCTTGTTGACCCGCGGGCTCCAGAACTGGTCAATCATATGCTGGTGCACCGCCGACAGTTCAACACCGTCCAGCCCGCCTTTTTTAGCGCGACCGGCAGCGCTGGCGTAATTACCGATCACCCGCCAGATTTCCTCGGGCTCGATGGTCTTGCAGGTGGCGCGGTGCACGGGTTCGCGTACGCCCGATGGCGACATCAGGGTCGGCCAGTTGAAACCGTCCCAACGCGAGCGACGGCCCATATGGGTTATCTGGATCATGATCTTGGCGCCATGCTTGTGCATGGCATCGGCCAGGTTCTGGAAGTGCGGGATAATGCGATCGGTGCTCAGGTTGACCGAACTCCACCACTCCTGCGGGCTGTCGATGGCCACCACCGATGAGCCGCCGCAAATCGCCAGGCCGATGCCGCCCTTGGCCTTTTCTTCGTAGTACTGCACATAACGCTCGGTGGTCATGCCGCCATCAGTGGCATACACCTCGGCGTGGGCGGTGCTGAGCACACGGTTGCGGATAGTCAGTTTGCCGATTTGAATCGGCTCAAACATTGCTTCGAACGCCATATCCCGATCCTCGACTTACAACGGCTTGACGATAAACAGGCCGTGGTCGTGGCCTTCTTCCGATCCGCTGTAGACCTGCTCGGCCACCGTGCGGATATCACTGCCGCGCGCTTGCAGAATCTGATCCATCGCGCCGGCAAACCAGCCGGTGAACATATAGTCGACCTTGCGCCCGACCTTGCCGTACACATAAACGAAGCAAGAGTGTTCGAGCTTGATGGTGGCGGTGCCTTTGTCGAGGTCGATGTCCTCGATCTTGAACAGGCCCCAGCCGCGCTGGGACAGGCGCTTCATATAGTGTTCAAACACGGCGACGCCTTCGAGGCCGTGGCACTCGGCTTCTTTTTCACACCAGTGCCAAGCGGACTTATAGCCGGCCTTGTAGAGAATTTCGGCGTAGGCATCGGCGCCCAGGACTTCTTCGATGCCCATATGGTTGTTGACGAAAAAATGCCGCGGCACGTAGAGCATGGGCAGGGCGTCGGAGGTCCAGACGCCGGTTTCGCTGTCGACTTCGATAGGCAATTGCGGGGCGATTTTAGCCATGGAATTAAGCTCCAGAAATTCGGTAGGTATTCGTTTCGCCCCTCACCCTGCCCTCTCCCGGGGAGAGGGTTGGGTGAGGGCATGGCGTTATTCGCCCCAGACGTCCTTGAGCACGTTGACCCAGTTCTCGCCCATGATCTTGCGCACCACGCGCTCGCTGTGGCCGCGCTTGAGCAGAGTTTCGGTGAGGTTGGGGAACTCGCCCACGGTGCGGATGCCCAGCGGGTTGATGATCTTGCCGAAGCTGGTCAGACGGCGGGCGTAGCCCTTGTCGTGGGTCAGCATTTCAAAGAAATCCTGGCCATGGCCCTGGGTGAAATCGGTGCCAATGCCTATCGAGTCTTCGCCGACGATATTCATCGTGTACTCGATCGCTTCGGCGTAGTCGTCGATGGTGGAGTCGATGCCCTTGGCCAGAAACGGCGCGAACATGGTCACGCCGACAAAACCGCCGTGGTCGGCAATGAACTTGAGTTCGGCGTCGGATTTGTTGCGCGGGTGTTCTTTGAGCCCGGAAGGCAGGCAGTGGGAGTAGCAGACCGGCTTTTTCGATTCCAGGATCACCTCTTCCGAGGTTTTCGAGCCCACGTGGGACAGGTCGCACATGATCCCGACGCGGTTCATTTCAGCCACCACTTCGCGGCCAAAGCCCGAGAGCCCGCCATCACGTTCGTAGCAGCCGGTACCCACCAGGTTCTGGGTGTTGTAGCACATCTGTACCACGCCAACGCCGAGCTGCTTGAAGATCTCGATATAGCCCAGCTGGTCTTCAAATGCATGGGCATTCTGGAAGCCAAAGATGATCCCGGTTTTGCCCTGCTCTTTGGCCCGGCGGATATCGGCGGTGGTCTTGACCGGGATCACCAGGTCGCTGTTGTCACGAATCAGGGTCTGGCTGGCGACGATGTTATTGATCGTGGCCTGGAAGCCTTCCCAGACCGATACAGTGCAGTTGGCCGCAGTAAGGCCTCCCTTGCGCATGTCTTCGAACAGTTCGCGGTTCCATTTGGCAATGATCAGCCCGTCGATAACGATGCTGTCTGCGTGCAACTCGGCTGGGCTCATCAGGCGTCCCCTTATTGGCGTTTGCTGCGCCGAATCGTCTGCCGGCGCTTTGGGGCCAGCATAGGCCCGGGGTCAAAAGCAGCCGGGTGCAAAAGCGACAGCGCAATTGCCGAAAGCGTCAATGCGCGACAAAGCCGGTGACAGCAATGTCATGAGCTCTCTGTTCTTTGCCTCACGCTTAAGCCAGAATCGGCCCCAACTATGGATTAGGAAGCCGCAATGAAATCGATTCTCCTGGCCTTGGCGTTGGTCACCAGCGGCGCTCATGCAGCCGAAGTTGCCGACTACAACCCGTGCGACGCGGTAGAAAACGACCGACAAACCCTGGCGTGTTCGGTGTTCAGCAAAAATGCTGCCGAGCAGTTGCTGAGCGAAAACTATGAAGCCCTGCAGGAACGCATGACTTCGCTGTACGGCAGTAACGCGACCCAACTCAATAACATCCTCAGCAAAATCAAGACCGCTCAGGCGCTGTGGCTGCACCAGCGCGACGCCGACTGCGCGATTGCCGTGTTCCCCGCCACCGCCGGCACTGAAGCCTTCAACATCGCCCTGAACGACTGCATGGCGCGCATCAGCGACGACCGTTCGGAGTTTCTGGAGTCGATTGGGCAGGACTGATGTTCAAATTTAATAAACCAGGGTTTTTATGACTATTTGCGGTATCGAGATCAAAGGCAGCGAAGCCATTTTTGCAATGGCGACCCAAGGCGCCAATGGCCTTGAACATGTGGCCAGTGCCACCAAAAAAATCGCCCTGGACGACGATGACCAGGCTGCCAACGTCAAGGCCTTCGCCGTGCAGATTGCGGCTTTTGTGAAAGCCAACGCCATCACCCGGATTGCGATCAAAAAGCGCAGCAAAAAAGGTGAGTTTGCCGGTGGCCCGACCACTTTCAAGATTGAGGGCATCATCCAGTTGCTGGACGATTGCGAGGTGCAGCTACTGTCCCCGCAAACCCTCAATGCGCAATTCAAGAAGCACGCCTTCGACCTGCCCGCCTCGCTCAACAAGTATCAGCATGAGGCGTTCAAGGCGGCGTGTGCGGCGTTGCTTAAGGGTTAAGCTGCCACTCCAGCGCTTGCAGCACCTCAGCACTGTCGCTGAGCAATAGATCAAACACTTCTGAGCAGCTCGTGAGGTCTTGACCTATAGGGCTGTCGATGCCCACACACGTCAGCAGGCGGGCTAAATCCTTGGTTGCATGAATTCGACGGCTCAAAAACGCGCACAATTGGGCTGGCGTGGCGAGCGGGTTGATCTGGAGGATGGGGGGTTCGGATTGCAGGGATATACAGTCAGTCATGTGTAATACCTTCATGAGTAACTGCCACCCCTCAGCCGCGATGCTGACGGGTGACAGCTGTGCAAGGGTTCGCGGACCGGACACATAACAAACCGGCACACCCGAGGGTGTCCCTCACACAGCTGCCATAACACGAATACAGAGCAGCAAAATGCCATCGTTCAAGATGGCACCTGTGAGGTTATATGTTTGGACCGCGACGTCCAATCATTGATTTTTCAATGAGCGCGCAAACTATAAGTAACTTGAAGATCGCCGAGCAAGCGACACCACCTGGGAAAAAGCGCACACATCGCGTCAGACATTGCCTAGAAACTCAATCTTCTAATACCTACTTCTGCTCAAGCGCCTCAGGCACTGTATTTTGCGGCACCCCGCCCTCGCATTACCCTCCCGTCACCCGGTCCTGCCTCGGCGCACAGGTAAAGCGTGCCCGATAGCTGCGGGTGAAATACGACGGTGATTCAAAACCGCAGGCAATGCTGATGTCCAGCACGCTCATGTCGGTCTGGCGCAGCAGTTGCCGGGCTTTTTCCAGGCGCAGGCCCAGGTAGAAGTTGCGCGGGGTGTCGTTCAGGTGCAAACGGAACAGGCGCTCCAGCTGACGCCGCGTAACGTTGATGCCAAGCGCCAGTTGCGAGGTGCTCAGCGGCGGCTCGCTGTGTTGTTCCATCTCGCCAATCACGTGCACCAATTTTTTGTTGTGGATGCCATAACGGTTGGCAACCTGCATGCGCTGGTGATCTTTGCGCTGACGGATACGGCCAAGCACAAACTGCTCGGAAACCTGGATCGCCAACTCCGGCCCATAGGCCTGGGCAATCAGGTCCAGCATCAGGTCGATGGAGGCCGTGCCGCCCGCACAGGTGATGCGCTGGCGGTCAATTTCAAACAGCTCCTGGGTCACCTGCAGCTTGGGGTATGACTCCTTGAACGCTTCCAGCGCCTCCCAGTGCAGGGTCAGGCGATAGCCGTCGAGCAGGCCCGCCTGCGCCAGCACCACGCTACCCGTGTCGATACCACCCAAGGTAACGCCGTTGCTGTCCAGTCGTCGCAGCCACTGAGTGAGTGCCGGGGTCACATGGGCCAGCGGATCAAAACCGGCCACCACCAACAACGTCGCCCCTGTTTCAAGTGCACCGAGCCCACCTTCGGCATTGACCGACATACCATTGCTTGCCAACACGGCGCCCCCCTGGCAACTGAGCACATGCCAGCGGTACAGCTCGCCGCGAAAACGGTTGGCCACCCGCAGCGGCTCGATGGCCGAAATAAAACCCATTGAGGAAAAGCCGGGGAGCAGAAGGAAGTAAAAATCCTGGGCCATAGGGGGAGCTCGCAAGTCGGTTCAACGGATTGAAACACAGTCAGGTCGCTGCAGTGCAAATCCACGTCGCCCCAGTGCGGTTGCACAGCCCGCAGCCTGCGTACCTTGGCATCACGGCGCACAAAGACGTCGATCCCCCCAATAACAACCTGCCGAGGCCCCACCCATGAAACGACTGATCAGCTGTTGCCTGTTGGTACTTAGCCCCTATGTACTGGCTGCCGAAGATGCATCGTGCAAGAACGTACGTATGGGCGTGGTCAATTGGACCGATGTCATCGCCACCAGCGCCATGGCGCAAACCCTGCTCGACGGTCTCGGCTATAAAACCAAACAAACCAGTGCCTCACAGCAAATCATCTTCGCCGGCCTGCGTGACAAGCGGCTGGACATGTTTCTGGGTTACTGGAACCCGATCATGAACCAAAGCATCACCCCGTTTGTGGACGCCAAACAGGTCACGGTACTGGCCGAGCCGAGCCTTAAAGACGCCAAGGCCATGCTCGCCGTACCAACCTATCTGGCTGACAAGGGGCTCAAGAGTTTTGCTGACATTGCCAAATTCGAGAAAGAACTGGGCGGCAAGATTTACGGCATCGAACCGGGCTCCGGCGCCAATACCCAGATCAAGGCCATGATCGAGAAAAACCAGTTTGGCCTGGGCAAGTTCCAGCTGGTGGAGTCCAGTGAAGCCGGGATGCTCTCGGCGGTAACCCGTGCGGTTAATCGCAACGAGCCGATTGTGTTCTTTGGCTGGACACCGCACCCGATGAACATCAACCAAAAAATGACCTACCTGACCGGCAGCGAAGATGCACTGGGCCCAGATGAAGGCCTGGCCACGGTATGGACAGTCACCACTCCGGACTACGCCAGCCGCTGCCCCAACGTCAGCCGCTTACTCAGCAACCTGACCTTCAGCGCGCAAGACGAGAGTCGCATGATGCAACCGCTGCTGGACCACAAGGATGCTCAAGCCTCAGCCCGACAGTGGCTCAAGGAACACCCTCAAGACCTGCAGCGCTGGCTTGAAGGTGTCACTACCGTGGATGGCAAACCCGCTGCCGAACACCTGAAACTCAGCGCCAAATAATTTAACACTGAGCCTGCCCTCGCAGCCCGTAAAGGCTGCGTTGTGGCGCTCTACGCCCTAAGGAAATGCCCCATGAACCACGACGTCATCATCACCTGCGCACTCACCGGTGCCGGCGACACCAGCGGCCGCAGCCCTTTAGTACCGGTCACCCCCAAACAAATTGCCGATGCTGCCGTGGAAGCGGCCAAAGCCGGGGCCACAGTGGTGCACTGCCATGTACGCGACCCACAAACCGGGCAGTTCAGCCGCGATGTGGCGCTGTACCGCGAACTGATGGAGCGTATCCGCGAGGCGGACATCGACATCATCGTCAACCTCACCGCCGGAATGGGCGGCGACTTGCATATCGGCCCCGGCGAGAACCCGATGGAGTTTGGCCCCAACACCGACCTGGTCGGACCGTTGACCCGCCTGGCTCACGTCGAGGAGCTGCTGCCGGAGATCTGCACCCTGGACTGCGGCACCCTGAACTTTGGTGACGGCGACACGATTTACGTCTCCACCCCGGCGCAACTGCGGGCAGGCGCCAAGCGTATCCAGGAACTGGGCGTTAAAGCCGAACTGGAGATTTTTGATACCGGCCATCTGTGGTTCGCCAAGCAGATGATCAAGGAAGGTTTGCTCGATGACCCGCTGTTTCAACTGTGTCTGGGCATCCCCTGGGGCGCGCCGGCGGACACCACCAGCATGAAAGCCATGGTCGACAACTTGCCCCCCAACGCAGTGTGGGCCGGGTTCGGCATTGGTCGCATGCAAATGCCGATGGCTGCGCAAGCGGTGCTGCTGGGCGGCAACGTGCGGGTCGGGCTTGAGGACAACTTGTGGCTCGATCGCGGGGTACTGGCGACCAACGGCCAACTGGTCGAGCGCGCCACCGAGATCCTCAGCCGCCTTGGCGCCCGGGTGCTGAGCCCGGCAGAAGGCCGGGTGAAGATGGGGCTTAAAGAACGCCGCTGATATCCCTTGCCCTCTGCCAAATCCTTGCTCGAAGGGTAAGGGGCTTTTGATGCTTATTTATCAGGAACACACCATGACCTTCATTACCCATATCAAAACCTTCGCCGCCCTTGGCAGCGGTGTAATCGGCAGCGGCTGGGTTGCTCGCGCCCTTGCCCATGGCCTGGACGTGGTGGCCTGGGACCCGGCTCCCGGCGCCGAAGCAGCCCTGCGCAAGCGCGTCGATAAAGCCTGGCCAGCACTGCAAAAAAATGGCCTCGCTGAGGGCGCATCCCGGGATCGGCTGCGGTTTGTCAGCACCATTGAAGAGTGCGTGCGCGATGCCGACTTTATTCAGGAAAGCGCCCCCGAGCGACTCGAACTGAAGCTTGAACTGCACAGTAAAATCAGCGCTGCCGCCAAACCCGATGCATTGATCGGCTCCAGCACCTCGGGCCTGCTGCCCAGCGAATTCTATGAAGCTTCCACACACCCCGAGCGCTGCATCGTCGGGCACCCGTTCAACCCGGTCTACCTGCTGCCACTGGTCGAGGTAGTGGGCGGGCAAAAAACCGCACCCGAGGCCATTCAAGCAGCGATCAAGGTCTACCAATCCCTGGGCATGCGCCCTCTGCATGTACGCAAGGAGGTACCTGGATTTATTGCCGACCGCCTGCTCGAAGCCTTGTGGCGCGAGGCGTTACACCTGATCAATGACGGGGTAGCCACTACCGGTGAAATTGACGATGCCATACGCTTTGGCGCGGGTTTGCGCTGGTCGTTCATGGGCACCTTTTTGACCTACACCCTGGCCGGTGGCGATGCCGGCATGCGTCACTTCATGAACCAGTTCGGCCCGGCCCTGCAACTGCCGTGGACCTACTTGCCTGCACCCGAACTCAGCGAAAAGCTGATCGACGATGTGGTTGAAGGCACCACTGAACAACTGGGAAAGCACAGCATTGCCGCGCTGGAAAGCTATCGTGATGACTGCCTGCTGGCAGTGATGGAAGCGGTTAACGCAACCAAACTCAAACATGGCATGACCATCAACGACTGATCGAACCCGCGAGGTACAGCATGCCCATCCTCACCACCTACAGCACGCCCATTCTTGAAGAGTGGGTCGATTACAACGGTCACTTGCGCGACGCCTTTTACCTGCTGATTTTCAGCTACGCCACCGACGCCCTGATGGACAGCCTTGGACTCGACAGCCAGAACCGCGAAGCCAGCGGTCATTCACTGTTCACCCTGGAGGTGCACCTTAATTACCTGCACGAGGTGAAGCTCGGCGCCCACGTTGAAGTGCGCACCCAACTCATCGGCCACGACAAAAAACGCCTGCATGTCTATCACAGCCTGCATTTGGTCGGTGATGAGCGGGCTCTGGCGGGCAATGAGCAAATGCTGCTGCACGTTGACTTGGCAGGCCCGCATTCCGCGCCGTTTGGCGAACACACGCTGGGCGTGTTGCAGACCCTCGAGCAACAGCAGCGTGATCTCCCGAGACCAGAGTATGTGAGTCGGGTGATTGCCTTGCCCTTGCCTTAAAACGACCTGTTCTTAGGCATATCAGACATATCGCCAAACCGCCCTTGCCCACTGACCAAAGCCCTACCAGAATCAGATTTCGATCGCGCCTCATACAAAGGACAAAAATCATGATGCACGCGGATTTGATTGATGAGCAGGATCTGGTTGGCCAACTGCGCTCGCTGGGCTTTGAAGTGTCAGGCACGGCGGAGCAGGCCTGCACGGCGGCAGTCTGTGGGCTGAACGAAACCAATGCCCGCGCACTCAAAGGGCTGGTCGAAAAACTTTATACCGGCAGCGCAACCATCTTGCCCGCGGTGCGCGAGGCCATTGACCGGCAGTTGCTGCCGGGGCTGGCGCAGTTCAAGCAGAGCACGGCCGGGTAAAGCAAAAGCCAAAGCCCCTAACCCCCCGGGAGAGGGTTGGGGTGAGGGCGCTTTTGATTGTTAAATCCTCACACTGGCAAACGTCGACTCATTACGCGCCTGATTCAGGGCCGACATCGGCCCGGCCAGCGGAGCCAGCAGCAATGACTGCGGGATCTGCACCAACGTGGTCTGCTGCGCGGTGTTGGAACCCACTCGCTCGTCCCGTGGCGGAATACCGAAGTACTCGCGGTAGCACTTGGAAAAATGCGGCGTAGAGACAAAACCGCACACCGCCGCCACTTCGATAATCGACATCGGCGTTTGCTTGAGCAACTGCCGCGCCCGCACCAGCCGCAGCTTGAGGTAGTAGCGCGACGGCGAGCAGTGCAGGTACTTCTGGAACAGCCGCTCCAGCTGGCGCCGCGATACAGTGACGTACACCGCCAGCTCATCAAGGTCGATGGGCTCTTCGAGGTTGGCTTCCATCAGCGCGACGATTTCCTGCAATTTGGGCTGATTGGTGCCAAGCATATGCTTGAGCGGTACGCGCTGATGATCCTGCTCGTTGCGAATGCGCTCATAGACAAACATTTCCGAAATAGCGGCCGACAATTCACGGCCATGATCCCGGCTAATCAGGTGCAGCATCATGTCCAGCGGCGCAGTGCCGCCCGAGCTGGTAAAACGGCTGCGGTCGAGGGTAAACAGGCGTGTGCTCATGGCCACCCGCGGGAATGCTTCCTGCATCGAAGCCAGGCATTCCCAGTGCACGCTGCAATCAAAACCGTCGAGCAAACCGGCGTAGGCCAAGGCCCAACTGCCGGTACACACAGCGCCCAGACGACGGGACTGACGCGCCTGGCTTTGCAGCCATGACACGTGCTCACGGGTAACCGTGCGCTGGATGCCGATACCACCACAGACAATGACCATATCCAGCGCCGGGGCCTTGTGCATGCTGGCGTCGGGGGTGACTTGCAGACCGTCGCTGGCCCATACCTGGCTGCCATCGGCGCTGAGGGTGCTCCAGCGATACAACTCACGGCCCGACAACTGGTTGGCCATGCGCAACGGTTCTATCGCGGAGGCCAGGGAAATGAGCGTGAAATTGTCCAGCAGCAGAAAGCCGATGGATTGAGGCGTACGGTTCTGGGGTTGGACCCCGGAGTTGAACGACGTCATCGCGGTATCTCCTCACACAAGCGGGTGATGGCCCCAGGCGCAGGCTCTTGTTTTTACCCTCGTTTAACGGGGCTTTGAAATGACAACGCAAATGCCATGCCTAAACTTGAATGGGTATTCAACAAAGCCTGAAAACGACGTCGCAAAGTGTCTGGATGGGTCATGGCAAAATGACGATTAAACAGGAATACACAGGCGCGCCCCTTGCGCCGTTGAGCACATTGGTATCACTTGTGGGAAGGCGGTAGGAAAGGTCTGTAATGGAGTGTCACGAAAAGTACGAGTGCGCCAAAAAGGGTCAGCGTGCGCTTAAACAGCGCCTGGTATTTGGCTCAATCCTTGCTCGCGATACAGGCGACGCGGTACAGCTGTTGCAGCGCTGTGATGCCACAGCGAGCAAGCCCGCTCCCACAAAGGGTTTGTTTATGTGTGTTGAGGTTTCAGCATTCCACCGCACTCACCGCCAACCCGCCCCGTGAAGTTTCCTTGTACTTGTCGTGCATATCGGCGCCAGTATCGCGCATGGTACGGATCACCCGATCCAGGGAAATAAAGTGCTGACCATCGCCCCGCAAGGCCATTTGTGCGGCGTTAATGGCTTTAACTGCAGCGATGGCATTGCGCTCGATACACGGCACCTGCACCAGCCCTCCCACCGGGTCGCAGGTCAGACCCAGGTTGTGCTCCAGGCCGATTTCGGCGGCGTTGCACAACTGCTCCGGGGTGGCCCCAAGGATTTGCGCCAGCCCGGCAGCCGCCATCGCACAGGCGGAGCCAACCTCGCCCTGACAACCCACCTCCGCGCCCGAAATCGACGCATTCTTCTTGCACAGAATGCCGATTGCCGCCGCACTTAACAGATAGTCGACCACATGGGCTTCGCTGACTTCATCGCTGAATTTCATAAAGTAATGCAGCACCGCAGGGATAATCCCCGCAGCACCATTGGTGGGCGCCGTGACCATGCGTCCGCCCGCTGCGTTTTCTTCGTTGACCGCCAGCGCAAACAGGTTGACCCACTCCATCGCACTCAGGGTTGAACCAATCACATTGGGTTTGCCCAGTTCCTGCAAACTGCGGTGCAGGCGCGCAGCACGGCGGCGCACATTCAGGCCGCCGGGCAGGATACCTTCGTGTTTCAGGCCTTGCTCCACGCAGTCCTGCATTGCGCGCCAAAGCTTGATCAGACCGCAGCGGATTTCGTCTTCGCTGCGCCAGATGCGTTCATTGGCCATCATCAAGGCAGCCACGCTCAAGTGGTGTTTGCCGCACAACTCGAGTAACTCAACAGCGCTGTTGAAGTCGTACGGCAACTGCGTACGATCCATGTCCAGCACGCCACTGGCCGCTTGCGCCGCATCCACTACAAAGCCGCCACCTACCGAATAGTAAGTATCGCTATGCAATTCACCCTGCCCGGTATGCGCTATCAAGGTCATGGCATTGGGATGAAATGGCAGGTTCTCGTCAATCAGGCGCATGTCCTGCGACCACACGAACGGGATCGGCAGATGACCGTCGAGTAACAGGGTACGGGTTTCCCGTAGCTGCGCGATACGCGAATCAATGCAGGACGGGTCAATAGCATCCGGCCATTCCCCCATCAGGCCCATGATCACCGCATTGTCACTGCCATGACCAATGCCGGTGGCCGACAGCGAACCATAGAGCTGCACCTCAATGCGGCGCACCTGTTGCAACTGATCGCGTTCGCGCAAGCCCTGCACAAACAGCGCCGCCGCCCGCATCGGGCCCACGGTATGGGAGCTTGAAGGGCCGATACCGATCTTGAACAGGTCAAACACGCTGATAGCCATGAGCACGAACCTCGGGGGTGAATGCTTGCATCATGGGGTGTTTACGTTCGGCAAAAACGTCCAGCTACGACCCGCCTTTGCCTGCCAGCGCCCTAGGCGTTTTATAGGGTGCAGATGCATTAAAAAGGTAGTTTTCAGGCTTCATTCGTCTGGATACGACCTCGCAGGTATCAGATACGACCCCCCCTGTACTGGATGCGACGCCCCCTGTAGGCGTTTGATTTTCACTGTTACATGATCAGTCCTGACTCGATTGCAAGATGCGCTGGCAACACGCCCGCCGGGCATCGCCCAACCGCAACTGATACCTGCGGCTTTTCGATCGAAAACCGCAACCCGGACACACAGGAGTCGTTCCATGAAACATTCCTCATCGTTGTTGTTGGCTGCATTGCTGAGTCTGCCCGTCATCACTCAGGCAGCAGAACCGGAGCAATGCAGCACCGTCAATTTCTCGGATGTCGGCTGGACCGACATCACCGTCACCACGGCAGTCACCAGCGAGGTACTCAAGGGCCTCGGTTACAAAACCAAGACCACCATGATTTCCGTGCCGGTCACCTATAAGTCGCTGGCCGATGGCAAGAACATGGACGTGTTCCTGGGCAACTGGATGCCAACCATGGAAAACGACATCAAGGCCTACCGCGACGCAGGCACCGTCGAGACCGTACGCGCCAACCTGGAGAACGCCAAATACACCCTCGCCGTACCCGAAGCCCTCTATAACAAGGGCCTCAAGGACTTCTCCGACCTGCCCAAATTCAAAAAAGAACTGGACGGCAAGATCTACGGCATCGAGCCGGGCAATGACGGCAACCGCATGATCCAGACCATGATCGACAAGAACGCCTTCGGTCTCAAAGACGCGGGCTTCAAAGTAGTGGAGTCCAGCGAGGCAGGGATGTTGTCGCAAGTCGATCGCGCCCAGCGCCGAGGCACCGACGTGGTGTTCCTGGGCTGGGAACCGCACCCGATGAACACCCGCTTCAAAATGAAATACCTCACCGGCGGTGATGATTTCTTCGGCCCCAATTATGGCCAGGCGACCATCTACACCAACACCCGCAAGGGCTACAGCGAGGAGTGCAGCAACGTCGGTCAATTGCTGAAAAACCTGGTGTTTACCCTGGATATGGAAAGCACCCTGATGGGCAAGGTGCTGGATGACAAGACCAAGCCAGACGTGGCCGCCAAAGCCTGGCTTAAACAGAACCCGCAAGTGCTCGAAACCTGGCTCGCGGGCGTGACCACGATCGATGGCAAACCGGGCCTTGAGGCCGTTAAAGCCAGCCTCGCGAAGTAATCGCGGGCGCCAGACGGCATCTCCGTCTGGCTCCGTTTCAATTCCCCTGCATGCGGACGTTCACTACCATGCTGATTGATCAAAAAATACCTCTGGGCGAGTACATCGCAGGCTTCGTCGACTGGCTGACCAAACACGGTGCCAGCACCTTCGACGCAATTGCGCTGACACTTGAAACGATGATCCACGGCGTGACGTTTGCGCTGACCTGGTTCAACCCCTTTGTGTTTATCGGGCTGATTGCCCTGTTCGCCCACTTTATTCAACGCAAGTGGGGCCTGACCGTTTTTGTGGCACTGTCGTTTCTGCTGATTCTCAACCTGGGCTATTGGCAAGAAACGATGGAGACCCTGGCCCAGGTGCTGTTCGCCACCTTTGTGTGCGTGATCATCGGTGTGCCGCTGGGGATTCTTGCCGCACACAAACCAGTTGTTTACACCTGTATGCGTCCGGTACTCGACTTGATGCAAACCGTGCCTACCTTTGTTTACCTGATCCCGACCCTCACCCTGTTTGGTCTGGGTGTGGTGCCGGGGTTGATCTCCACCGTAGTGTTTGCGATTGCCGCGCCGATCCGCCTGACCTACCTGGGTATTCGCGACGTGCCCCATGAACTGCTCGATGCCGGCAAAGCCTTTGGCTGCTCAAGGCGCCAACTGCTCACCCGTATCGAACTGCCCCACGCCATGCCGAGCATCGCCGCCGGGATTACCCAATGCATCATGCTGTCGCTGTCGATGGTGGTGATCGCCGCCCTGGTGGGTGCCGATGGCCTGGGCAAACCGGTGGTCAACGCGCTCAATACCGCCGACATTGCCCTGGGCTTTGAAGCGGGGCTGGCGATTGTCTTGCTGGCGATCATGCTCGACCGGATCTGCAAGCAGCCGGACGCCAAAAAAGGAGCCGACGCATGAGTATTATTCGCTTCGATAACGTTGACGTGATCTTTGCCAAAGACCCGCGAGAGGCTCTGAGCCTGCTGGATCAGGGCCTGTCGCGGGATCAGATCCTGAAAAAAACCGGGCAGATCGTCGGCGTCGAAAAAGCCAGCCTGGACATCGACAAAGGCGAAATCTGCGTGCTGATGGGCTTGTCCGGCTCGGGCAAATCCAGCCTGTTGCGCTGCATCAATGGGCTCAATACGGTCAGCCGTGGCCAGTTGTATGTGGAGCACGAAGGCAAACAAATCGACATCGCATCATGCTCCCCTGCGGAGCTGAAAATGATGCGCACCAAACGCATCGCCATGGTCTTTCAAAAGTTCGCCCTGATGCCCTGGCTGACGGTGCGCGAGAACATCAGCTTTGGCCTGGAGATGCAGGGACGCCCCGAGAAAGAGCGGCGCACGCTGGTGGATGAAAAACTGGAACTGGTGGGCCTGACCCAATGGCGCAATAAAAAACCCGACGAGCTGAGTGGCGGTATGCAGCAGCGGGTTGGCCTGGCGCGGGCACTGGCGATGGACGCCGATATCCTGCTGATGGACGAACCCTTCTCGGCTCTCGACCCGCTGATCCGCCAGGGTCTGCAGGACGAGTTGCTGGAACTGCAACGCAAGCTGAACAAGACCATCGTGTTTGTCAGCCATGACCTCGACGAAGCGCTCAAGCTGGGCAGCCGCATTGCGATCATGAAAGACGGCAAGATCGTGCAGTACAGCAAGCCGGAAGAAATCGTGCTCAACCCGGCCGACGACTATGTGCGCACCTTCGTCGCCCACACCAACCCGCTCAACGTACTGTGCGGTCGCAGCCTGATGCGTTCGCTGGACAAGTGCAAACGCATCAATGGCTCGGTGTGCATCGATCCGGGGGATGACTCGTGGATTGATCTGGCGGAGGGCAACACCATCAAGGGCGTACGCCGGGGAGCGAGCGCACTGGACTTGCAGCATTGGCACAGCGGACAGGCGGTAGAAAGTTTGGGCCGTGGCCCGACACTGGTGGACAGCAACATTGGCATGCGCGACGCGCTGCAAATCCGCTACCAGACCGGCAACAAACTGGTGCTGCACGACAACCAGAAAGTGGTGGGGATTTTGGGCGACACCGAGTTGTACCACGCACTATTGGGTAAGAATTTGGGCTAACCCCAAAACCTGTGGGAGCGGGCTTGCTCGCGATGCAGGCGACGCGGTGTATCAGAGACACCGCGCCGATGCTATCGCGAGCAAGCCCGCTCCCACATTAGACCCCGTGTACTTAGCTATAGACCCTGCCAAGGAGCTGGCGATGGCTTTCAAACTGATCGAGCACATCACGGCTGATTTGCTCCTGGGTGAAGCCCATCAGGTCGTAATCCTGGTTACCGTTGTGCAAATACACCTCGGCCCGGTAATAACGACTGCGCACTTCATCAGCGTTGCTGGCGTCCTGTTCCGACTCGCTCGGTGCAGCCAGATAGCCGTCCAGGCTGACTTCGTAGACAAACGGGTTGCCTTCTTCCATCTCCACCCGTACGCCCATGCAACGCTTGGCGCTGCCCAACAGGGTCTGCACGTCCAGGCCTTGGCTGCGCAGTTGCACTGCCGCGTCTTCCAATGCCGGGGTCACGCGCTTGTCCATAAAGCGCTGCACCACCGCCTGGGTCGGTTGCAAATCCTGCGCAGTCAAACGCTCGCTGAAACCACGACGGCCACGGGCAGCCAGTTCAGCTTGCTCCTGTTCGACCAGGGTGTCCTGACGCATCGCCTTGTGCAGGCCGAACATAAACAGGATCAATACCACCGAGAACGGCAGGCCGGCCAGTACCACCATGGTTTGCATGGCGGCAAAGTTACCGGCAAACAACAGGCCGATAGTCACCAGGGTGATCACCGCCGACCAGAAGATTCGCAGCCAGTGCGGCGCGTCTTCGTCCACGTCACCGCCCTTGCACGACAGGTTGGCCATCATCACCGCGCCCGAGTCCGCCGGGGTCAGGAACAGCACAAAGCCAACAAAGATCGACACACCGATAACGATTTTCGATGCAGGGTAATGCTCAAGCAGTTGGTAAATCGCCATGGACGGCTGTTCAAGAGCCGTTTTCCCCAGCTCCACCGCACCGTGGTTAACCACCAGGTCCAGTGCCGAGTTACCGAAGATCGACAACCACGCCAGGGTGAAGCCCAGCGGAATCAGCAATACGCCCGCTACCAGCTCACGCACGGTACGACCACGGGAGATACGCGCGATAAACATGCCGACGAATGGGGCCCAGGAAATCCACCATGCCCAATAGAACAGGGTCCACAGGCCCAACCAGCCTTCGGTTTTCTTGCTGTCGCCTTCGTACACGTACAGGTCGAAGGTTTTCATGACGATACCGTTAAGGTAGTCGCCGGTGTTTTGCACAAAACCGTTGAGCAGGTGCAGGGTGGGGCCGAACAACAGCACGAAAATCAGCAAGCCACTGAACAGCACGATGTTCAGGTTGGACAGGCGACGGATGCCGTTTTCAACGCCCGATACCGCAGCGATGGTAGCCACGGTGCTCATCACGATAATCACGATCAGCAAGTTGGTATTGCTGTGTTCCATGCCGAACAGGTTCTCAAGCCCCGACGACACCTGCATCGAGCCGATGCCCAGGTTGGTCACCAGCCCCAGCAGGGTCACGAACATGCCGAAGCCGTCCACCGCATGGCCGGCAGCGCCTTTGACCCAACGCTCGCCCATCAACGGGTACAGCGCCGAACGCAACGCCAGCGGCTGATTGTGACGATAGGCAAAATAGGCCACGGCCAGACCGACCAGTGCGTAGATCGCCCAGCCGTGCAGGCCCCAGTGCAGGAAGGTCAGCTGCAACGCCTGACGCGCCGCCTCATGGCTGCCCGATACGCCTTCAGGCGGGTTGAAGTAGTGGTCCAGCGGCTCGGATGCGCCGAAGTACAACAGCGAAATACCGATACCGGACGAGAACAGCATCCCGGCCCAGGCGCCATAGCTGAAGTCCGGGGTGTCTTGCTTGGTCCCCAGTTTCAATTTGCCATAGGACGAAAACGCCAGGCCGACCACAAAGATCAGGTAAGCGGCGATCACCACCATGTAGTACCAGCCGAAGCTGCGCGACAGCCATTCCTGGGCAACACCGAGGATACGGCCCGCTTCTTCGGGGGCAATGATCAAAATGGCAGTCAACAACAGTATCAAGGCAGTGGAGGTGTAAAACACCCAACCGTTGACCGTCACCTTTTGCGGTGGGGTCTTTATAAGAGAGGCAGAACTCATTGCACGGGTGCTCCAGGGAGTGCGAGACAAGGAC
>Ga0302347_1001544_pt1 | contig 27245 bp, 19 predicted proteins | sample PhyWR1_FD_202178 | JGI IMG/M metagenome (GOLD analysis project Ga0302347, IMG submission 202178) | Leaf surface microbial communities from wheat plants in UC Gill Tract Community Farm, Albany, California, United States - DLSL W.R1 (v2)... | ecosystem: Host-associated > Plants > Phyllosphere >...
TATTTTTTTTAGTTTTTCATCAGTAGTTTTACAAACTATAATTTTATTATTAATCCTATTATCAAAATAACTATCAATGTAGGTTTCTTCTGTTTGATATAAGGCTTTTACTTTTTCTTTAACTATAACTTGTATATAATCATTTTCAATTTTCTCATTAATTTCTAGCAGCCTTTCAAAGTTAGATAATAAAACTTCTTCAATTGAAACTCCTGGAAGTATTGATAAAACTTCATCATTAAACTCTAAGCCATTATACAATAAAAATCTTTTATCTCTTTTATGAACTATTTTATTATAAAAATCTTTTACTAATATATCATGCGAAATACTATTACATAACTTCCTCATATTATCTGTTTTTTAATTTTTCAATTTCAGCCTTAAGATCTGAAATGCGTTTTTCTTTATAAGAGTCAGTTTCAAAGAGCTTTTCTAAAATTTCAAGATGATTTTCTAAAATTCTTCTAATATATTCTTCTCCTATTAATGAAATTAATAAAGGAAAATTTTTAGAACTATATTTTTGTTTATAGATTTCATAATCTTCTGAACCTTTGTTTATTGAACTGCATTTTTCATAAAAATCTAAAAAATCATTTATCTTACTTATTGCAAATTCTCCTTTTGTACTAGTAATAAAGAATCCGTCTGTAAGCATTTCGTGTATGTTTTCGGCAAAAGTATTATCCCCTTTATATTCTCTGGATATAGATTTTTTTGTTTCTTCATCAACTTCTAAGAATAAGACATTCTGCTTTGCTATGTCTGAAAGAATAAAAGGAGAATGAGTAATGAAAAGAATATTAATACCTTTAATACTACTTAAGTTAGTGTTATTTATCTGTTTCAATAAATAGTTTACAAGCTTTCTTTGAAACTCAGGATGAAAATATAATTCAATTTCATCGAAAATTAGATTTACATACTCATACTTAATTATTTCTGTCCCATTTACAGAATTGATATTATTTAAATGATATGTAACAGAGCTTATAGAATGAATTAACTGTTGTTCTCCCGAACTTAAATCACTTAATTTCACAAGCTTTTTATTTTTATCATCTTCTAAAAATATCTCAGTAGTAAAAATGGGCGGTGGTAATAATTCAATTAAATCTTCATTATCTTTTTTTACCAAATCTAGTTCCTTTGATAGTTTATCTAAATTTATTTTCTTATTAAAATCTATATTTTTCCACAATTTATTATAGTTTTTCACATAGTTAATAGTTTGTATAAGCTTGTAAATAATATGACTATAATGCTTATTTTTTTCTTTGTCTTTCTCTATTTTAGATATTAATTCACTTATTTTAATATTATATCTTCTATACTTGCTACTTTTTTGAATTAATTCTGGATTTGTTTTAAATTTTTTGTATTCTTTATATTTATTACAGATACTTATCAACTTATATATTAGATAATAGTCTATCCTCATTTGTAGTTCTGTATCTTGAATATCTTCTATATTATATCTTTTCTTAATTGAGTATAAAATCTGTTTAGGATTTCCACAAGAAACTGTTGGTACTTTTTCGTGGTATGATTCAAAGTTTATAGAAAAATTTAATTTAGAATTTGTTTTTATTTTTTCATACAAGATTTCTTTTTCTTTGAATTGAATATATTTTTTCCCCCATTCTTTTTGGAAATTAGTATAAACGTAGAAATCCTTTAGGTCTTTATTTGTTATGCTTATTTTTTTAGCTAACATATTATCTCCAATCTTTCTGAACTCTTTTTCTTCCTTTACAATAGGTCTCAATAAATTAACGAGAATACGTTGTTCTAAAAGCTTTTTTTCATTATTAACATCTATTATACCACTCCATCCGAGATCACTATTTTTATCTCTTTTAGGATTGATAACCACCGGTATTTGATAAGAATCATTCTTATGAAACAATCTATCTATCCATTCTCCAATTATATTGGAATTGAATGCATATATAGAGTAGTTGATAACTTCAGAATAAAAAAAATTCTTTAGATTAAATATCTCTGAATCATTTTCAAAACTTTTAAAGCTAAAATCTCTATCATTTATTTCAATGGCAAAATATTCTTTATTATTATATTCATAAAAGATTTGGCATTTTATTTTTTCTCTATCACCTTTAGTTGCACTTATTAACTCAGCATCTGAAGTTAAATTTCCTCCATTTCTTAATTTTAATGATATTTGATTAATACAAGCAATAAACAACTCGACTAAAGCACTTTTACCACTACCATTTTTACCTACAATTGCAGAAATTTTTATTTTATCTCCATATAAATTTGTGAGAACTGTTAAACTAGGTTTTATTGTAGTAACTTCTATAAGCTTAGAAAAGTCTGTTATTTTAACTCCATTAGAATCTTGAAAATCATAATCATTATAAAATTGATAAATTCTATTTGCTTGGAGATTTTTAAGAAATTTCGGATTACAACCATTCAAAGGTCTAATCGCTAAAAGTTTAAAGCTCATGTTTATTCGTTTTTTCAAAATTAAATAAAAAAGCCACAATTTTCATTGTGGCTTTCCTTATTATATAATCATTATTTTACATTTCCTTTTTCAAAAACTTCGCCGTCAAACTTTTCTTGGATTTGATAATCTGCTCTGGCGTTCCTTCTGCGATGATTTGTCCGCCGTGTTTTCCACCTTCTGGTCCAACATCGATGATGTGGTCTGCGAGTTTGATAACGTCCATATTATGTTCGATGATGATAAATGAATTTCCTAATTCCACCAACTGATTAATCGCTTCCATCAAGACTTTCACATCTTCAAAATGAAGTCCTGTTGTCGGCTCATCCAAAATATAAAGTGTGTTTCCTGTTTGTCTTTTGGAAAGTTCCGTTGCGAGTTTTACACGTTGTGCTTCTCCTCCACTCAAAGTCGTGGATTGCTGACCAATCGTGATGTAACCTAAACCAACATCCTGCAAAGTTTTCACTCTGATATAGATTTTCGGAATCGGCTGGAAGAATTCTACCGCTTCATTGATCGTCATTTCCAGAATATCAGAAATCGATTTTCCTTTGTAACGGACCTCCAGAGTTTCACGGTTGAAACGCTTTCCGTGGCAAGTTTCGCAATGCACGTAAACATCGGGCAAGAAATTCATTTCAATCACTTTTAAACCGCCTCCCTGGCAGGTTTCGCAACGTCCGCCTTTCACATTGAAGGAGAATCTTCCGGCTTTGTAACCACGGATTTTACTCTCTGGTAATTCGGCAAAAAGATTACGGATATCCGTAAACATTCCCGTGTAAGTCGCTGGATTTGAACGTGGTGTTCTTCCAATCGGACTTTGGTCAACGTCGACGATCTTGTCAATATTATCAATCCCATCGATGCTTTTATAAGGCAAAGGTTCCTGAATCGCTCTGTAAAAATGGCGGTTCAGAATTGGATATAAAGTGCCGTTAATCAAAGACGATTTTCCACTTCCCGAAATCCCTGAAACGACCACCAATTTTCCTAATGGAATTTCGAGATTGACATTTTTAAGGTTATTACCAGTTGCACCTTTCAGAACAATTGATTTTCCGTTTCCGGCTCTTCTTTCTGCAGGAATTTCGATTTTTCTTTTTCCAGTCAAATAATCTGCTGTAATTGTATTGGCTTTTTTGATGTCTTTCGGATGACCCTGCCAAAGGATTTCTCCACCGAATTTTCCCGCTCTTGGACCAATATCCAAAACGTGGTCGGCTTCCAGAATCATATCTTTATCGTGTTCCACCACCAATACCGAGTTCCCGATATCACGAAGATGTTTCAGGGAATTAATCAATCTTTCATTATCACGTTGGTGAAGACCAATTGAAGGTTCATCCAAAATATAAAGAACATTCACGAGTTGAGAACCAATTTGTGTGGCTAAACGGATTCGCTGAGATTCACCTCCGGAAAGGGTTTTTGAGCTTCTGCTCAGACTCAGGTAATCCAAACCGACATCCAAAAGGAACTGCAATCTGGTTTCGATTTCTCTCAGGATTTCGTAAGCGATGATTTTATTTTTGTCACTGAAAGTATCTTTCACATCAGCCAGCCATTCTTTCAAATCTAATAGAGAAAGACCATTGATTTCAGCAATATTTTTGCCGTCAATCTTGAAACTCAGACTTTCCTGACGAAGACGCGCACCTTTACAAGTCGGGCAAACTTCTTCCGTTGTGAAATTTCTTTCCACCAAAACGGCGTCGTAATTTTCACGTTCGTCCACTATTTCTTCAAGAATATGAACCAGACCTTCGAAGTTGATTTTTATCTTTTTCGAAATTCCAGCGTGTTTCAGTTCTTTCGTAATGTCCTTATTATGACCGTAATAGATGTATTCCAAAGCTTCTTTCGGAATATCTTTGAACGGCGTTGTCAAACTTAAATCAAAAACTTCAAGAATCAATTTAATCTGAGAAAGAATCCATTTGTTGGATTTGATTTGTTCCAAAGGCAATAATGCACCTTGATTGATTGACAGTTTATCATTTTCGACAAAATAGTCGGTGTTCACTTTTTTGATGGTTCCAAGACCTTTACAAGTTTCGCAACTCCCTTTCGGAGAGTTGAAGGAGAATGTATTCGGTTCCGGCAATGCCATCGAATCTCCCGTGATATCGTCCATCAAATTCTTAGAGAAAAAATGAATTTCTTCACTTCCCATTTCCTGAATCGCAATCAATCCTTCGCCCATATCAGAAGCGGTTTTCAGGGATTTTTGCATTCTCAGTTCAGTGGCCGATTCTCCAATAATCCATCTATCGACCACCACTTCCACATCGTGGGTTTTGTAACGGTCGAGTTTCAAATCATATTCGATGTCTTGTAAAACGCCGTCGATTCTGGCTTGGGAATAACCTTTTTTGGAAAGATGAATGAACAATTCGTGGTAATGTCCTTTTCTGGAACGCACCACCGGCGCCATCAGATAAACTTTTTTCCCTTTGAAGTTTTCCTTGATGGTTTCTAGAATCTGGTCTTCCGTATAACTCACCAAACGTTTTCCAGAACTCATCGAATAAGCATCGGAAACTCTTGCGAATAAAAGTCTCAGATAATCATAAAGTTCGGTAATCGTTCCAACGGTTGAACGTGGATTTTTGTTGGTCGTTTTTTGTTCGATGGCGATAACCGGAGAAAGGCCTTCAATTTTGTCAACATCAGGACGTTCTAGTCCGCCAAGAAACTGTCTTGCATATGCAGAAAACGTCTCGATGTAACGCCTCTGTCCTTCTGCAAAAATCGTATCAAATGCGAGGGAAGATTTCCCGCTTCCGGAAAGTCCTGTGATGACCACCAATTCGTTTCGTGGGATTTTGACGGTGATGTTCTTGAGGTTGTGTTCTCTGGCACCGTAAATTTCGATAAAATCCTGATTATTCTTCATTTAAAAGTCTCATTCTGGGAAAACGCAAATTTACGGAATTTAATTGACGATTGCACTTTACCTTAATCCAAGTTTAATAATATTTAACAGAGTTTTGGCCTTAAATAAATTTCTGATAGACCTATCTTTGCCACTTGAAATAAATTAAAAAAAATGAAAAGTATTTTATCAAAATTCACATTTGCTGTTTTAATATTCTCGTCGTTCTATTGCTTCGCTTGGGGATTGACCGGCCACCGCGTGATTGCAGAAATCGCCCAACACCATTTGAGTTCTAAGGCTGAAAGAAACATCAAAAAACTACTGCAAAATCAGAAATTGGCTTACTATGCCAACTGGCCGGATTTCATCAAATCTGATACGACTGGCGTTTGGAAGGAAACTTCGTCTTGGCATTATGTGAACATCAATGCACAGAAGAATTTTCAGCAATTCAAAGATTCTTTGGAAGCTCAGAAAAGCCCGAATCTTTATACTCAAATCGAAAGTCTTGCAAAGAAAATTAAAGATAAAAACACTTCCGAATCTGATAAGAAAAATGCTTTGGTTTTCTTGGTTCATTTGGTTGGCGACCTTCATCAGCCGCTTCACGTTGGACGTTATGAGGATTTGGGAGGAAATAAAATCAATGTGACCTACTTTGGACAAAATACCAATCTGCACTCACTTTGGGATTCCAAAATGGTGGAAGACAGAAAATACAGTTACACAGAATTTGCCAATCTTTTGGACATCAAATCGAAAGATGAAGTGAAAACCATTCAAGGTGGAACTTTGGAGGATTGGTTGTACGACAGTCAGAAAATTGCTAACTCGATCTATTTCCACACACCGAAAGATTCCAAATTAAGTTACGAATACAATTACCGTTTTGAATCTACTGTAGAAAGACAATTGTTGTACGGCGGATTGCGTTTGGCGAAGGTGCTGAATGATGTATTCGGATAAATAAAACTTTAAATCAATTCTTTAATAAGTCCAATTCCAGAAGGTTATTGGACTTTTTCATTTCTTCTTTCATCCGTTTTTCTCTTTCGCGGAGATAGTCATTTTTGTTGACCATTTTACCATTGTCATTCACCTCGTCCATCTCACTCAAAGTTTGTCGAATCGACTTATTCGGGTCCACTCTGAATTCTCTGAAAATCTGTTTGTACTTTTCCTGAGTCACATTTTGATTGGTTCCAAAATTGAACACAAAATTATCACTTTTTGAGTTGATCATTTTCAATTTCTGAATTCCAGCCAACGTAAAAACATGAGAATCAGTAGAATCGTAAATCTTCAAGATAAGTCCCGGCAAACCTCTGAACTTGTAAGGGCCTTCCTGAATTGGAATTTCGGTAGTGAACCAAGCGGTCCATTTTCTGCCGGCAAATTCGGTTTCTGCTTTTTGGATTTTAAAATTTTCCAACATATCATTTTCAGGTAGAATTTTCCACTTTATAATTCTGTCATCTTTGACATTGTATTTTATCTGGCCCATTCTTGAAATCATTAAAACAGCAAAATCAGGATAATCTTTAATAACAATAAATGAATTTTTACTCTTTTTAATTTTTAAATTTGAGTCAGAAATTCCTTTATCAACATTCGATTTTGAGATAGAATCGTATTTAAAATTATCGTAACTGTAGAATTTTGAAAATTTGTCTGAGACATCCAAAGCCATCAATTCTGATTCAATTTTGTCACGGATGAGCGAATCCGAAACAGATTTGTATTCGTATAGAAATCTCTGGTTTTGGGATTTCAAATTGAAAGAAATTGCAAGTAAAATAAAAAGCAGCTTTAACTTCATTTGAAGGTCATTTCAAATAAAGATAAGAAAATTTTAGTCTAATTTTTTAAGCATACAAAGATTAGAGCCAGAATGCCCTGAATTTCAAAATCGTGAAAAGAAGTTCTGATAATCTTTGTAAGAATATTGTTGTCTTCAATTCTATTTTTTCTAATTATTACTGACATTTCCTTGAAAAAAATTTAAATTAACCAAGGATATTTGTGATAGATTCCATCCAAAAGCATTGCGAGAATTCCAAAGAAAATCCAAAGTCTGAGAAGATTCAAAGATTTGAATTTGTCATTTTTCTGATTTCTGAACAACATAAAAACGGTTCCCAGTATTACAACAATTGTCAATAAAAAATACCACGCAATTATATTTTTAAAGCCAATTCCTACGCTTAGAATTAATGAAACAATTAATGTTATAATTAATAAAATTAATAATATTGAACGTGTGTTTTGAAATCCCAATCGGTTTGCAATCGTATCGTAACCAAACATTTTATCGGCATTTCTCGTCAATGTATCTTTTGTAATATCGATGATGAAAAGCATTAAGAAAAGAAAGATTGCCAAAAATAAAATTTTCAATGAAAACGTCTGATAATAAATCAGCATTCCGAAGAATGGATAAAGCGTCAAAGCCACAAAAGTAAAGTTATTTAAAACAATGATTTTACTGAGTTTGTGACTGTAAAACCACATCAAAAACTGGTAAATCAAGAAAAAAACAAAAACTCTGTGGGAGACAAAAAACGCCAATCCAAGCGATAAAGCGTTGAGAATAACATAAGCTGTCAGAAAATATTTTTCCTTCAAAAAGTTCTGCAATCTGGAACGAAAAGGTTTGACCAGTTGGTCTTTTTCCTTATCATAAAACCGATTGATAATTCCGCCAGCCAAAATGCTGAGAACAGAACAAACGATGATACAATGAACCTTATAATCGAAGACAAAATTTCTAAAACTTTCTTCCCTATTGAACAGGAAAAATGTGGAAACGTAAAGCGCAAAAGTGAGCAGAACAGCTACAAAAAAACGAGCACCCAACAGAAAACCCATCAACTGAGAAACACGGTAAAGGGCATTTCGGAAAGTTGGTTTTGTTTCGTTGGTCATTTTTTGTCTATTTTAAAAACCCTTCCAGAATTAGTCACTCTAGAAGGGTTCTTTTATTTTTATATTTCGATTTTAGAATCTGTAAATCACTTCTTTGTGAAAACCTTCCAGCATTTTATCTGCTTTTTCATAATCCTTTGTGAAGCCAAGAATATAACCTCCGCCTCCACTACCACAAAGCTTGAGGTAATAGGCATTGGAGTCGATTCCCTTTTTCCAGACGTTGAAAAGATTTTCCGGAATCATCGGACGGAAATGTTCGTAGGCCCAAACCGATAATTTCTTCAGGTTCTTGAAGAACGGATTCATATCTTTTCTAAGGAAAGCATCAATGCAAGCGTTGTTGTAACGGATGAACTCTTCTTTCAAAGTTTTTCTGAAACCTTCGTTTTTCAATTTTTCAAAGAAGATCTGAATCATTGGTCCGGTTTCGCCAATCGTTCCGGAATCAATCAGAAAAATTGCACCTTTCCCCAATTCTTCTTTTGGAATAGAGACCTTATCCACACTTTCCTTGCTTTCAATCAGAATCGGAAGATTCATAAAGCAAATCAACGGGTCGATTCCAGAACTTTTTCCGTGGAAATAACTTTCCAACTGACCGAAAATCATTTTCAAATCCTTCAGTTCATTTTTGGAAATCGTATCGGGTTCTCTTTTTGTGAAAGAATACTTTTCGAAAATCGCGGCAACCAACGCTCCTGAACTTCCAACCCCGTAACCTTGCGGAATATTGGAATCGAAGAACAAGCCTTTTTCGATGTCAGCTTTAAAAGAATTGACATCTAATTTGTATTCTGCAGGTAATTCTAAATCAAGAAGATAATTGGAATATTTTTCCAGAGATTGGTTTGATTTCTTTTCGAAATCGTTGTCCAACTCAGAAAATTTGAGTGTTCCTTTATAAAAACTGTAGGGTAAAGTCAGCCCTTGAGAATCCTCAATAATGCCATACTCGCCGAAGAGAAGAATTTTTGCGTAAAATAAAGGGTTATTCATATTGCGTTTTGATGTTGCAAATTTACAAAAAATAAACTATTCCATTAATATCAAATAACAAACCGAAATTTTAAATTTTCATTAATTATTGAAATTAATCTTGGTAAGGAAATAATTTAAGCAAACCTTCGTAAACACTTTTGTGCAAAATGGTTGCGTGGTTATCGTCGTTCATCAGATTATATTCTAATTTCAGATTTTTTTTTCCAGAATTTTTGAGAACCTGATAAAGTCCATCAGCATCTTTTACCATTGTCTTGTGCTCATTTTTCCCGACAGAAACATAGACGAATCTTTCATCATCTTTCTGAGCAGCAAGCAATGAATTTGCTTTATTCAAAAGACTTTCATCATCCCACCAAAGACTTGGACTGATGATGAAATAATGGGTGAAAAGTTCCGGCTTATTCAATAAAATCTCAGTTGCTAAAAGTCCGCCTAGTGATTGTCCAATGACATATTTTGTTTTATCAGTTTTGTAATTTTTATTGATGAAAGGCTGTAGTTCTTTTTCAACAAACTCAATAAATTTGTCCGAATGTCCTGTCGTCGGATAATCTTTCTGCAAATCTTTCAAATCTGTATGAAACGTGAAATCCCTTTTTCTATCAACGTTTGCAATGCCAACAATAATGAAATCCGGCATCTTGAACTGCATATTGAAAAACTGCTGAAGTCCGACCAAATGTAGAAAATCTTCATTCATACTTCCGTCCAGAATATAAATGACAGGATAACTTTTGGTCTTATCATAAGTCTGTGGAAGATAGATATTGAGTGTTCTTTTTTCGTTAAGAATCTTCGAATTCAAAGTTACTTTTTCTCCGATTTTCAAATCTTTGATAACCGGATTCTGAGAACTTAAAATGGTGAAAACAAATAGAAAAGCAAAACTTAATATTCTCAAAATGATAATTATTTGGTATTATTTTTCACTTTCATAAAACGAATCAGCACCAAACCAATCGCAAAGAAAATCGTCATCGATAAAGCGGCGTAACGCATATTGTTGTAATGCTCTATCAATGTTGCAAAGATGAAAGTTCCTAAAATAATTGCCAATTTTTCCAAAACATCGTAAAAACTGAAATACGTTGTATTATCCATAGAATCCGTCGGCAATAATTTGGAATAAGTTGACCTTGACATTGCCTGCAACCCACCCATTACCAGACCGATAACCGCTGCAATTCCGTAGAATTGATATTCGACATTCGGGTTTTCTTTGTTGAGATAATAAGCTGCGAGACAAGCGCCGATCCACATTGCAACAGTAATACTGATGACGTTTTTGTTTCCGATTTTTCTTGACAGCCAAGAGAAAAACAAGGCTCCAATAATCGCCTCGATTTGGATCAATAACAAGGTCATTATCAATTTGTCCTGAGCCATATTGATTTCACTTTTCCCGAACAAGGTTGCCATCAGGAAAATCGTCTGCATCCCGACGCTGTAAAAGAAGAAACTGGAAAGGAAATATTTCAGATTTTTGTCCCTGAAAAGGTAACCGCCAACTTTGAACAACTCACGGAAACTCTGCTTCACAATGTCAATATAGAAACTGATGTTGTCCTTTAAAACTTCAAAGAAACCACCTTGTTCCGTGTGGCTTTTGAAGATATTTTTATAATTAAGCAAAACCAAATCTTTCGGTAACTGCTCCTTAACCTGACCAAATTGTGGCAAATGTTTGAAAGTATATTGAGAAAATCCAAACCACCAGGCACCCGTCAAAAGGAAACTCACTCTTGTATAAATTGCCGCCTGCTTCGGAGTTTCAGCGCAAACCTGAATCAAAACCAAGCAAATTACAACCAAAATCACAGAACCGATGTAACCATAAACGTAACCTTTTGCAGAAAGTGCATCCTGTTTGTCCGGCGTTGCAATATCGGGCAAAAACGAGTTGTAGAACACCAAACTTCCCCAGAATCCGACACTTGCCGTCATACTGAATAATAATCCGAGCCAAACGCTTCCCATTCCTGTAAACATCGCCAACCCCATACAAGACGTTGCGCCCAGATAACAGAAAAACTGAAGGAAAGATTTCTTATTTCCAATCGTGTCTGCCAAAGAAGACAAAATCGGAGAAAGCAAAACCACAATCAAAAAAGAAAGTGTAAGTGAATAACCATAAACCGCATCTGGCTGATATTCTTTTCCAAAAATTTTAATCAAATGTCTTACAGGCACTTTTATCCATTGTCCTGTTTCCTTCACGTACTCATCTTTTTCGTAAGCGGTGGTCAGAATTGAGTAATATATTGGAAAAATAGTGGATGTAATCACTAATGAATAAACCGAGTTTGCCCAATCGTACAACGCCCAGGCGCGCATTATTTTCGGATTATTTTTAATTGAGTTTTCGGGAATTGTTTTTTCTATTTCAGACATTGGAAATAATTATTTAGACAAAAGTAAAAAAAGGAATTACAAGTTGACAAAAAAATGCGTCTGTATCAAAAATTTAATAACAAAAACCCTTTCGAACTTTGAAATCTGAAAGGGTTTTGAAATTTATTTTAATTAAAAATTAATGCAAATTCTCAATCACAATAGCCGTTGCACCGCCGCCGCCGTTACAGATTGCAGCAGCGCCGTATTTTCCGTTGTTTTGTTTCAGAACATTAATCAATGTGACAATGATTCTTGAACCAGAACTTCCCAGCGGATGACCGATGGAAACTGCACCTCCATTGGCATTCACTTTTGAAGCATCTAATCCTAAAACTTTGGTATTAGCCAAACCAACTACTGAAAAAGCTTCATTCAATTCAAAGAAATCGATATCGTCTTTTGTAAGATTCGCTTTCTTAAGCGCGATTGGCAAAGCTTTAGAAGGTGCCATTGTGAATCTCTCCGGCTCTACAGCTGCATCCGCGTAAGAAATGATTTTTGCCAAAGGTTTCAATCCCAATTCTTCCATTCTTTCTTTTGACATCAGAATCAAAGCAGATGCGCCGTCATTTAGAGTTGAAGCGTTGGCTGCTGTAACAGTTCCATTTTCTTTTTGGAAAACTGTTGCTAAAGTTGGGATTTTATCAAATTTAACGGCTTTATATTCTTCATCTTCTGAGAAAACAATTGGTTCGCCTTTTCTTTGAGGAATAGAAACCGGGACAACTTCATCTGAAAACTTTCCAGCTTCCCAAGCTGCTGCAGACCTTTGGTAAGACTGGATTGCAAAAGCGTCCTGTTCTTCTCTCGTGATATCATTTTCTTTAGCACACAATTCTGCACAAACGCCCATATGCTGTTTGTTGTAAACATCGGTCAAACCATCTTTCAGAAGTCCATCCTGCATTTTGATATCACCTAATTTTACACCGTTTCTTCCATCCAAATAATGAGGAACCATCGACATATTCTCCATTCCGCCCGCAACGATAACATCAACATCGCCAGCCTTGATTGCCTGAGCTGCCATTGTAACCGCTTTCATTCCGGAAGCACAAACTTTATTGATTGTAGTTGAAGGTGTATGATTTGACAAACCAGCACCTAAAGCGACTTGTCTCGCTGGAGCTTGACCTTCGCCGGCCTGCAGAACATTCCCCATATAAATTTCCTCAACCAAAGTCGGGTCAAGATTGATTTTGTCTAAAGCTCCTTTTACCGCAGCAACGCCCAATTGTGTAGCAGGAACCGTCGAAAGGCTTCCCATAAAACTTCCCATTGGTGTTCTAACTGCTGATACAATGAATACTTCTTTCATAATATTTTTAATTTTTATTTGTATTGATATTTTTTCTTGATGCGATTAAAATAACAACTGCTCCCAGAAACTCGATGAACCATCCCCAAGATAGTTTCACGATTCCTGCGAATGTGGATTGCCAAGATTTGAACGGTAAAAAACTGAAATAATCCAAAGATTTTAACTTAATGGCAACAATTGTGAAAACAAAAAGCAATATCATTAAAAATGCCATTATTCTAACCAATTTGGTTTTGCCAATCAGGATGAAAACCAGCGTTAATAAAGAAAATCCCCAAAGTACGATGGCGAGTGTGTTATCCACTTTCCAATAAGCCCAGTTCCCAACAATTGGAATGTGAACCAACGGCAGAAAACTGCCTGCCACAACCAAAAACAATCCGATCAACTGTAAATTTTTCATTTCTTAATCCTGTTTGCCAATGTAAATAAAAATTTAGACTTGCAAAATGTATATTTATTTTTTTTATCAAATTATGGATTTTCACACAAAATTTGATGTTGGAAAATGATATGGAGACTAAACTGATAAGAAAACTTGTAGCTGAATCGATTGATATCTGTAATGAAATTAAACCTCACTAAACCAAGGGCATGAGCAGGCTGCATTTAAAAACGAAAAACTACAAAAACTTAGCAAAAATGGTTTTGATTTGGTAATTATATATTTTTGACCTATAGTCTAAATCGGATTTTAGGACAAAACAAAGATTTAATATTTCCTTTCAATTCAAAACTGTTAATTTGTAGTTTATAATGTTTTACCAATGAAAATAAATTTTGCAGCAATGGTCATTTTATTGGCGACCGCAAACTCATTTGCACAAGTGCAAGATACACTCGCTGAAAAAATATTAGCCTATCAGTTACCAATTGGAGGCTGGGGAAAACAACTCACGGGTGGAACTACTGTCAACTATAAATTAGCGATCGATAACAATCTGTTAAAAAAAATAAAGTCCACTGGCGACGATCATGCAACAATAGATAACAATGCGACCTCCAGAGAAATCAATGCATTGATAAAGGCTTATAAAACAACTAAAAATGCAGCTTATCTTTCCGCCGCAGAAAAAGGAATACAGTATCTTCTGATGATGCAATATGAGAATGGTGGTTTTCCGCAATATTATCCCAACAAAGCCATTTACAGAAAACAGATCACTTATAATGACAATGCGATGATCAACGCTTTGACGGTTCTCTATAATATATCGGAAGGCAAAAATGATTTCGATTCTGTCAATTCAGATTTAAAACAAAAATCGAAGATCGCTCTACAAAAAGGCATCGATTGTATTCTGAAAAATCAAGTTTTACAAAACGGAATACCCACAATCTGGGCAGACCAATATGACGAGATCACTCAGAAACCTGCCAAAGCAAGAGCATTTGAGCCCATTTCATTGGCATCAGGAGAATCGATAGGCATTATCCGATTTTTGATGTTACAAAAACCAACGCCAGAGATTGAAAAGTCAATACGATCTGCTGTAAAATGGTTTGAAGAAAATAAAATCAAAGGTTACAGTTATAAAGTCAAGGAACAAAACGGTAAAAGAATAAGGGTTTTGGAAAAGGATGAAAACTCTGTGGTTTGGTCAAGGTTTTATGACATTGAGACCAATAAGCCTATTTTCGGTGATAGAGATGGTAGTGTAAAATATGATTATAATGAAATATCCGAAGAAAGAAGAAACGGTTACAGCTGGTATATCGATTTTGCAGATAAAGTTATAGACAAAGAATTCCCGCAATGGCTGATTAACAATGGTTTTTCCAAGTAGAATAAATATTTTTTCATTAATAACTATCAATTAATTTGGTACTTATGATTAAAATGTTCTAATTTTGCTAACGCTGTTAGAAATAATACAAAATGGGTTTACACGAACGCCGACAAAGAGAAAAAGAATCAACACGCGCCAATATTTTGGATGCTGCTTTTACTTTGGCCAAAACTGAAGGCTGGGCGTCTCTTTCCATTAGAAAAATTGCAGATGCTATAGAATATAGCGCACCTGTGGTTTATGATTATTTCGAAAATAAGGAAGCTATCTTATATGAAATCTCTTTGAATGGTTTCCATCAGCTTCATATTGAACTATTGAAAGCGCAGAAAAAACACGAAACTCCAGAAGATCAGCTGACTGCGATTGTGGATGCTTATTGGAAATTTGCTTTTAAAAATAAGGAATACTACCAATTGATGTTTGGCTTGGGAATGCAATGCAGCGGAAAAGGTTTGATGAAAGAAGAATTTTCCTCTTTCCAAGATATGTTGTACGAATCCACTTTGGAAATCATTAATAAGAAAGGGTCTAATCCTGATAATGCCTGCCACTCTTCTCATGCTCTGTTTTCAGCCGTTCACGGATTGATCTCTATTATGATGATGAGAAATGCAGATATCCCTTCTACAATGAACAAAACAACATTGGACGAAACTGTTTCTGCTTTTATAAAATCCTTATGATTTTTTTTTGAAATAGATATTAACACTGTTAGGAAAATTAACATTAAATTAATCTGACACTATTTTAGTTTAAATCTTTTTCTGAATAAAAATCTGTCATAGGGCATTAACACTGTTAGCTATACTAACGTTTTTAAGTAATATTCAAAATAATTAATAAAATAAACGATTATGGAACCTAAAATCTAAACACGACCGAATGTTATATTTTTTTGAACAAATCATTAACACTGTTAGGAAAAATAACTACAAAAACAATAAGAACATATTTAACTAAACTTAATCTATAATTCAAACTTCAATGAAAACTATTACTAAAATAAGATTTATTGTACTTCTATCGAGTATCATACTTTTACAAAATTGCACAAAGGCGGCAGAAGGCGCAGGCGCATTACCGCCAGCTCCAGAATTACCAGTCTATACGGTAATTACTTCAAATACTTCAACTTTTCAGGAATTCCCGACCGCTTTAGAAGGAAAAAACAATGTGGAAATCAGGTCTCAGGTCGATGGTTATCTTGATAAGATCTATGTAGAGGAAGGTGCTTTCGTAAGAGCGGGGCAGCCTTTGTTCAAAATAGATTCCAGATCTTACGGCGAGCAAGTGAATATGGCAAGCGCCAATCTACAAGCGGCTAACGCCAACATTCAGAAAATGAAAGTGGAAGTTGACCGTCTAACCACTTTGGTTGCCGAGAAAGTGGTTTCTGACGTACAGTTGAAAACTGCAAAAGCCAATTACGCCGTTGCAGTTGCTACAGCAGCTCAGGCAAAAGCATCTTTAAGCGGTTCCAGAATCACCAATGGTTTTACGACTATCACAGCACCTGTGAGCGGCTATCTTGGCAGAATTCCTTACAAAAAAGGAAGCTTGATTTCCAGAACAGATGCTACGCCATTGGCTTTCGTTTCTGATATCAGCGAGATCTATGCTTACTTCTCCATCAGTGAAATCGACTTCATTGCTTTCCAAAAGAAATATGCAGGAGCTACGCTGCAAGAAAAAATGAGAAATATGCCTTTGGTAGATCTGGTCATTGCTGATAACACGACCTATTCTGAAAAAGGAAAAATGAAAATGATCGATGGCCAATTTGATAAAAGTACAGGCGCAATCACTGTTCGTGCCACTTTTCCAAATCCTAACGGAACACTGAGAAGCGGAAATACAGGAAAAGTAAGGATGCCTCAATTATTATCAGATGCAGTTGTAATTCCTCAAGAATCGACTTTCGAAATTCAGGACAAAACTTATGTCTATGTTCTTGGAAAAGATAAAACAGTGACCAGCAAACCAATTACGATTTCTGGGAAAACCGACCACTATTATTTCATTTCCGAAGGACTTAAAAAAGGCGATAAGATCGTATTTACAGGTTTGGGCAGCTTAAAAGACGGCGCGTCTATTAAACCAAAAATGATTTCTTCTGACAGCTTATTGACAGCAACGCCATTATAAATAGCTTATTGCTACTGGCTTTTTGCTATTGGCTATCAATTCAATCTTTAAATATTTGTAAGCCAATTGCCAAAAGCCAACTGCTATTAGCCAACTAAAACTATACTTCTTATGCTAAAACAATTTATAGAAAGACCGGTACTATCAACGGTCATTTCGATCATCTTATTACTATTGGGATTACTATCGGTATTTCAATTACCAATCACATTGTTCCCAGATATCGCGCCACCAAGCGTTCAGGTAACAGCATCTTATCCTGGAGCGAATGCTGAAGTTGTTGCACGTTCCGTAGCCAATCCTATCGAGGAAGCTGTGAACGGTGTAGAAAATATGACCTACATGACCTCGAATTCCAGCAACGACGGGTCGATGACTTTGAGTATATTTTTCAAACAAGGTTCAGATCCGGATAACGCAGCGGTGAACGTTCAAAACCGAGTTTCCAAAGCGATGAGTCAGCTTCCGCAAGAAGTTGTTCAGGCCGGAATCTCTACTCAGAAAGTTCAGAACAGTATGATCATGTTTATGGGACTTTCAAGCACAGACCCGAAACAATACGACGAATTGTTTTTGCAAAACTATTTGAAGATCAATGTCATTCCACAGATCCAGCGTATTCCCGGTGTTGCGCAGGCTCAGGTTTTCGGAGCCAGAGATTACTCGATGAGAGTCTGGCTGAAACCAGACCGATTAGCTGATAACAATCTGTCTCCGCAGGAAGTTTTGGCGGCTATCAAAAACAGCAACCTTGAAGCAGCGCCCGGAAGATTGGGACAAGGAAGTAAGGAAACTTACGAATACATTTTAAAATACAAAGGAAAACTCAATCAAAATACAGATTACGAGAACATCGTGATCAAATCCAATAATGACGGTTCATTTTTGAGATTGAAAGATGTGGCAAGAGTTGAATTTGGTTCTTACAGTTATACCGCATCCAACAGAGTCGACGGAAAACCTGTTGCTGGTTTCGCAATTCTACAAACTGCCGGCTCCAATTCTAATGAGATCATCACGGAGATCGAGAAGCAAGTTGAGCAAATGAAAACAACGCTTCCTAAAGGTGTTGAACCAATCATCATGTACAATTCCAAAGACTTTTTGGACGCATCGATCCATCAGGTTGTTGAGACGTTAGTGATTGCATTTATCCTCGTTTTCATTGTGGTTTATATTTTCCTACAGGATTTCAGATCGACTTTGATTCCAGCGATCGCGGTTCCAGTAGCAATCATCGGGACATTTTTCTTCCTGAATTTATTCGGATTCAGTATCAATATGTTGACCCTCTTTGCGTTGGTTCTGGCGATTGGAATTGTCGTCGATGATGCGATCGTAGTTGTTGAGGCTGTCCATTCCAAGATGGAACACACAGGTTTGCCGGTTGACCACGCAACTAAGGAATCGATGAGTGAAATATCCGGAGCAATTATTTCAATCACTTTGGTAATGTCAGCGGTGTTCGTTCCGGTTGGATTTATGCAAGGTCCCGCAGGTGTTTTTTACAGACAGTTTGCCTTCACTTTGGCAATTGCGATTTTAATTTCTGCCGTTAATGCATTGACATTAAGCCCAGCTTTATGTGCTCTTTTACTAAGTGATCCTCAAGGTGAACACGGCGAGCATGGTCATAAAAAAGGTTTTGGAGCAAGGTTTTTCAACGCCTTCAATGTGGCCTTCAATAATATGACTCGAAAATACATTTACAGTCTTAAATTTTTAATTAAAAACAAATGGGTCGGTGTTGGCGGACTGGTATTGATCACTGCTTTTACAATTTTCTTAATTAATAAAGCACCTACAGGATTTATCCCAACGGAAGATCAAGGTTTCGTTTTGTTCGCTGTTAATACGTCTCCGGGAAGTTCATTGGAAAGAACGCACAAAGCGACTTCTCAAATCGACAATATCATCAATAAGGAAGAATCTACGAAACATCTTTGGGTGGCAGATGGTCTAAATTTCATCAGTAATGCCAACGCATCGCCTTACGCTGCTGGTTTTATTAAGCTGAAAGACCTCGACAAAAGAGGTGCTGTGAGTGACCCAGATCAGATTGCTGCGGCATTGACAGGGAAAGTTTCGCAAGTGAAAGATGCCAGCACCTTCTTCTTCAACTTCCCTACTGTCCAAGGTTTTGGTAACGTTTCCGGATTCGAATTTATGCTTCAGGACAAGACCAACGGTTCTTTTGAACAATTGGGAACTACGACTCAGGCTTTCATTGGCGAATTGATGAAACGTCCAGAAATTGCATTTGCGTTCACGACTTACGCAGCAGGAAATCCCCAGTATACCATTGAAGTAGATGCTGACAAAGCCAATCAACTTGGTGTTTCTGTAACCGACTTGATGCAGACAATGCAGATCTATTATGGAAGTAGTTTCGTTTCGGATTTCAACAGATTCGGAAAATATTACAGGGTGATGGCTCAGGCCGATGTTCCGTACAGAACCGACGCCAACTCACTTGAAGGAATCTACGTGAAAAATAACCAAAGTGAAATGGTTCCAGTGAAAACTCTGGTAACCTTGAAAAGAACTTTCGGACCAGAAACTGTTACTCGAAATAACCTCTTCAACGCAGTGACAATTAATGGAACTCCGAAACCTGGTTACAGTACCGGAGATGCGATCAAAGCGGTGGAAGAAACTGCGAAACTTTCATTGCCAAGAGGTTACGGCTACGAATGGACAGGAATCACCCGTGAAGAGATCAAAACCGGTGGACAAACCGGATTTATTTTCCTTCTAAGCATTCTGTTCGTGTACTTCCTGTTGGCAGCACAATACGAAAGTTACATTTTGCCTTTTGCAATTATTCTAACGATTCCTACCGGTATTTTCGGAGTGTACGCTTTTACAGGTCTGGCTGGAATTGACAACAATATTTACGTTCAAGTTGGATTGATCATGCTTGTTGGATTGCTAGCGAAAAATGCCATTCTGATTGTAGAATTTGCTGTTCAAAGAAGAAAAGCAGGCAAGACTCTAATTGAATCTGCTTTACAAGCTTCGAGATTGCGTTTGAGACCAATTTTGATGACTTCATTTGCTTTCATCATCGGGATGTTGCCATTGGTCTGGTCGCAAGGTGCAGCGGCGAAAGGAAATCATTCTATCGGAATCAGTACAGTTGGCGGGATGTTGACAGGTGTTGTATTCGGGATCTTCATCATTCCGGTAATGTATGTGATCTTCCAATATCTGCATGAGAAAATGCCAAGCAGAAAGAAACGTAAACTTAAAAAAGAAAAAGCGGCTTTGAATTATATTTAAAACGTCAATCAGAATTTGATGCTTGTTTTGAAGACAAATCCGCAACCCGATTTGATTGGACTCTTCGGGAACCTCAGAGTGACAATCGGAACCCCTTCGACTTCGCTCAGGATAAACTACAGGCGGATAAAGCTGTCCGAAACAAGACATCAATAATATAAAACTAAAAGAAAATAAATGAACATCATCGCAAAAATAAAAGAGATTTTGGTGGCAATCATAGTCGCAGGAGGCGCGGTTTCCTGCATGCCAAAATTAGCTTTAGATAAAGTAAGTCCAGAGTTGCCGGAAACCTTCAAGTACACGGCAACGGCTGACACAACAAGCGTCGCCGATCTGGAGTGGAGACAATTCTTCAAAGATCCGATCTTGCAAAACTTGATCGAGAAAGGAATCAAAAATAATTACGATCTACAGATTGCTTTGAAACAAGTAGCTTCCTCGCAGGAACGATTACTTCAGGCAAAATATCTGCAATATCCGGACATCAGTTTTGGCATTTCAGGACAGATTTCAAAGCCTTCGAAAAACAGCATGAACGGGCAAAGTCTGAATTTGTTTCTAGGTCAAAGTCATGTTGAAGATTACAATGCCGTTTTCAATCTTGGTTGGGAAGCTGATATTTGGGGGAAGATCAAAAATCAGCAGGAAGTTTCCAGAGTTCAATATCTTCAAACTTATGAAGCTTCGAAAGCGATCCAAACACAGATTGTCGCGGCAATTGCACAAGGTTATTACAACCTGTTGATGCTGGACAAACAAATGAATGTTGCAAAATCCAATTTGGAACTGAGCAAAAATACGTTGGATGTTACGGAGAAGATCTGGAAAGGTGGCGAAACAACTTCCTTGGGCGTTCAACAAGCAAAAGCAAGAACAGAATCAACAGAACTTTTGATCACGCAACTGAAACAAAATATCGCCATTCAGGAAAATGCATTGAGTATTTTGGTAGGCGAAAATCCAGATAAGATCAGCAGAACCATTGAAATGTCAGATTCATCCTTACCTCAAAATATCTCAGCCGGAATTCCAGCTGCGATGGTGAGCCGTCGTCCGGATGTTCGTCAGCAGGAATTGGTTTTATTGGAATCCAATTCTTTGGTAGGAATTGCTCAGGCAAATATGTATCCTTCTTTGAAAATCACAGCAAATGGCGGCGTTAATTCATTTAAAATCGATAATTGGTTTCAGATTCCGGCATCCCTGTTCGGTTCTGTTTTGGGCGGAATCACGCAGCCCATTTTTCAGAAAAGACAGTTGAAAACCAACTTGAATGTGGCCAAAATCCAGAGAGAGAAAAATGTTTTGGCCTTTCGTCAATCCGTTTTGAATGCTGTTGGCGAAGTATCTGACGCTTTGGTTTCCAATGAAAATCTGAAACTTCAGGAAGTGAAAGCTTCTGAACAAGTGACGACATTGAAAGACGGGATCAAAAGTGCCGAACTCCTTTACAAGGGCGGAATGGCAAACTATCTGGAAGTGATCACGGCTCAGGCCAACTCACTCCAGGCAGAATTGAATCTGGCTTCTATCAAGAGACAAAGACTCAGCAGTATTGTTGACCTTTATCGTGCTTTGGGAGGCGGATGGAAATAAATAAAGTTTAAGTTATTTTTTGTTAAAAGTTACTTCGGTAACAGAGATGGTCGGAAAATTTCCGACCATCTTGTTTTTATGTACTATATTCGTATAAAATCTAATGTTATGAAAAAAATAATTCTTTCAGTATTTGTATTAACTTCATTACAGTCCTGCGTGGTTTCTACTGCTGCCAAAGCCGTGAAGGGTGTCGCCAAAGTAGGTTACAAAGCGGTAAAAGGTACCGTAAAAGGTGTGGGATGGGCAGTAAGCAAGGCTAACGGGAAAATCGACAAAGACCGTATAGATGGTACTTGGAAAGTGATAGGCGTTTATCACGGCTCTTTTGATGCTTTTAATAATGACAACAATCCAGACAGTTCTTTTAGTAGTGAATGTACAGATGGTTTTGACCAAATTATTTTCAATTCTAAAAAATCCAAATTCAAGCCTGTACACTGCAGTTCAGAAAAGGTGAGTTGGGAAAAATATGACTTCGAATTTGGAAAAAATCCCTCTACCAAAGAAAAGGAAAATTACATAGAATTCAATTCCAGCAATTACATTTCGGTAATCGACATCAACAGCAAGACCATGATCCTGGAAGGTAACCTGATGCCTAAACTAGCGTTCTCTGGCGGTAAGCTGTATCTTTTGGAGAAAATAAAATAACTCGTCTGAAAACAAAACAAGCCATTCTTTAAAAGACCAATCCGGAAGATGTTTACTTTCCGGATTTTTTATGGCAATTCTCATTAACGGTGTAAGTTAATTGGTCAGGATTACTTTATAGGCACTCAATTTTCCAAGCTTATTCACAGACCTTACAACAACTGTCGAAAGCTTTTTTCCATTAGACTCTGAAACTACATTTTTACTAAGAATTTCCGGAGAAAGAATTTCTGTCTGCCAATTGTTACCGTATTTTAGATAAATGACATAAGACAGTGCCTCAGTTTGTTTGTTCCAATTTATAGCGATATTATTGGATTGTTTTTTCCAAGCCACGTCCAATTCAGGTAATTCTTTAGACGACAGCCAAGTTGTTTCGGGAATCAAAGCTTTTTCTTTGTAGGAATTGTTTTTTAATTCCTGTTGCATCGCGTAATTTTTTGTAATTCCTGCAATGCTCCAGTGAACTTCTCCAGTATTTTTTTTCAGAATTTGTCTTGTCACCTCTATTTCGCGTGCGATTTCAGAAACGGGATTTGGAGATTTTACGGCAACCGTGTTCAAACCCGGCCAAAGATGGCGACCTTTTGTATTCTCCTCACTCCACCATTGCAAAAGAAGCGGAAAACTTTGTCCCGGCGAATCTACAGGCCAATACAACTGAGGCGTGAAATAATCAATCCAACCTTGATTCAGCCACAGTTTTGCATCCGCATACAATTCGTCATATTGGGATGAACCTTTGATGCCTACAGGAAAACCGGGTTTCCAAATCCCAAAAGGACTTATTCCGAACTTCACATCATTTTTCTGAGCTTTGATTTCGTCATAGATTCGCTTCACAAATTTGTTAACATTTCCACGTCTCCAATCTGCTCTGGAAAGCGTTCCGCCGGATTGCTGATAAAGCGACCACGATTTGAAATCTGGAAAATCCTTTCCACCATTATATTCTGCATAAGGATAGAAATAATCATCAAAATGAATCCCATCCACATCATATCTGGAAACGATATCTTTCACCACTTTTGAAGCCTGTTCCTGCGTTCTGTCATCAGCTGGGTCAAACCAGTACATTCCGTTTTTCAGTTTAACAATATTATCGGGCGATTTTTTCACCATCGATTCTGATGTGATCTGTCCACCGTTGGAATGATGCGCACGAAACGGATTGAGCCAGGCATGAAACTCCAGACCGCGTTTGTGACATTCTTCAATCCAAAATTCCAACGGGTCATATTCAGGATAAGGTGCTTGACCAATTTGTCCTGTTAAAAAATAAGACCAAGGTTCGTGCGGACTTTTATATAAAGCATCGGCAGAAGGACGAATTTGTAAAATCACAGCATTGAAATTGAGGTCAACCAAAAGATTCAGTAATTGTATGGCTTCTTGTTTTTGCTGGTCAACAGAAAGGTTATTTCTAGAAGGCCAATTGATATTAGCAACCGAGGCAATCCAAACCGCTCTGAATTCTCTTTTGATCTCAGGCAAATCGATATTATCTAATTTGACAACAGGTTTTGGCGGAAGCTTGACTTCTGTCTTTACAACAGGTTTCTTAACACCTGATTTTGAAGGGGATTTCTTGGTTTTTGTAGCACAAGAAACCACAAAAACAGCCAGCAATAATATCTGGAAAAATGATAATCTGAAACGCATAGTTTGCAAAACTAAACGATAATATCAGAAATACAAAAAAGCATACGGATAATTGAATGCTTTTATAATTTGTTAACTTTTTTACTCGAAAATAATGGTCTTGTTTCCGTCGATAAAAACTTTGTCTTCAAAAACCAATTTGAGTGCATTTGCCAAAACAATGCGTTCAACATCTTTTCCCATTTTTGCCAGGTCCTTCGCTGTTTTGGAATGACTGACCTTCATAATATCTTGATAGATAATTGGCCCTTCATCCAGATCATTGGTTACGAAATGGGCCGTTGCGCCAATTATTTTAACACCTCTTTCAAAAGCTTGTTTATATGGATTTGCGCCAATAAAAGCAGGTAAAAACGAATGGTGAATATTAATGATTTTTCCTTCGAAATCCTTCACAAAACCAGGAGAAAGGATTCTCATAAACTTAGCCAAAACAAGATAATCGTAGTTGTAATCCTTAAGAGTAGTTTTGATTTTTTCTTCGTGCTCTTCTCTCGTGATTTTTTCTGCAGGAATATAAATAAAAGGAATATTGAATTTCTCCGTCAATTCTCTCAGATTTTCATAATTCCCAACAACAGCAAGAATATTAAAATTAAGGTCTTTGAACTGGTTTCTTATCAAAAGATCCGCCAAGCAATGATGTTCCTTGGTTACCAAAACCACCACATTTTTAGATTCATTTTGGCTTAATTCAATTGAGCAGTCACCTAATTGTTTTTTGAGTTGGTCGATCACATTTTCAGGGTCTGCAATTCCGGCAACCTCTGTTCTCATAAAGAATAATGATTTCTCATTATCTACAAATTCATCATTTTTTATGATATTAAGCCCATTCTCCAAAAGGACTTCTGATATTCTGTAAACAAGGCCTTTTTCGTCTGTACAGGTAATTTTGAAAGTAAAATTCATCATTTAAATTTCATCAAATTTACAATAAAAAAAGTCCTCAAAAATTGAGGACTTTATAATTAATAAGGATTAAGACTTAGCGCCTCTCTCCACTCTTTTTCTTTCTTCTTCAGAAAGGATCTTCTTTCTCATACGGATGAAGTTAGGCGTTACCTCGATCGCTTCATCAGCTTGGATATATTCCATACATTCTTCTAGAGAGAACAAGATTTTTGGTGCAACACCTGTATCTTTATCTTTACCAGAAGCTCTCATGTTGTTCAACTGCTTAGCTTCAACGATGTTTACAACCAGATCCCCCGGCTTGTTTTGTTCACCGATCACCATACCTGCATAGATCTCCTCGCCCGGATCAACATAGAACTTACCTCTATCTTGTAGTTTCGCGATAGAATATTCAGTCGCTGGACCCTGAGTTTTGCTGATCAGTACACCATTACTTCTTCCTGGAATCGCACCTTTGAAAGGTTTGTATTCTGTGAAGCGGTGCGCCATAATAGCTTCACCAGCAGTAGCGGTCAACATCTGAGAACGCAATCCGATCAAACCTCTGGAAGGAATCTCGAATTCCATATGTTGCATCTCACCTTTAGTTTCCATAATGTGAAGGTCACCTTTTCTCTGAGTTGCCAAATCGATAACTCTAGAAGCAAATTCTTCCGGAACATCAACCACCAAAGATTCGTAAGGCTCACATTTTTCTCCGTCGATCTCTCTCAGGATAACCTGTGGCTGACCGATAGTCATTTCGTAACCTTCTCTTCTCATTGTTTCAATTAAAACAGACAAGTGAAGAATACCTCTACCAAAAACCAGGAAAGTGTTCGCATCTTCAGTTTGCTCAACTCTCAATGCTAAGTTTTTTTCTAATTCTTTAGTCAATCTCTCTTTCAGGTGATTAGAGGTCACATACTTACCATCTTTCCCGAAGAAAGGAGAATTGTTGATAGAGAACGTCATATTCAACGTTGGCTCATCAATCGCAGTTCTTGGCAATGGTTCTGGATTTTCTAGATCTACGAAAGAATCTCCAATCTGGAATGCATCAAAACCTACAACAGCACAGATATCTCCGGCTTTAACTTCGGTTACTTTTTTCTTTCCAAGACCTTCGAAAACGTAAAGTTCTTTTACTTTTCCTTTTACAATTTTTCCATCAGCTTGCGCCAATCCGATCCATTGAGATTCTTTGATCTCACCTCTGATCACTTTTCCGATTGCAATTCTTCCCAAGAAAGAAGAAAAATCCAAAGAAACGATTTGCATTTGCAAAGATCCTTCAGAAACTTTCGGTTCAGGAACATACTGTAAAATCCCGTCTAATAATGGGAAAATGTTGTCTGTTTGTTCCAATGAAGTGTTGAACCAACCTTGTTTAGAAGAACCGTAGAACGTTGGGAAATCCAACTGCTCCTCTGTTGCTTCCAAGTTGAAGAACAAGTCAAAAACCTGGTCGTGAACTTCATCCGGGCGACAGTTCGGCTTATCTACTTTATTGATAACCACCAAAGGTCTCAATCCAAGTTCCAAAGCTTTTTGAAGTACGAATCTTGTTTGTGGCATTGGTCCTTCGAACGCATCTACCAACAAGATCACACCATCTGCCATTTTCAAAACTCTCTCAACCTCTCCACCAAAATCGGCGTGACCAGGCGTATCGATTACATTGATTTTTACGTCTTTGTAATTTACAGAGATGTTTTTTGAAAGAATGGTAATCCCTCTTTCTCTCTCCAGATCGTTGTTATCCATGATCAACTCACCACTCTCCTGATTCTCTCTGAAGATGTTCGTTGCGTGAATAATCTTATCAACCAAAGTCGTTTTTCCGTGGTCAACGTGTGCGATAATCGCTATATTTCTAATGTTTTGCATATCCATTTTTTACGCGTGCAAATGTAGTGATTTTTTACCGTTATTAATTATATGAATTAAATTATTTTTAAAAATATCGCATATTTTCATCAAAATTAATATTTGGTTCAATGTAAAGTCAGATTGCTTGAGGAATTTGAATCAAAGACTTCTAAGAATTTCTTTTCCTTTTACAGATTGTGTAAAAATCAAATAATGATTTCCGCCGTCAGTCAATTTATATTTTTTCTTGATTTCTTCAGGTTTCAACGGGTAATTCTTAGAAACAATATTATACTTCTCTCCTTTTTTCAAATCTTTAGCTTCAACTTT
>Ga0302347_1001545_pt1 | contig 27235 bp, 35 predicted proteins | sample PhyWR1_FD_202178 | JGI IMG/M metagenome (GOLD analysis project Ga0302347, IMG submission 202178) | Leaf surface microbial communities from wheat plants in UC Gill Tract Community Farm, Albany, California, United States - DLSL W.R1 (v2)... | ecosystem: Host-associated > Plants > Phyllosphere >...
ATCAAGTTTCAATGAACCCGTAGCACTTGTACTCATCGTGGAGACGATGACTGCTCTGGCATTCGACCGCTATGACGCCACAGAGGTGCAGATCTCGTGCTTCAATGAAAATACAGCAGGCTTGCTGCTTTATCCAAAACTAGGCTTCTTGCCCTTTGCTGTCGAAGAGAGAACTTCTCTGGATAGTCGTAGATCAGCACTCATCCATATGACCCGCAGCAGAGCAGCCCGACCATAGCCTCACCTAGAAAGCCCGGTTAATGCAGCTGCTTTTAGGTATTCGGTCATCTGCTTTGTTGCTGATGTGTCAGTGCTGAGTGGGCAGCGCTGTGCAGCCTAAGGATCAAGGGATGGGATTACTGGACGCTTATTCAGTGACCGACTCACGCGCACCAGCGCTGACGATCCTGAAGAGGAGGCAGGGATAACAGGAAAACCCAAGGTCACTCGAAATGTAACTAGGGCAGAAATGAAAAAGCCACCAATAAGGTGGCTAAGTCATTGAAAAATATGGTCGGGACGGAGTGATTCGAACACTCGACCCCTAGCACCCCATGCCCGCAATGGCATTGCAAACCCTTTAAACATGGCCGCTATCTCTGGTGCTCGCTGCAATCGAATAACCATAGATACATATAGGTTCGTGAGAGAGTCACGCAAAAGTCACGCAGCCTATTTAGCCCATCTCCGGCGTCCTGCCGAACCAAAATAGACCACTCCTAATTCGTATCAAAACAGCCCCAGGCGAATTTTATGCCCCACAATGGTCTCCAGATCACGACTAGGGTATTGAGCTTGCAGCCCCCAAGCCTCACACCCAAGGGCATGAACAAAGCTTCTGGTATCCGTGAGCTCCTGAGCGCGCAGACAATATCGGCATCGCACCCGAGAGCCGTCGAGCTCCCAATGCTTGTTCCAGATCACCAATGGCAGATAAGTCACTGACATTACAAAATGGCCTGTCATAGGAGTAACTGTCGCTGAATGCGCGTCAAACCACCCCTGAAGAATAGGCCCATCTCGCTATTCGTGCTGCCTCATAATGCTCACTGTTCCGATCGCCGCTCGTCGCAGCCGAATAGCCCTAGATACATCAGTACATGAGAGTGCCGCTCAGCCCGTTAGCCCTCTCCTCGGCGTCCTGCCGACCAAGCGCAATCCACCTATCGCAGTAGTGAAATATCCGAAAGTCGCTGGTAATCTCCCAGCCACGTTCGTCAGCCATTAAGGGATGGAGGCGAAAATAGAAGCCCTGGAGCCGCGAACCTCCGGGGCTTTGCTTTTTGCGTTGGCTGGCAGATAAGTCCTATTCCGTTTTTCCTACATGAGTTGAGGGCATGTTGATTTTTGCGACCACGAATGTAGGTCCCGAAAATTAGCGCCCTGACTCAACGGCAGGCCGCCGCCACTGCAACTAACTCCCGCTCGTACCCCATCCGCTGCCGACGCTCAGCCAGCAGCGCCCTCACCTTCATCTCCAGCGAGTCAGCTTTCTTTAACCCGGCTGACGCCCATGATGGAGCGGTGACTTCTTGCGTCTTGCACGGAACCAGCACCGGCACCTCCACTCGCACGGTGCGCACTTCGGGCTCCCGGCTCGCGCACCCGGCCAAAGCAATAACGATCACCGCCAGGAATAATTTCCGGAATATTTTGCAGTGGCAATTGTTGTTCACAGGCCCAGCTCCTGATCGATGATGGCTGCGGCTGCCTGGGCGGGATCGCCGCCGGTTCGCTCGCGCAGCAGTTGATTGGCCGCCGCATAGTCTGACTGCGACTCATGCCTGGCCTTCTCTTGGGCTAGGGCGGCAGCGATCTCGCGATCCTTCCCGACCTGCACCAGCTCGCCGAGCTTCCGACCCTGCTCGCCAGCCAGTTCAACCAGGTTGTCGCGCGCAGAGGTGGTGGTGGCCAAGTCGAGGTTGGCAGCATCGAGCAGCGGGCGATAATGACTGGCTGCCAGCCATACGCCGCCGCCAGCACCAAACACCAGCAGCAGAATCACCACAAGGCCCAAGCCTGCCAGCTTCTGCGCCGGAGTCATGCCAGCACCTTCAGCGCCTTGTCGTACAGCCCCTGGCGGTCGGCCTGGCCGTTGAGCCCACCGTTGATGCGCCGAGTGATCTTCACGAAATCGCCCTTGTCCGCCAGCGTGTTCAGGCCTTTCGTAGACCAGAACCAAGCCGCCGACATCGCGGCGTGCTGCGGCAGCTCGAGCAGTTCTGGCTTGCTGAGCAGGTCCAGGCCCAGGGCTTCCCCGCACGCGGCGTAGTTAGCCCGGCCGGTGATCTGGATCAGGCCGCGCCCACGGTATTTGAAGCCGTCACCCGCAACGGTGTTGCCCAGGTCCTTGCGCCCCTCGTACTTGGCCTGGGCAGGGGTTGGCCCCCAGATCTCACGCACGTAGACCAACTGGCCAGACTCATGGCCGACCTGGGCGATGAATGCGGCGATGCGCAGGCGAGTGACGATTGCGAATTTGTTCATGGCCACGTTTAGCGCAGGAACAAAAACGCCGGCTTGGCGGCCGGCGTTCGGGAGGATCTGCAGCAGCTGCTGCTCGGTGATGGGCATGGCTTTCTCCAGGCAAAAAAATACCCGCACTTGGCGGGCCAAATAGCTGAAATTTGTAGTCGCTATCAGAACTGATTAGGTGTACAGGCTGTTTTTAAAACCAGTAACGGGTAATGCGAATGGAGTAGTAGCGTTGCGCCTTCATCAATGCAGGGAGGCTACAATGACAACGCACGCGATATATTTCACTGGCACTATCAACGCATCAACAGTTGGCATATTCCAAGGGAACTGCCTGCAGGCGCTACACCAAGGAGCCACAGAGATTCAGGTTTTTATGTCTTCCGAGGGCGGCAGCACTGTTTTTGGATTTACGCTCTACAACTTCATTCGCTCTCTCCCGGTGCCGGTTCACATGCACAATCTGGGTAGTGTCGAGTCAATGGGCAACATCGCGTTCCTCGCTGCTGATCGTCGAACCGCTTCAGTTAGTAGTCGCTTCATTTTCCATCCTTTGCACTGGAGTTACGCCGGCGGCCAGGTAGACCATTCCCGCCTGTCCGAGCATGCCATGAGCTTGGAGTCCGACCTGGAGCGTTATGCTGACATTGTGCTGGAGCGGACCAAGGGCGCTGACGAGATCCTTGATATACATGGCTGCCTGCGTGGGACTGCCAAAATAATTTCCCCCGCCGCCGCCATAGGTCTTGGATTGATTACAGGAGTGGAGGACGTATCCCTGCCCGCAGGAACTCCTGCATGGTGGGTCAACAGCTAAAGCGCCAGCGCCGTAAGTTCCCTGATTGCAGTTCATTTGCTATCTCCAGACGAAGAAAACCCCGAACTTGTCGGGGTCTTGGTGTAGTGCTTGGCGCCGCCTATTCGGACGCCAGCCCAGAACAGCCAGGCTCGCCATCGGGCCACGCCTTCCGCGCGCAGCGCCCGGTAAAGAACCGCGTCCGCTTCCTTGCGGCTAACCTGGCCACCGAAGTAAAGCCAGTCATGCACAGTGGCCGCGTAGTTGCCGTACCCCGAGACCAGGGCGAACAGCACGAACAGAAAGGCGTTGTGCAGCACCTGGATACTGGCGAAGTCAGTGACGAATCCGGCCGGCACGATGATCGTGCGCTCGTCATCGTCGGCCAGCACCAGGTCAGCGAGCAGCGTGTACGTGCGCCGGTCGGTCTGCTCGGTTTTCAGTGTGGTGGTGAAGCGGCTCAAGACATGACTCCCAAAGGTAGTAACAAGTATCCAGACTGATGTCAAAGTGATATAACGCCAGTTTTCGGGCGCCAGAAGATATGCCCGCCTATGCAAGCAAGGAGCAAAAAATGGCTACTGGGGATATTCGAATTGACGCTCTTCTAGAGATGGTTCAAGAAAGCCTGGCGCTGCAACACAGACCAGGTACTGGGGCAGAAATTACGTACAGCTTTCTCTCAAGCCCCTCGGTTAGTTACCAAGTCTACGGCTTCCAAACATTCAGCCAGGATCAGCGCAGCGCCATCCGCTCAATGCTGGATGAGATCTCATCACAAATCGGGGTTAACTTCCGTGAAGTTGATCAAGGCGGCGTCCTTCAATACGGTATGTATAGCGGCAGGGAGGGGATTCCCAGTTCGATAGTGAGCAACGCAGAGTCAAAAACTGATGCCAGCGGCTCTGTGGTTTGGTTGAATTCCACGTTTACTCAATTCCAAAACCTTATCAGTGGCGAGGGCCGTCAAATAGCACTTCATGAGACGGGGCACGCTCTTGGGCTCAAGCATCCGGGCCAATACAGTGAGTTCGATACCGGCCCGTATCTGCCCGCAGAGCTTTCTACTGCTAACCACACGATCATGGCCTACAACGGTGGTAATACAGAACACCTGGGTGACTACGATCTCCTCGCACTCCAATATCTATGGGGCACTCCGAACGGCCCAACCACTTCTGGCAGCTCCATAAATGTAACGTCCAGCACCACGGCAGGCAGTTACTTCAACGACACCATCTTTCTTGATGTGAATGCTGTTAGTTCATCCGTGAGGATTTCTGGCCTCGCAGGTAAAGATACGCTCCTTATCAACACGTCGTCCAAGAATGCGACCTTTCAACCTGATTTGAAACAGTTCACCTACACCAAGCCTGATGGCAGCTTCTTCGGCGTATACCTGGACAGTATCGAGCGCATTCATTTCACAGATAAAACCGTCGCCCTTGATATCAATGGCAACTCTGGCCAAGCCTATCGGCTCTACAAGGCTGCGTTTGATCGGACACCAGACAAAGGTGGACTTGGGTATTGGATCAATGAATTGGATGGAGGTGCAACACTGCTTGACGTGGCCGCCAAGTTCATTACCAGTGCTGAGTTCATAAATCTTAATGGCGCAAACCCAACCAACTTGGAGTTCGCCACGAGCATGTACCAGCACGTACTTGGTCGGGCTGCCGATCAGGGTGGCCTGACATGGTGGGTTGATCAGCTTGATACCGGTTCCAGAACAAGAAGCGACGTTCTCGTCGGATTTTCAGAGTCCTCCGAAAACCAGATCGCACTGACTGGGCAGACTCAAGGCGGCATAGAGTATCTTCCCGCCTAGCGCATGCAGGGAGGGCCAGCGCTCATGGCGGCCAGCCCCCTTCCAGCATTTCTGAAGTGATCGAGCCGTCAGCGACTGCGCCGAGCAGTTCAGCCTCACGATTGAAGCAGGCCTGTACAAAAGCCCGGACCTGCGAGGCAATGCCCATAACCTGCTCGCCCGTCAGATCAACGAAGCCCGTCTCCGCCTTCCATTTGATGTGATAGCCAGGGTCGAGGGATGCAGCGAACCCCGCGCCCGTCAGCAACGACTGGCTATCGCGCTCAGTGTTGATTTGCACGCCCGCCACGGTGACACCGCCGGTTTCTACCTGGAAGCGGCGCGCGGCGATTTGGTCTGCCCACTGCGTGGTGACTTCTTCATCCCGCTCCGCCTTTTCACTGGCGGTCATGGCGACCTGCTTACGCTTCACCAGCACGACCTTGCGCTCAGCATCCAGGGTCAGGACCTCGGCGCCCCACTTCTTGTTGACGCCCAGTTCATCAGACACGCCTTCTTCCGGCCACCATGCCGCGTTCTGCACGCCCAATGCTGGGTCGGTCCACGACAAATCAGCGAGGGATTCAGGCAGCAAGCCATACAGGAACTCAGGAAGCGGCTCGCGACTCGCTACGCCATCTTTGACTTTGATTAGGGCTACCATAATTCGATCCTCACAGTCGCTGCGCTGCCTAAACCGCCGTATTTACCAGGAATTCTTGCGCGCGAGTAGTTTTCTCCGCTATCACCGCCGCCACCTCCTCCGCCCGCAAAACCGGCACTGCCTCTTACTGCTCCCGAAAAAGGGCCTCGCGATACAGCCCCTGCCATTGCATTCAAGGCAGGTTCACTTCCGCCGCCTTTTCCTCCGTTGACCGCGTGGGCGGTCGGTGGGCTTGATTCTCCGTAGCCCCCCGGCTCACCTGTAATATTGATTACGCCTCCCGTTCCGACTCCGCCGACGCCACCCGGCGCGGTAGGCTTACTGTACGCATTGGGAACAAGACCATTGCTTCCATTGGTGCCGCTAGTAGCTCTTAAATCCACGCTGGAGTAAGAAACACTAGCGACCGAACTTGCGACGGAAAATGAAATTTCTTTCAAAGATATAGGAATAATCCCTGATTGTGCCGCGCCTCCCGCGCCACCTCCTCCGCCTGCACAGGGTATCCCTCCATCATTAAGGATTCCCGTCCCGCCAGCACCGCCAGCACCAAACAGAGTTATGCGCATTAGGCTAAATCCAGCAGGCACCGTAATCACCCCGGTCGTTGATTGCCATATCTCTAACGGCCCGCGTTGTAGGCCATTATTCCGCGCCAGCCCCAGCGGATTACCCAGCGGATTCCCTAAAGGGTTGCCAATCATAGGTCGGCCTGCTCAGCGTAGAAGACGATCCCGGCAGCCAGTGCGACTTGCGAGCCGACGTAGAGCATGTCGCCAGCGTCAAGTACAAGCGGCGTGGCCCATGTGATATTGGCGAAAACCGTCTCAGGAACGGCGGTAGTCGCGGCCAGCGTGTAGCCCGCCATCAGCTCGGAGTCGATCAGCTGGTATACCGTGGGTGCGCCAGCCTTGACGAGGAACAGAACTAGCGATGCCGCCGTGACCGTTGCACGCGGGATTGCAGTCAGCTTGACCAGCAGCGACCCATTATCACCGCCAGTCGCCAGCAACTGAGCCCCCACTACAGTGGAACTGCCAATACCAGTCAGTGCAGCAGTAACAGTCGCAGTGTTGCTCTTGAACTTCTGCGCGAATGGTGCGTTGAAAGTGTTCATTTAAAATCTCCGCATCATGCCGATGGTGAGTGAGTGGATTAATGCGAGATTGCCGATAGAGCCTTGGGCTGATTCGGCGGCGGCGGCAGACGCGGCGGCATTGTTCGCTGCTGCTTCGGCAGCCTGTACCTGCTCGCTGACGTTGGTGTTGACGGCCTCGGCGCGGTCGGCGGCTTGACCCGCGAACAACGCATCAGCCGCGATTTGTGACGAGGCGGCGTTGATGCCGGGAATCGTCGTGGCGTTCATCTGGTCAACGAACTGTTTCTCAGCCAGCAGCGTCGCATCTGCCTTGCCGTTGAAGACAACTTCCGAGTCGGTCGCCAGGGGCGGTACCGGCAGCGGCGCAAGTGGTGGAATGGCCATTACATGAGGCTCCTGACATTAAGGTTGTAGGTGGCGTGATTAAACGTTGGCAGCCCTATGTCTAGGTCGTCATAGGTGCCGGCGATGATCGTGTAATCGAGCTCTTCGGCACCTACGTAGAGGGCCGCTGTCGCGTCGAGCGGGTCCAGGGTGCGCAGCGCGTCGGTCACCTCGTCGCCGCGCATCACGACGCGGTAAGTGATCTGCCTTCGCGCGCCGTGCTTGGTCATCGTCACTGAGCCGTCAAACTCTTCCTTCACGGTCGTGTAGCTCTTGCGGCCGAGCGAAGTGTCGTAGACGGCGGTACCAATGGCGCGGGACCAACCGATGATCATCATGCCGACGCGGACGGTGCCGCCTGGCGCGCTGATCGTCACGCGAATATCAGCATTGCTTGCCGGCGGCAGATCCAGCACCGCAAGGTTTTCACGAGTGCTGAAGGGGCTGAAGAAGTGCCGGTACCAGCCCCTCCCGCTCGGCGCTGTCATAACGAATGTCTGGTCGTAAATCGGCGTTTCGTTACCGGGCTGCGTCATCACGACCCTGATGCTTGAGGCGATCACTCCAACCAGGCCAATGGCGTTCACCCGCTGGCCAGGTCGAAACAGCAGGTCGATCTCGTTTGCTGCGCTGGAGAAAGAACCGATGGCCCAGGTGTTGCCGATCTGCTTGTTGAACATCCGGTACCGGTTGATCCAACCCACATTGAGCCAGGCCGCCGGTGTCACGGTATCGCTGACCGGATTGCGATTGGTGTGCACGACCAGGGCTTCATAGTTGATCCGGTCAACCGTGACCCGGTCGCCGATAGCGTAGGACTTGGTCGAACTCCATGCATCGTAATCAGCAGCAGGCAGGGTGCTGGAAATCAGCCGGGCCGGAGTCACCTCCAAACCCGGTACGACGATCATCTGGCTCATGCCATTTCCTTCACTTGAACGGTGCCGATCACCTGGGTGCCGACCGTTGCAAGCTGGTCGGTGTTATCGCTGGTTTTCTTCGCATGGCTAGACAGGGTGCGCATTTCTTGCAGGATTGCTTTCAGCTCTCCCAGGGTTTCTGCGTTGATTGACCCCTGCCCGCTCGATGCTTGGGCGCGCGGCTGCGGTGCATAGATCCGGCTCGGCCCTGTAACCTCCAGTTGCGGACCCGCTTCACCGATACCTCCTCCCATTGCGAATGCCGGTAACAGCCCGGCGTTCATCTGATCGAGCATGCCGGTACCGAACATTCGCACCGCTTCAGCCGTCATGACGTACTCACCGTTGGAGAGTCGCGCCAGGATGCTGTCGCTTGTGCCGGTGCCAGGGCCTGTGATGAGTCCGCCCGTGGCGTGTCCCTTCGCCGCCATAGCCGCCTTGTCCGCCGCACTCGCGTACTGCGTCATGTTGGCCACGATCTCGGCGTACGGAAGATTTCCGGAACCGAGACGATCCGCCCAGTACTTGTTCTCGCCAGCGTCAGCGGTGCGACCGAAGAGCTGCTGATAGAGCGTGTCGACCACCGTGGCGTTGTTCGCCGCTGTGTTCGCTACCGCGCTACCCGCACCGGTCGCAGGCTTGGCAGCCAGAGAGGCGATCAGCGATCCGTTCAGCGCCTTGATGGCCGCCTCTACGCTCTTCACCGAGGTGTCGATGCCGTTGAAGGCGTCCATCTGGGCTTGAGCGATCTCAAGCTGCTGGTCGAACTGAGCCATCTGCGCGTCGTAGGCCTGCTTGGCCACGCCGATCTGATCCTCGATGCTCTTCTGCAGCTTCTCGGCGGCGGTGAGCTGTTTGCCGTTGATGGCATTCAGCTCAGCCACAACGTTGGCAGTACGGCCCTGATCGCGCGCGAAGTCCTCCATGGATCCGTACAGGTCGGTGTTGTTGTCGCTGACCGTGTCCAGCGCATCCTCAAGACCGGTGAAGCTGGCCAACGAACCGCCAGCCCGCGCCGTCGCCAGTGCCGACTGCAACGTAGCCTGGGCCTGGGCACGCAAAGTCTTCACGGCATCGTCAGACGTGCCGCGCAAGGATTTGAGCGCAGACTCAAGCGAGTTACTGACCGAGGACAGGTCGGTAACGCTCTTCACCGCCGTTGCGGACATGTCGCTGAGCGAAGTGTTGGTCGCGTTATAGGCAGCCGTTGCGGCCTTTTGCTGGGCTGAGATGGAGCGTTGTACGCCTGAGAAGCTGTCTGTGACGCCTTGGTTCAGGCGCCGCTCCAGCTCGTCGAACACCGTGCTTGCAGCTGCAGCGGCGTTCATCAGCGTGTCGTACATCGACTTGCCGGTGTCGGTCGTCGACTTGGCAGCCTCCTCCACCATCTTCCGGTACTCGGAGCGACTGGCCGGAAGCGTGACACCCATCGCCTTCAGCTCGGTCGTGGTGTTCTTGATGGCCAGGGCAGTGTTTTCCGCCTCGGTGAAAAACGCCGAGCGGTAGGCGGATTCGCGCTGCTCCAGGATCGTGTACATAGCAGCGGCTTGTTCAGAGTTCGCCGTGAGCGAACCGAACAAGATTCGGCCGGCCTCTGTGGCGGTATCGAGCCCTTTCACCACGTCAGCGAAGCCTTGTCGCGTCTCTGGCAAAACTACCTGCATAGCGGCGAATTGCGCTCGCACACCATCAAGGGTGCTGGCAGATTTCTGTAGATCTGTCGTGAATCCGTCGTAAAAGGTAGTGATGTTTTTATTTAGGTTTTCGATACCTCCGGCAAGTGCAACGAGATGCTCAACGGCGCGCCCACCAATGATATTGAAATCCACCGTTTTAGCGCCGATCATTTCGAGGCTGCCAGCAACGCTGTAAAGATTGTTAACGAAAGTCGTCAGATATTCGAAGTTCAGCTCTTTGCCGAATCCGGTATCTGTAACCTTGTTGATCTCACTAGCTGCGGCGTCGGCCAGGCCGCCAAACCACTTGGCCAGTTCTGCCTGAATGGCCTCTGCCGTTTTACCTTTGGTGCTGATTTTAGTGGCTGAGACGTTCAGTCCGTCGAGAACGCCATCGCTTAACTCGACGTTCAGACTGTCAAATAATCCAATGACAGTGCCGAGCGTTGAAGCGTAGGTGTTATCTAGAGCTGCTTGCATGTCAGGATCTAGAGCAGATAGCCGAGTGCGCTTTTTATTCGAGGAGAACAGCCCGCCCTTCTTTTTTTGGTATTCGAAGTTGTAGGAATTTAGCTCGCCATTATTAACGCCAAGCTGAAAGCCTTGATCTTTCGTTACCCAGTCCCCGCCGAACAGCGATGACCCGAACATGCCACCCAAAACAGCACCGATTGCCGCGCCAATCGCGGTGCCGATCACTGGGATAGCCGATCCGACTGCAGCACCTGCATATGCACCAGCTACAGCGCCACCAGCCCCCGCCACAGCACCTTTAACGCCAGCCTTCAGGTAGCCCTGAATCGCACCGCCGATGCCGTACATTAGAGCACTGGTCCCGCTCAAAGCTGCGCTACCAGCCGCGGTTGTTGCTGCACTGGCGCTGCCCGTCACTGCACCTGAACTGTTAGTAACGGTGTTTGAAATAAGATCTACCGTTGCAACGCCGCCGCTAGAACCCAATTGATAAACACCGTTCACCATGGCGCCGCTCGAACCGGCAGCGCTGCCAAACAGGCTGCCGATGCTCGAACTCAAATAACCGGAACCGGCCTTGAATGCGCCCTGCACACCACCCAAGAAACCTTCGCCAGCGGTCCATCCCGCGCTAACCGCATCACCAAATGCTGAAGTCGAAACGCTGTACGCTTTGGAAGCGGTCTCGAACATGCCCTGCGCATTCATTCCGCCGCCTGAGCCGCCGCCTAGAATGCTGGACAACCCGCCAGAGGAAGCACCTCCAACTCCGAGCGATGAGGCAATCTGGACAATGATCGGCTTAGTAATAGCCATGTGCAGCATCTCGGCCAGAAACTGCCGAAAGCTGTTCTTGAGCGTATCCATGAAGTCGCCGGACTTGCTCAGCACCGACTTCCACATATCAGCAAAAGCGTCGTCGATACGATCAACGGCCGCCTCGGTCATCTGACCCCAGAGCGTGGCCTTGCTGCGGTTGACCTCGTACTCGTTGCCGAGCTTGACCAGGGCGTCTTGGTAGAGCGCGGTTTTGCCAGGCGCCAACTCCATCGCCGCATAAATGTCTTGCTGCGCCTGCTCATAATCCTTGAGCAGTTTGATCTCCGGGTTGAGACGATCAATGATGCCTTCGATGCGGCCCGCGCTTTCCAGTGCCTTGTTCGCATCCAATTGAGCCTTGGTGGTGGCCAGCAGCTGCTTGTATTCCTCGCTACCGATGGCGATGTTCTTGCCGATCAGTTCGGCCTGCACGGCCTTCTCGATATTGAATGCCTCGAGCGCGGCAGTACCCTGAATCGTGGCCGTGGCCTGTTTCAAAGTGTTGTCGATCTCAACCTTCATCTCAGCGATTTTTTTGTTTACGTCCCGGCGATCTTCGGCGTCCTGCAGAGCATTGACGGCGGCGGTCACTTTGTCGCGAGCACCCGCGCCCGTTTTGAGCAATTCCTCTTCGATCTGCTGCTGGATGGTGATTGCGCGAACGTTATCCGCGCCAGCCAGGTAAGCGTCAGCCATTTGATTGGCGGCAGTGGTCGAGATACCAGACTTGGCCAGCAGGTCGGTAAGGGCTTTTTCCTGATTTTTAATGGCGGTCGCGGCAGCATTAGCCGCCTTGTCCACGCGCTTGTTCGCTTCAGTGGTCGCGTCAAGTTGGGCGATGGCGGCTGTTGCGCGATCAAGTGGAGTGGCTTTTGGCGTAGCCGGAACGGCTGGCGCAGTGCCGCCATTGGTGAGAAGGCCGTAACCGGTCAGGTTCTGCTTTGGCGGTGCAACGAGGAGCATGTTCTGCCCCGTTGCCACGCGCATCGTCTGATCGATGATGCGCTGCATGGCATTAACTTGGCGGGTAGCGCTCTCCTCTGCCGCCTTCGCGGTCTCATCAAGGGCTGTTTTCTGAACCGCTGCTGCCTGAGTGGCTGCGTCTTCGGCGGTGTAAAGAGCCACCAGCTGCAGTTTGAGACTGGCCTGCTGAACCTTGTCGCCTTCCTTGATCGCGTCCTGATACTTTTTCAGGGTGTCAGTTTGGTCAGCGATGAGTTTCGCTTGCGCAGCCTGGGCCGGTGTTGCCCCCATTTTGGCGGCCGTATAGGCAGCCTCAGCAGCAGCATTCGCCCCGAGCAGGTCACGGGTTTTGGTCAACTGTTCGACGTATTTGTCCCATGCGGCCTTGCTTGCGTCAGTCTGGCCTGAATCTTTTTGAGCGACTTTCAGTTTTTCGGTACTGGAAGTCACGGAGGCAGTCGTGTCTCGAACCTGGCCGAGCAATTTCCCGTATTTGTCGGCTTTGAGTCCGTTTATCTCATACGCCGCTGCTGTTTGCTCGAGCATGGTGGTGTAAGCAGGAAGAATCGCTTTGTTCTCTTTTACCCATTCAGTGACGCTATTCAGAGATCTGGAGCCGGCGCGAACCTCCTCCATAAGCTTGTCGAACGCTTCCCCGCTTTCGATACCGGCCATGCCTAGCTGCTGGAAAGCCTGCTTGCCGCGCATCGAGTACTCGCTGAGCGCTGTACCGACCTCGTCCAGGGCATCCGCCTGCTTCTCACTCCAAGTCGATACCTGAAGGGTTCGCTGTGCTGCTCCGAGTTCTTTGAACTTGGCAATCGAATCATCAACCGTCAGATTCTGATCAATCAGCGCGGACGTGGCGGTTTTGGCGCTGCTACCGAAGTCGATGAAAGAAGCGGCAACAAGCCCGGTCATAGCGATAAGGCCGACAGGACCGCTCAAGAGCGCCAACAATCCGCCGCCGGATGCTGTGAGCACCGTTGTCGCCTTGGCAGTGGCTGATGCGGCAGCAGAAGCCCGATCCGATGCAGCCGAGGCGGCATTGGTTGTAAGCGTTGTTTCAGCAAGAGCGCCGCGCGCAGCCGTTTGCGAAGCCAGGGCTGCTGTGATTTCGGCAGATGTTGCAACCGTTGTCGCAGCAAGGGAGGTTTCAGCGACCTGCAGCTGCTTGGTGATAGCAACTTCATCAAGACGTAGCGCAGCGATCCGCGCCACCGACATAGCTCTGCCTTGATCCGTTATTTGAGCGCGTAACCTTTGCTCCTCGAGAACTCGCTCGGCGACCAGAGTGCTTTGAACGGCCTTGATATTCCCTATTTCAGATGTCTGGCGCAGGCGATCAGACGCAACCTTGGCCTCTGCACTCGAAAGCTCGACTGCGGCGCGCTCTACCATTGCGGCAGCTTCAGCCTGTCGAGTCTGCGCAGTTGCCAGCGACTGCCGGGCCAATGCCGCTTCGGCGGTGACAGCCTCAAGGCTTGCTTTTGTGGTGAGCACAAGAGCGCCCGCCTGCTTGACCGCGGCGGCAGTGGACTGCGCGAACGAGGCAACCAGTTTCCCCGCGCCAAGCGTTAGTGCCGCGCCCCCCACATACGCAACGTTTTCTAGGGCATTGCCCACGTTTTTGATGGTTTCGGTGAAACCTTCACCATCCGCCGTAACCGCATCCATCGCCCGGGAGGCAGATGTAAGCGCCGCCGAGATCCTGGAGCTCATCCCGCCGACCTTGTCGCCCTCCCCGATCATCTTGGTAAACGATGTCTGAACGCGGGTCAGACCGGTACCAATTGTGTCCTGCATCTTGCCGAACAGCGCATCCACCGCGCCCTGCTGCGCTTGCAACGCCTGCACGACGGATTCAGCTGTCAACTTGCCCTCTGCACCCAGAGCGCGGAGTGCGCCCACGGACACACCCATGCCCTTGGCAATAGCCTGGCTGAGCGCCGGAGCTTGCTCCATGACGGAGTTCAGTTCTTCGCCACGCAGGGTTCCAGAGGCGAAGGCTTGGCCGAGCTGGATCAATGCCGCCTTGGAGCTTTCAGCAGAAGCCCCGCTGATAACCATTGTCTTGCTGATGGTTTCGACGATTCCAGCCACACCCTTGCCGCTCAGTTTCAGGGCGTCCTGATTCTGGGCGATCCGCTGATATAGCTCGGCTGTGGCAGTAAGGGGCTGGCCCGACTTTTGCGCAATGCTGAAAACGGCATTTTGGGCAACCGTGAATTCAGCGCTGCTCGATGTCACCAGTTTCAGCCGGTTGGCAATTTGCGTGTATGCCTCGGCCTGGCTAATCAGTGCACCAATACCAGCGCCACCAACACCGATGGCAAGAGCGCCCTTTAGAATCCCGCCCATACGCTGAGCACTGAGGCCAACTCGGTCGAAAGCAGAGTCAACCTGTGACAACTGACGATCAATACGCCCAGAGACCTGCGCGACAGACGAGTCAGCCCTCGCCATTTCTTGGCGGAGCTGCGCCGTAGTGGCTTCTAGTCGGATCAGCATCCCCTGGACTTCTTGACCTGCCATATATTTTCTCCAGGCGAAAAAAATCGCCAAACGGCGATCTGTTGACATAAAAAAGCCCGCGTTAAAGCAGGCTTGGGATAGGGCTACATTTATCTGGTCATTTGTATAAACACACCAATGACTATCGCAGCGAAAATACCTAATGCAATCAGCTGGACAGCCAGCTCGACGCCGGAATCGCTATCACCTGCTTTACCCTTCACTTGTTCAGCTTCCGCCAATGAGTGCTCAGCACAAGCATTCAACTCTTCAACGTACACGCTATAGAACGCCTCCTTTTCGGTAGCGGTAAGCCCCTGCAAACTCTTCTCGAGTTCATCACGCTGATCCAGCGACTTCTGGTGAACGTTCCCGCCCTCTAGCCCGAATCTGACAAGCTCGGCGTGCTTCTTCTCGACGTACTGCCGGACCTGCGCTCTCGATACTTCCCTGACTTCCATGGCGCTCTCCAAAAAAAGATCAATGGAGAGTATCAAAACGCCAGCGCCAAAGCATGGCGCCCTACGCGGCGTCCTGCTTCCTGCTCATAGCTGCCACCCTGAATCCCATCCGCGCATCCTTGGCGACGGCCTCTTTGGGTTGCTCGCTTTCTGGCTGTCCATTGGGATTGGTCATAATCAGGAAATGCAGCTTTGCATCCCAGGCCATCAGGATCTGAGGCACGGGAGTTTCCCATGCGTCCCGCGCAGACCAGCCCAGCCAGCCCGTAGCCATGCCGAAGACCTCATCGACATAACTACCGTTGGCAGGACGATTTACTTTTTTGCTTTTTTCTCTGGCTCTTCAGCAGCCTTTTCCAGTTCTTCCTCGGTCTTGGCCGCAGGGTTCAGCAATGCCACGACGTAGGTAATCAGAGGCACAGTCACTTCGCCGACGCCCTGCTCGTAGATTTCTTCCTCAAGCGCCTCTACCTCTTTGGGCTTCAAGGTCAGGTTTGCGCCGGCGATGATCACCCTGGAGGCAGCGGCCAGGCTGAACTTCTGCAATTCCGCCAAGGCAGGGCTGATACCACCAAAAAAGCGCTCGATGCTGCGAACAGCCTTCAGGTTGAAGTTCAGGGTGTAAATCTCGGAACCTACAACAACATCGGTAGTGCCGTGGTCAGTCTTGGACATGGGTATCTCTCTTTATCGAATAGGGGTTATGCCGGCGCCGCAGAATTGCGGCACCGGTGGAGGCGGGTCGAATTACGGAGCGTCAGGCACTTCGTAGATTTCGGAGTTGATGCCGAGGGTCACGGTGCGCTTAACCACGCTTTCAACGCTCACGCCGGTCTTCTTGTTGCTCATGACCTTGGCCGCGAAGTAGTCCACCAGACCGTCGACGTACTCGACCTTGATTGGGTAGTCGAACTGCGAGCGATCCAGAAACGCCGTCACCAGTGCGAGCTGGCCGGCGTCCCCAGCATCGAAGCCAATCGACAGCTCGACCGTACCGGCATCTGCCAGACCTTTGAGGTGAGTCGCTCGACCGGAGGCCAGTGCGGAGAAGGTCACGTCGTTGATGGTGTCGCCGTAGTCGCCGATGCTTTCCAGTTCGCCGATCTCGACATAAGCCAGACCTGCAAGCAGCGTGACGGCAGCCGCAGCGGTAGCCGGCAATTTGGCCGAGAGACGCGGACCAATTGAGATCCGCGTATTCGCGCCGGTATTAATAGGCATGGGTAGTCCTCCTGAGGACAGGTGATGTAGCCGCAGCGCGGCGTTGGTTCAGCGGTTTAGTGTTGGGTGAGGATGCTGAGAACGACGGAGCCCATGTAGGTTTTGCCGTCCGGCTCGCGATTTGTTTCAGTGCGCAGAACGCGTACCGACACGGCTCGACCTTGGTCGGCGGGCAAGGAGAGCGCGATCCGATCCAGAGCGGCCGCGATCTCGGCATTGATGCGCTTCACCTCGGCCTGGCCTTTGTAATTGCTCCAAACCGACAGATAAAACAGCCTGTTTTCGCGCTTCTTTCCGGAGATTGGTGTGGCGTTGCTGGAAATCTCAGTATCCATCACGACATACGGAAGCCGCGTCTTTTCAGGAACGCAATCGAATACCTTGCAGGAAATAACGCCTGGCTCCGTCAGCCTGTGGAGCAGCGCCTTTTGCAGCGCTAAGCCTGGGTCACTCATCTAGCCTCCGCAGCCTTCTTCAGCGTGCTGGCAATCGCCCTGCTGATGATTGATTGGATCTCGTCCCGGTTCATGTCGTAGGACGGGCGCAGCCATGGGTGTGCAGGACGAGCCGCGACAACGCCATCTCCACGCGTGTACTGCTTGGTTCCGTGCTCAATGAATTTCGCATAGAAAATCTTCTGATTTTTCTTCTTGCCGCGAATGCCGATCTGAGCATCAAGGCCGGACTTCGAGACAAAAGCTGTCAGTGCATTTTCAGCATCACCTTCGTCCTTAGGGATCATCTCTTGCTGAGTGGCCAGCACCAGATTGGCGGCCTGGACCATCGCCGGACGCAGGTCGTTTTCCATCTCGTTGCCGATCCGACGCAGCAGGCCGCGCAGCTTGAAATCACCCTGCACGCTAGAGCGGCGGGCCATGATCAGGCTTTCCGTCTGGTTGGCTTGGCCTTGGGCTCAACTTCGACCGGGACTGTATCGGCGACAACCTCGACGACGGCCCGGCGATCAATCAGATCGGCACCCGTGGCCGCATCAACAACAAACTCTTCGCCTGGCACCTTGATGCCCATCGGCCCCGAGATTCGGGACAATGCTCGAACTTTCATGATTTACACCTCAGGGGTTTGGAACGTTGGAGCACAACAGCCGAAGCATGGAGCGCTCGTTGTCAGGCAGTGCTGCCTCGATCAGGTAAGTGGTTCCGGAATGAATAATCCTCATCTGAGCCACCAGGTCAGGCGCATAGCGGACGCGGATCTCGGCAGTGACCAAATTCACTACTTGATCGGCTACGACCTTGACGCGCCCGGTGGGAGTAGTGATCTCAGCCCAGACCTTCCGAAGCTCAACCCAGTCTTCTGAATAACCACCGTAGCCGTCCGGAACCTCTTGAATGGACTGCACTGAGCAGCGGTGACGCATTGGTCCGGCTCTCATATCAAACCCCCATGTTTGCGCGGTAAGGCGTGAGCAAGAAGGTGGAGCCCATCGGCATCTTGGTGACACTCACGCCGGTGGCCACGTCTTCGCGGTTCGCGTAGAGGTGACCTGCCAGCAGAAGACAGGCGGAGGTGATAGATGGGTTGACGACCATCGGATATTCGCCGGCCGTTTCCGCCTCCAGTGCCGCATCCAGCGCTGCCTGATCGGGATAGACGCTGCGACCCATGAAGCGCACAGCGCTGTCTTCGGCCGCATCCAGATAAAGCTGGACAAGGCGTCTGTCAGCCTCCTCGGCCCGGACATGCAGCATTGCGTCTTCGATATCGATCAGGCTCATTATTTGTTCTCGGGCGCGCCCTTCAGGGATTTGTTCGAGACTTTTGGCTCGGCCTTCTTCTCGACCAGGACGCCCAATTCCACCAAACGCTTGGCTTCATTCGGATCAAGCTCGCGGTCTTCGCCAGGCATGTACATGCGGTCGCCAAGGTGCTGACGGTCGACGGTATAAATGGTTTTCTGACTCATGATTCACCTCATGGGGCCGGTTTAACCCGGCCCCGCTTGATCAGACGGCTGGAACAACGTTGCCGTAGATGAAGGCTTCAGGGCGGTACACAGCCAGTGCAAGGCGCTCCTCAGCCAGGATGGTTACCAAGTTTTTAACGAAGTCATCTTCGTTCTCGGTAGCCACTTCAACGCGAGCCATCCAGCGGTCGAACAGCTGAGCACCCATCCGGAAAGCGCCGGTCAGGAACTTGCCTGAAGCCATTGCCTGGGTGGACACAACCGGCAGGCCCCACATGGTCGGAGACGCAACGCCTTGTGGCTGGCCGATGATGTAGCGACCTTCGCTATCCTTGGTCAGCTCGATACGCGCCCAGTCGATGGGGTTGAGTACGTGTCCGGTCGCTGGGAATTCCGCGAGCACTGCCTGAAGCATCGCCAGACGCAGCGTGTCCATGGTGGTCGCGCCAATCAAGGCGAATGGTGCCGCGAACGCCGTGGCCTGCGGCACGATGCCGAGCAGGTTCTGACCCGTACCGTCGCCGTTGAGCAACTGCTGCTCTTCCTTGTAGGCCAGGCCATAGCGCAGACGGCCGTCAATGTAGCTGGCCAGCATCGGCGCATCCGACAGGATCTGGCGGGAGGCTTTGACGTAGTGCGCGATCACCTTCGCGGTAGTGCTGACCAGGTCGAACTGAATATCCGACTGCGGCTTTTTCGCTGTTTCAGCAACAGCGGCGGCCGCATTGGTGAAGCCGGTCTCGCGCACATACTCCAGCGCATTGCCATCCATGCGGCCGGGAGTGATCAGGTCGCGAACGGTCAGGCGACGGTCAGGTTGAGCAACAATGCCTGGCAAACGGGTGGTCGCAACCGTTGCACCGGCAGAGCCTGTAGCGTCACTGGTAGCCAAGGTGATGGTTGCCTTGAACTGCATGTCGGCGCGACCACGTTGCGAGCCGGATTCTGCCAAACCTTTGAAGTTTTGCGACTCCACGAACTGCTGGCCGAAGCTCTTCTGTTCCTGGCCGCCGTCATCTTCGCCGTGTCGCGCCAGCTTCTGCTCAAGCTCATCGACGCGAGCCTTGAAGCCGTTCATGGTGGTCAGTGCGTGGTCGGCCTGCTCTTTCAGGTCGCCGGTGATCTTCTCGCCCGCCGCCATCTTGCCGGTGATGTCTTCACCGAGCTTCTTGACCTCATCGGTCGCTTTTTTGAATTCGTTGGTCAGTTCAACGAGTTGATTTTCGTCAGCCATGGGAGTGAATCCTTAATTTGATTTCAGAATCGCCAGCGCATCGCTTAGCGTTTTCGCTTCGGTGTCGCCGGACTCACTCCGGAGCAACTTAACCAGGCCGCCACTTGCGACGGCAGCAGCCTGGGTCTTGGAAAAGCCTGCCTCGCGCAGGAACTTTTCAAATTCCGGGAGGGTTGGCAGCGCGCCCTCCTCCAGTGCAGATTTCACGGCATCGATCGTTGCCGCTTCGTTCATTGGGAACGTCACGATGCTGACTTCGAAAAGCCGCAGATCCTTGAGGTTTCGAATGCCAGTCGCGCGGTCCCGGTCAGCGCCGCGAACGCCATAGCCGATGGACATGCCGTCAAGCGCCCCAGCCTTCATAAGTGCGTGGATCTCGCGAGCCCGCTGCACCTCTTCAACCAGCAGCTTGCCCTCAACGTAGAGGCCTTTTTCATCCTCTCGCAGGGCGGTGTAAACGCCGATTGGCTCATTCCGGTCGTGGTTCCAAAGAACCGGTGGCATCCGCTTGCGGCTTTCCCATTCCTTGATGGATTTGGTGAAAGCGCCTGCGTGAACGATGTCTCCACCGCCGTCTACGTTGCCGAATACCGATCCGTAGCCAGAAAAAAGGCCGTCATCGCTGACAGCCTTAATTTCAAAATGTAAATCCAGGGTCTTGTGAGTCATTTCGGATCCTCGGGAGCCCCGATCTTGTCGATAGTGGTCAGGTTCAGCTGCGCGGTGAGTGCATCTGCGCCCTCAACTGGCGGGAAATCCTCAAGCGCACGAACTTCATTTCGGCTCATCACCCCGTTCTGCAGCATCTGGGAGTAGAAGTCGGACCGAGCGGCAGAATCTGCCCTCAGCAAGCCCTCGACCGAAAATTTCGGTCGGTAGAGCCCACGCTCCTCGGGAAGCAGCAGCTTTTTGGTGATGGCCTGCTCAATCCGTACCAGCGTCGGCCGAAGCGAATAGGTCAAGAACCCCATGTTTGTTTGCTCCAGGCTGGAGGCCCAGCTGGATGCTTTGTTGGTGTGGCCGACAAGTTGAGGAGGTACGCCGAACGCTCGGCAGATTTCCTCAATGCCAAAATATCGAGACTCCAGAAGCTGGGCGTCGATAGGATTGATGCGAATGCCCTGGGCTGATGCTGGTTCCATGCCCGCTTCGAGCACCATCCATTTGCCTGCGTTCTCCGGCAGGCCAAACGTGGACAACCCTGCGCGAAGTCGATCCCGCTGGTCTTGGGCCAGTGTCGCGGCTCCCGTTTTCAGGAATCCGCCAACTTTCAAACCGTTCTGAAACTCGCGAGTGGCGGCCTTGTTCGCATCCATCAGGCCGCCCAGTGTTTCGGCAGCGAACTGGATCGGAGACAAGCCCATCAAACCATCCAGGGTAAATCCCTTCAGGTGGAGAATTTCGTCCTCGGCGTATTCTTTGACGTTTCCGCCCTTGGTGTACTCGTAAACCAGCTTGCCGGTGCTGGTGCGGCGAACGCTCATCTTTTCAGGGTTGAGCGGTATCAGCGCCGTTACGCGCCGGCCGATCCAGACGATATGGGAAAACGCATTGCCCCAGAGGTCCAGTGATGCCAGCTGCGACTCCCAAAACTCGCTCGCAGTCATATCGGCATTCGGCGAGGAGTGCAGCAGCCGGTACAGCGGGTGCTCTTTGGCGTGCGATTTGTCTTCGGCGCGCAGATGTAGCGGCAATGAAGCGACCGTCTGCGCCCGGAGCCGCACGCACGCCCAGACCGCCGACAGCTTCAGCGATGAGTCAGCGCCCACCACCGAACCCGATGGAGTGGTGTGTGATTCGAAAGGCTCGGCCCGCTCGCCATCATCGAGGCGCGTTCTGCCGCTGAAGCGGCTCCAGAACCGCTGCCAGAAGCCAGAATCGTTGAGGTCTGCCATTAGGCGATCACCATATTGTCTAAAAAGTCGTTTACGTCTGGAGCGGCGTCAGCTTCTTTCGCTGCGATGCCCACGGCCATGATTGCGGCGACGATGAGGTCAATCCTGCCGATGGCCTTCTCTTTCGATGGCTTCCGGTTTTCTGCGTCGTCCGAAGTGGTCACAGCGTTGTTCGCGCACCAGTTCATGACGGGGTTATTCGGGTGAACCAGCGCATCGTTGAGCAGCATTTCTTCGAGCCGCTCAACGGCCGGGCTCATTTCCTTGTAACCCTGACCAAAAGGAATCATCGGCGGCAGGGTTATGCCGTCGTCATTCGCCATGGCGATGAGGTCCTCAATGCGCCAGCGGTCATAGGCGACGGCGATAACCTCGAAAAAGCTGCACAGCTTGGAAAGCCGCTGAAGGATGATCCTTTTGCTGATGGCCCTGCCTGGCGTCGTCTCAAGCACGCCACGCGCTACCCATTCGATATAAGGCACCCGGTCTTGCTCGGCCTTGCGAGCTAGGCCTTCTTCGGGCAGCCATGCAAACGGCACCAGCAACCAGGGCTCGCCGTGGGTTCGTGGCTCAACAAGGAACACAAGGCCGGTGAGATCCTGCGTACTGGCCAAATCAAGCCCTGCGTACGCTCTCCTGCCCCGTAAATCGTTCCAGTCAAAGTCCCGAGCAGCACCTTTCCAGATGTCTGTACTGATCCAGGGAGACTCGGCGCCGGTCCACTGGCAGAAATTCAGCCGACGGACCATCGCCTCTTTGCTGGGCATGCCGCGGGCCTCAGTTACCTGTTCACGCAGGTACTTGATACCGGGCAGATCGGCGTCTTGCAGTGACGGATTGGACTTGAACCAGCAACCCTCATCCTGAATCGGGTCATCACCTTCATCCAGGGAGCAGATGAAGGAGAAAAAAGCGTCATCAGTAAGCTCGCCAGAGGCAACCCGGGAACCGTATTCGTGATAGCTCCAGCACGGCCCAAGCTTGTTGGAACCGCTGTTGGTGATCATGAAGATCATCGCTTGCTTCCGGCTCTTGGTACCGGCGCGCATCATCTCCACGACTGTGTTGTTTCTGTGTTCGTGAACCTCGTCGATCAGCGCCATATGCGGGCGCGGTCCAGATTGCCCGTCGTCCGAGCTGATCGGACGGAAGAACGACCCGGTTTTCAGATAGGCAAGGTTCCAAATGTTTTGACCGGTGCCGCTGGTGGTCAGCCGCTTGGAAAGCTCCGGCGACTGCTGGACCATGGCCACCGCATCGCGGAACAGAATCATGGCCTGGTCTTTCTTGGTCGCCGCCGCGTAGATTTCGGCGCGCGCCTCGCCATCGGCAACCAGACCGAACAGCGCTACCCCAGCAGCCAACGGCGACTTGCCCGAGCCTTTGCCGGTCTCGACGTAAGCGACCCGGAATCGTCGGTAGCCATCCGCTGATTTCCAGCCGAAGACGCTGCCAACAATGAAGCATTGCCATGGGAGCAGCTCGAAGGGCTTGCCTTCGTAATCACCGCCGTTGAGCTTTAGAACCGTCCGGTAATACCGTATTGCCTTCGTTGCGGCCTCAACATCCCAGACCAGTCCACGCTTTTTGCCGTCTTTCAGATCCTTGAGGTGCCGCGCGCATGCGTTTCGGATGTCCGGGCCAGCGATTCTGGCGCCGCTGTTGACCTCGGTCGCGTATTGGGTTGCTCGGTCCTCAACCGAAGAACTCCGCGAACTGGTCTTCTTCTGGGTCATCGTCTTTTATTTGAACCTTAGAGCGGGCGGCCGGGGTCAAGCCGAACTCGACCAGGTAGCCCTTAAAGCGTCGATCAGCGTCGGCAAGCATGGAAACAGCGGGGTTGGCCTTGATGACCTTTTCACCCTGGGTGCTGGTCGTTTCATAGGTCCGGCCATCCTGCTCGACGAGTTCGCGCAGTTCGAGGATGTCGGCGTAGCAGTCGCATAGCCGCTCCAAGGCGAATGCATCGGCCTCGGTCAGCACGCCCATGCGATCCAGCAATACGGTGAGCCGACCCCAGGCAACTTTTCCGTCGTCGGTCAGGTGATCTGGCGGGCTTGGGATAGAGCGTGCTGGTTTGGGCTCTTTTTTATTGAGTGCGCGCTTCCCCGGGTTCCCCTTTACGAGCTTCAGTGTCGTGGGAGTGGGTCGTCGTCCTGCCATGATTTCATTCCGAAAAAAAACTATTCATTTCGCGGTCGCGCAAGAAAAGGGCGGGAGTCGATTTCCGGCATCGAGAGCTCAGAACTCTTGACCCGCCCTCCCCCATATTTTCCAGCGCTCCGAAATGGTGCGCCACGGATGGGAATATTTCGTATTCATTCGACCGGATATCCATCAGCACCAATCGTCTGTTTGTGCCGGTATCCAAGGTCTGCTGCCGTCTTTTTCTCATGGCATCCGTTCACGCCATTGCAGAGCACCTGACAGTTCGCTTCGGTGTCCTCGCCATCCTTGAACAGCGGCACCCTGTGGTCCAACTCGAAGCCCGACGGGAAGTCAGTAAGCCTCCGGCACATCGCGCAGCATGGGTCTTTGGTCCAGACGCTCAGGCGACGCTTCTGCAGCGCTCTACCAGTGATGCGCTTGGTGGTGTCGTAATGGCGGGATTTGAACGTGAACGATCTAGTGTCGACACCCATGGCGACTACGCCTCAGCTGCGATCTTGATCATCGCCATGAGCGCACCGATCAACGCCTTGTCGGACTGCTTGGCAATCGCGATCACATCGGCCTCAGCCTTCATGACCTCTGACTGCTCTTCCGGCGTCAGCTCGCTGACCATGCCCTTCATCTGGTAATACTCGGCCTTGTCATTGGATCGGGTCATTGCGACCTCCTGTCGTGATGCCGGCCTTCTTCGCCAGGATCTGTGTGTACAACCCGCCAGCCACGTCGGCACCAATCACCGCGATGACGATGCCCAGACCAGCAGCCAGGTAGAGGTTGCTCCACAGGGCCAGCGCGAGTAGCAGCGTGGCCATGCCCAGCAGACCCGATGCCAAGAAGCGCAGGGCTACTCTCTGCAGGATCTGCCGAAGACTCAGGTCGCTACCCGATGCCCTCAGCATCTCGCCAGAGAGTCCGGCCATGCTCAGCAGCACCAACAGCCAGAAGGGCACATCTGCAAGCGTTTGGTGTTCTGTATTCATCAGTGGTCCTTGTCTGGGCTGCGCCCTTGTTCCCTGGCGGGACTGAGTAATAAGACCGGCGCCCAATGCACTGTCATCCGCTCGGAGCAAGGAGGCAGGCACGGGAGCCGGAAACGAAAAAGGCCCACCGATATGGCGAGCCCTTGAAATAGGTGTGAGGGTCTTTCCCCTCCTGTCCATGAGCGCTACTCCAGGGTGATGGAGCAAGAGCACGCTGACTGCCGGTGTTTATCGCACCACCGCACTACCGGCTTATCGGTGTCCAGACATCCCCAAGGGGCCACTCTGGCAGTGGTCAATATCAAATCGCAGAAAACAAAAAGCCCAGCTCGGTGGCTGGGCTTTGTGTGTCATCTCTCATAACGCGCAAGATCGACATGATGGGGGTAATTTATGATCATTCCGCCACTACGTCAAGCGGCATCAATAAAGATTTGTTCTAGATCGAATATCTCGGTGGCCTCGATGACAGCGGCCTCCTCCAGCGTCTCGAGGCGTTTGGCGATGCCGGTCTTCCAGCGACGACGAGTCGACTCAGGCTTGCCTGCCAAATCCCAAGTGTTCATGTCATAGAACTCAGCAGGCAGCACGATCATATCCGTGGATCGCTTCCTATCCTGAACACCACGCAGCTTGGGGATTGCCCATGCCGTCACTGCCTTATAAGTGAAGAGTTGCGGAGCTGGAGAGATAATTCGCGTAACCAATCGCCCGATCGCACCTACTTTATTGGCCTTGTGCGTCGAGTACTTAGCCACCAGCACATCCCACTGAGCCGGGGCCAGCTCACGGTGCAGCAGCGCATACAGACAGCAGTCATAGTCGAACTTGTCCCGCACCGAGATCCCTGCGCCCTGCCCACCTGAGCGCAACTCGGCATCGATCAGTTTCTGCCAGCTCTGCTTGGTGGAGTTGTCGATGTTGTCTGCCGCAAGCACACGCACCAGGGTGCCCATTACGTCTTTGTAAATACCCATCACTTGATCTCCAACGCTACTGACTGGGTGGACTTCAAAGCCCGCACACCACATCTGGCCAACACCATGTTCTGGCAGGCATGAATAGCGCTGCAGAACTCTTTCTGCTCCATCGGGTGCTCGATGGGCAGCTTCAGGTATTCATTCCAAGCATCCCCCAGCATCTGAGCAACCTTGGCTTCTTGATCAGTCAACTCAGCAGCTGCGGTGGCCATTTTTAATCCTCGCCTACGGTTGATTTCTGAATGGCACTGCAAACCACGCCGTTAGCGGCCTCCAGCGCATTACCGGATTCTTCGTATCTAACGCCTGTCTGCCCGTGGATCAGGTTAAAACCCTTCTGATCTAGATGCGCATGCCACTTCTCCAGCGCGTCACGCTTGCGACTCATCATGTCCGACTGGATGTAAACCATCACGTTGTGCCCCATCGCGTGATTGATCAGCAGCTCACCAATCAAGTGGTCTATGCCAAGGTCGGCCCACTCTGTGCGTGCCACCTTGCGCAAGTCATGACTGGTCCACTCGCCCTTACCAAGCCGGGTAAACACAGCAAAGGACTGGCCTTCGCTCAACGACTTACCATTGCGTGCCGGGAACAGGTACTGGCCGTCATAGCCGCCAGAGGTCTGGGTCTCGCGGTACTGAATCAACAAAGTGCGCACCTGATCCGTCAGCGGCAGGCGATGCTCAACCCCTGTCTTGGTGTGCTCAGCCGGAATAAACCATTCGCCCTCAGCAAGACTGATATGCGACCAGCGCGCTTGACGGGTCTCACCGATACGCGTGCCGTGGCAGAGCATCATCAGAGCCAGCATGGCGTCAGACGGACTTCCATAAAGCGCCTGCCTCAGTTCACCCAACAGATCCTGCAACTGCACACTGCGTAGGCGCGACGGCTTAATCCGTACCTTGGCCTTAGAAAAGTCGCTGAACTTGATACCCGCCATCGGGTTGGACGCTATCCGATCCAGCTTTAACGACTGCCTGAACGCCAAAGCCAGCAACTGAAATACCAGCCGCACGTAATCGATTGAATGTGTCTCTTGCAGCGGCCACATAAGCAAGGTGTCGAGCGTAGCCTTGTTAATTTCAACCAGCGGCAGATCACCCAGGCGCGGGATCAGGTGACACTTCATCGCCGAAGCGCCGGTATTCTTGCGCTTGCTGGACAAGTTTCGGTCGAGGGCCATGCGCCCGGCGTACCAGGTCAGCAGCTCACCCGTGGTGACCCATTGAGAAATACTTGCCCCCACATCCGCCGACACACGCAAGCGAACAGCCGGAAGCTCAGCAATCACCTGCTTGGTGCTCAAGTCCGGGAAAGCACCAATGCGATGCCAGCGGCGCTTGCTGAGTAAGTACCAGGCGCCACGGGCACGGTTCTTGGCGAAGCGAAAGTGCAACGCCGGGTGACCGGCATCACGCAAGTCACGCACATGCTCAAGCTTGGCCTTGCGGCCAATCTCCGCGTCGGACAGCTTCACGGTCAGGGTTTTGATTTTGGTGTTCATTGCCCCGCTCCCACAGTTGATTGCAGGTCCACCACCTCAAAAGTGCTTGGCCACATCAGACGACCAAACGTGTTTGCCGCGCTTTCATGCTCAAACAAGGCTACGGCGCGGTCTGGGCTTTGGCTCAAGTCGAGCTTGTAGGAGCAGCAGTGAACAGCCCAGCGATAAGCGCTCGGCTCAACCGGGGCTAGGTTTGGATTTGGCATCATTTTTTACCTTTGCCGTAGCGGTCAGCCATGCTGGTGACCTTCTGAACCGTTG
>Ga0302347_1001546_pt1 | contig 27152 bp, 31 predicted proteins | sample PhyWR1_FD_202178 | JGI IMG/M metagenome (GOLD analysis project Ga0302347, IMG submission 202178) | Leaf surface microbial communities from wheat plants in UC Gill Tract Community Farm, Albany, California, United States - DLSL W.R1 (v2)... | ecosystem: Host-associated > Plants > Phyllosphere >...
AATCAGGCTAGTTTGTTAGTGGCGTGTCCATCCGCAGCTGACCGGCGAATGTAAAGATTGGACTAAGCATGTAGTGCCGACGGTGTAGTAATTTCGGACGGGGGTTCAAATCCCCCCAGCTCCACCAAATAGGTCGCCAGTGATACCAGATAGACCCGGCGACAGTGACGAAAAAGCCCGCAATTCACGTTGCGGGCTTTTTTGTGTTTAAAATTCAATTATTCAAAATAAAATCAGTGAGTTATATTTTTTCACCTGCTAAGGATAGCAACATCACCTCTTAACAATCCTGGGCTTATGCAGAACCAAAATCAGGTTGAGCGGTTACCCACTGCGTCATCACCTAATTGACGTGTTTTCACCGCTTAATCCCTAATCTTGATGTGTATTTAATGCGTTTTTTCCCATGGGTGAAGCAGTAAATTTTTATCGCATAATAAATAATTTTCATTATCATTGCGCTTTCGCAGTCAACATTCATTCCGTTAAGAGTTGTGTTAAATGAAAAAGGTCATCTGTGCGTTTGGAATGGTGCTCGCTTCGGCCAGCTCTGCTTTGGCAACCACGTATCCTCTAACGATTGAGAATTGTGGGTATAAAGAGACGTTTACCAAAGCCCCCGAGCGCGTCGTCGCACTGGGACAAAATACCGTCGAAATTCTGCTGCTATTGGGGTTGCAGGACAAGATAGTCGCCAGTGCGTTTTGGCCGACTAAAGTGCTGCCGCAACTGGCTGAACAGAATGAGAAAATCAAAACGCTGACGGTAGAAATACCGACGTTGGAATCCATTCTTGCGCAAGACCCTGATTTTGTTCCTGCACAACTGCCTTTACTGCTCGGCCCAGAAAGTAAAGTCGCCAAGCGCGAAGATCTCGCCACCGTTGGCGTGAACAGCTACATGTCTCCTGGTATGTGCGCAACCAAAAAAGACATTGGCGATATGTACGGTAGCCGCCAAAAACTGTGGGACATGACCTTCCTTTATCAAGAGATTGCAGACTTTGCCAAAATCTTCAACGTCGAAGATCGCGGCCAGGCGTTAATTGCCGATTTTAAACAACGCGAAGCAGACCTTCGCCGGGAGTTCGGAAAAAACAACCAAGACCTTTCGTTTGTCTTCTGGTTCTCTAGCTCTTCCCCCTCCTCTGACGCCTATGTCGGCGGCAAGAATAGCGCCTCCGGGTTTATCGCTAATCTGTTAGGCGGCCATAACGCCATCACCTCAGAGACTGAGTGGCCAACCGTCGGTTGGGAAAGCATCATTGCCGCTAACCCCAATGTGATAGTGGTATCAAGCCTTGACCGAAATCGCTGGGCGCTCGATAACGCAGAAGAAAAGATTAAATTTCTCAAAACCGATCCTGCGGTTAGTCAATTAGATGCGGTGAAAAAAGGCCACATCGTCGTGATGGACGGCCAGGCAATGAACCCAACGATTCGTACCATCTATGGTGCAGAACAAGTTGGCGAACAGCTCAGAAATCTTGGGCTAGATAAATGACAGCAGTGGCGCAACCGATGAAACAGACGTTTCTGCTAGCCGCGTCGACTGTTTTTTCAGTGGTGTTGCTAGTACTGGTGATCGCGATTGGCGTTAGCGTGGGTGAGCTTTCTATCCCGCTGCGAAGCGTGTTCTACGCCATAAGCAATAAACTCGGACTGACAGAGGTGCCCCTTAGCCGCATTTACGAAAGTGTGATTTGGGACTTTCGCCTGAGCCGTGCGCTTGTTGCGGCCTGCTGTGGTGCCGGGTTGGCCATATGCGGTGCGGTGCTGCAAAGTCTGCTGAAAAATGCTCTGGCAGAACCTTATGTGCTTGGCGTTTCTGCGGGCGCTTCAACCGGCGCGGTTTCAGTGGTCGTATTGGGCATCGGCACCGGTGCCGTGTCGCTCTCCGCCGGGGCATTTGCGGGGGCATTTGCCGCCTTTGCCTTTGTCGCCTTTTTGACCAATGGCGCACGTGGAGGCAATGAGCGCACCATTCTGGCGGGCGTTGCCGCGTCTCAGCTCTTCAACGCGATTACCGCTTACACCATCAGCACATCCGCTAGCGCGCAGCAGGCGCGTGACGTGATGTTCTGGTTGTTGGGCAGTTTCAGCGGCGTGAGATGGCCTGAGTTTCAACTGGCGCTGGTCGTCGTACTGGTAGGGCTTGCGGTGTGTCTTTACTATTCTCGAGCGTTGGATGCTTTTACTTTTGGCGATGATGCGGCCGCCTCGCTGGGCATCGCCGTGCCCTGGGTCCGCCTGATCCTGTTCACCATCACTGCACTGATCACAGCAACCATCGTCAGCATGGCAGGTTCTATCGGCTTTGTGGGCTTGGTCGTTCCGCACGTCATGCGCTTCTTCTTTGGGCCATTGCATCGCAGGTTACTTATCACCTGCGCATTGGCAGGTGCCATCTTGATGGTGCTGGCCGATATAGCTTCGCGCTTATTGATAGCCCCGCAAAGTCTTCCGGTCGGCGTGGTCACCGCGCTGGTTGGCGTGCCATTCTTTGCCGTTATCATCTACCGCTCAAGGAATAAGTGATGAGTATCGCCGCTGAAAATATTACCTGGAGTGTGGGTAAAAAAACCATCGTCAACAACATCTCGCTGAGCGTTTCGAGTGGAGAAACCGTCGGGCTACTGGGCCCTAACGGCTGCGGAAAGTCATCACTGTTGCGGATCCTCGCTGGATTACGACGTCCCCACTCAGGTACTGTCACGCTGGACGGGCAAAATATCGCCCAGATAACCAAAAAACAGTTGGCGCGCCGGGTAGCTTTTGTAGAGCAGCACGGCATGACCGAGGCCAATATGCGCGTTGTCGACGTGGTCAAACTGGGGCGAATTCCCCATCACTCCCCGTTTTCCAACTGGAGCGCGCAGGATGACGATACTGTTACCGCCGCGCTCCAGCGCGTGGATATGCTTGGCAAGAGTGAACAGGGGTGGCAAAGTTTATCGGGTGGCGAACGCCAGCGTGTCCACATTGCGCGAGCTCTCGCACAATCGCCGACGGAGATCCTCCTGGATGAGCCGACCAACCATCTGGATATCCGTCATCAGATACAGTTGATGAAACTCGTCAGCGAACTGCCAGTGACCAGCATTGTGGCTATTCATGATCTCAACCACGCCTCCATGTTCTGCGACTCGTTGATTGTGATGCAACAAGGGCAGATCGTCGCCGCTGGTAGCCCACAGGAGATCCTCACAGAGTCGCTGCTTTGGGATGTATTCAGGGTAGAGACAAAGATTGAAATATCTCCCTTCCACGGAAAAAAACATATCCACTACATCGCTTAAGACCAGGTCACTAACATGCCTTTGCCAATTCTGCGGTCTGTGACCCAGGTCTGGCCACCTGTATTACTGGGCAGCCAGTTTGTTTTTAATATTGGCTTTTACGCCGTTGTACCGTTTCTGGCCGTGTTTTTACGCGATGATATGATGCTGTCCGGCGGACTCATCGGGCTGATATTAGGTTTGCGAACGTTTTCGCAGCAAGGCATGTTTATCGTTGGCGGTGCATTATCGGATCGCTACGGTGCACGTATCATTATCCTCTGCGGCTGCATGATCCGTGTGGCAGGCTACCTACTTCTGGCACTTGGGGAGTCACTATCTCCGATTATCATTGGTGCCTGTCTTACAGGCGTCGGCGGTGCCCTGTTCTCTCCATCAATCGAAGCGTTACTGGCAAAGGCTGGAACGCAAAGCGAATTGCAGGGGAAACGCAGCCGAGCGGAATGGTTTGCGTTGTTTGCGGTTTGCGGAGAGCTGGGGGCTGTACTGGGGCCGATGGCAGGAGCATTATTGACAGGGTTGGGTTTTCGTCAGGTTGCACTGGCGGGGGCGGGTATCTTCGTGATAGCACTGGTGGTGTTGTTTTTCTGCCTGCCAGCTACGAATGTCAGGAAACAGACACTAAACATCCTTCCGTGGTGGACGACATTCCGTAAACCACGGTTTGTCGCTTTTATTATCGCCTATAGCTCGTGGCTGTTAAGTTATAACCAGTTATATTTTGCGCTGCCGGTGGAGATCCAACGTGCCGGCGGCAGCGAAAAAGATCTAGGCCCGTTGTTTATGTTGGCATCGCTGCTGATTATCGCCCTACAATTACCGCTTGCACGCTTTGCTCGTCACATCGGGGCTGCGCGCATCCTGCCCGTGGGTTTTCTGCTTATTTCCGTCTCATTTCTTTGCGTCGCGCTGTTTGCTTCTATCCCTCCGCCAGAAAACGGATATCGGCTTTTACCTGCGGCCTGTTTTGTGACGTTATTGACCCTGGGGCAAATGCTGTTGGTGCCTTCAGTGAAAGATTTGATCCCATGGTTTGCTAACGACTCGACGTTGGGCGCACACTATGGTGCGCTTGCCTCAGCCGGAGGGTGTGCGGTGCTGGCGGGAAATTTCTTGCTTGGCAACCAGCTTGACGCAGCATTGGTTCCTTCTTATGAAGCCATTTTACCCTGGCTACAACTGGCGTTTTTCCCATTTTGCAGCGCGATAGCAATGATTGTGATTTGTCGCCCTATGCGAAAATAGACCACACAACACTCATCCGATCTTGGGATAGTCGTGACACCAGCTAAAGGAAGATACAATGGTGATTTACAGTTTTTTCGTGAAGGGCGAGCAGATTGTAGTACTGGATAACTCTGTACCTGATTTCGCAGACAACCAGAAACACCTGCTAGATAAAGGCTATGCCAAGCAATTTGAAGAGTTGCAAGCCGCTACCCCGCAAGCGGCCCTTGTCAGATTTAAAGACATCAGGGGTGAAGAATACAAAACAGCGCATGCCTTTACCTCCGGGAGCGTGTTTACCTCACTGATTGGTGCCTTATTGCCGAAAGGCTGACAGCACAGTTTGCTGGGGGCTCAGGCGAATGACTTACGCCCCCCCCCCCCCGCCTATCAAAGACTGTCCCAGTCCGGCAGCTTGTTTACCCTCTTGCGCCAAAAGCGATATAGCGCCATCATCAAGCCAAACAGTCCACCAGCCAACAAGCTTGTCTGCAGCGCCATTATTACGCTGTAGCCTTCACTGTTCCAGATGGTAAACCACATAAACAGGCCCCACACAGCTCCAAAAAAGACGCCGAAGCAAAGCACATTCAGCCAGAACGGCATAAACGGTGGCGGTGGGAGCTGGACGCCAAACTTCCACAGCAGGCGCAGGAGCGGTGGAGCATAATTGCTACGCCACATCTTTTTCTCTGCCATCAACGCTAATGCCCGTTCTTTCTTTTCATCAAACGTCATAGTTGAGTCCCTTCACCAGCAACAAGTCTATTTTTTTATCAGATCGAGTAAAGTTTGAGAACTGCTGCTTAAAGGTTTTCACCATTTAGATCCTCGCCCTATAGTGTGCCAGATAGGGTTCTACCATTACTCTGTCGTAGATGTGATGCGATTCGCATCTCCGGTGCAGGACTAGCCATATCATTGGCGTTTGCGCGCAGAAAGGATAGCGGAGATGGAACCACTACATGCAATCACCCTGACGATCGGACTGTTTGTATTAACGTTTTTCAACCCCGGCGCTAACCTGTTCGTCGTGGTGCAAACCAGCCTTGCTTCCGGCAGCCGAGCAGGCATGCTTACCGGGCTTGGCGTAGCGCTGGGTGATGCCCTTTATTCCGGGCTGGGCCTGTTTGGCATGGCAACGCTGATCACCCAATGCGAGGGGATCTTCTCGTTCATCAAGGTCATCAGCGGGTTATATCTTCTATGGTTTGCCTATAAGAGTATGAATAAGCAGGCAACGCCACACTCCCCTGCGCTACAACAACCGCTCAGTGCGCCTTGGTATATCTTCTTCCGCCGGGGCCTGATCACCGATCTCTCCAATCCGCAGACGGTGCTATTTTTCATCAGTATCTTCTCCGTAACCCTGAGCGCCAATACGCCCACCTGGGCCAAACTGAGTGCCTGGCTGGGAATAGTGCTCAGTTCGGTTATCTGGCGCGTTTTTCTCAGCCAGGCATTCTCCTTGCCAGCGGTACGGCGCACCTATGCCAGCATGCAACGAGTAGCCAGCCGAGCGATCGGTGTGGTGATTGGGGCTTTCGCCATTAAGCTGATTTACGAAGGCCTCACGCGCCGCTCCCTATAGCTGGTATATATCGTTGTGAATGAACCCAAGTTTGGCCTTTGTATGCCACTTGAATAAGCACGTGCATTTTCCCGCCAGTTACTTTAGCATTAACTAAACTTAGCAAATACTAAAATAAAAAATGACTGACGAAAACGCCTCGCTGCTTGCCAGTGCCAATGCCGCCGCGACGTTGCTCAAAGCCATGAGCAACCCCCGCCGCCTGTTGATCCTTTGTATGCTGGTTGATGCTCCAGGCACCAGTGCCGGTGAGTTGGCACTGGCTACCGGGCTTAGCCCATCAGCGACCTCACAGCATCTGGCCAAGATGCGCGAGGAAGGGCTGATTGAAAGCACCCGCGATCGGCAGCGCATCAATTACTCGATTAAAAATAGCGCCGTACAGCAGGTCATCGGCACGCTAAAAGCCATCTATTGCCCCTGAGGACACCATGAACATAGAAACGATAACTGCCCAGCAAGCGCAAAAATTAATCATGCAGGGAGCGCAGTTGCTGGATATTCGCGGAATGGATGAGTATGCCCACGAGCATATTGCCCAAGCCAGCTTGCTATCGCTGCCTGAGATTGAGAAAGGTGGTAAACCGCAGGCCGTTAGCGAACAGGATGTGGTGATTTTTCACTGTCAGTCTGGCCGCCGTACGGCAGAAAACGCAGCGCTATTGGCAGGAGCCGCAACGCCTGCCAAGGTTTACTTGCTCGAAGGCGGTATCAACGGCTGGAAGCAACAGGGATTGCCTGTCGTGAAGGGTAAGAACCAGCCACTCCCCATCATGCGACAGGTGCAGATTGCTGCTGGCTCCCTTATTCTGGCTGGGACAATCTTGGGGTACGTAATCTCTCCCCTGTTCTTCTTGTTGTCCGGCTTTGTCGGTGCTGGATTGCTATTTGCCGGCATCAGCGGGTTTTGTGGGATGGCAACGCTGTTGGCCAAAATGCCTTGGAACCAGCCAAAATAGCGAGATGCCCAACCTTAGGGGCGCCGCTGCGCCCCCAACATCAAGGTGAGGCAAGATCCAATGAGTAGACTTGTGACGACTCACCCCACGGGTGATAACCAAGCCCATCAAAGCTAAAGCCCAATTTCTCGTAATAACCCACATGGTCGGTACACAGATGCAAACGGGGAAATCCCAGTTCGCCTGCGGCCTTGGCTACGTGGTTGACCAACAATGCGCCGCATCCCTGCCCGCGATACTGCTCATCGACGTACAACGCACATAGCCACGGATACAGCTCCATGCGGCTGATAAAGTCATTGGTAATCAAACCCGCGCAACCCACAACGGTTTCCCCATCCAGCAACAAATACCACTGCGGCAGCGGGTTTATTGCGTCGATACAACGGGTTATGGAGTCTTGATACAGCATCATGGTCTCTGGCGATGCCCACTGACGCTGGAAATAATCGATAGCCACATCACGATAGGCTGTCTCCTGACGCACCGAAATAATTTTCACTCAGGCCCCCTGTTTATTCTGTTATCAGTGAATATTACCCTACTTTTGTTGGCAGTTGGCTTAATCAACACATACCATAAGCTGGCCGCGCCCTTACGCGGTTTATTTAGTAAAGGAGACGATATGTCGCAAAATATCTATGACAACCAGACCTTCTTCGACGGCTATGCACAGCTCAGCCGTTCGGTGCAGGGTTTAGATGGCGCGCCGGAATGGCCAACCATCCGCAGCATTCTGCCCGATTTGCAGGGTAAAAAGGTGGCCGATCTTGGCTGTGGCTATGGCTGGTTCTGCCGCAGTGCTCGTGAACAAGGTGCAGCCCAGGTACTGGGAATGGATCTTTCAGAGAAGATGTTGGGCAAGGCAAAAGAGATGACCGAAGATCCGGCGATTGAATACCTCCAGCAGGATCTGGAAGCTCTACAACTACCAGCAGCCAGCTTTGATTTGGTCTATAGCTCGCTGACGCTGCACTATATCAAGGATCTCGGCAAGCTGTTCGCAACCGTTTATCAGGCATTGGTGAATGGTGGGGAGTTTATTTTTACCGCAGAGCACCCGATTTATACTGCGCCAAAGCATCAGGGCTGGTTGGTAGATGAGGCAGGGCAAAAATCCTGGCCGATTAATGGCTACCAGCAAGAAGGACAGCGTATTTCCAACTGGCTGGCGGAAGGAGTGATCAAGCAGCACCGTATGCTGGGCACTTATATCAATTTGTTGATCCAGCAGGGATTCACCATCCGCTACCTGAACGAGTGGGGTCCTTCGGCTCAACAGATTGCCGACAACCCGGCACTGGATGAAGAAAAAGAACGCCCGATGATCTTTATCCTGGCGGTACAAAAACCCGCTGTGTAATGGCTATTCGCTTTATTAAATATCGTTAAAACATCCAATATTGGGGAGGCTGCCTCCCCCCAATACTTTCCAAGCTTATTCACAGCGAACGGTTCTGGGCAACTGCAGGACAACACCGTTTCACTGTCGGTACAACTTACTCGCTCGCCATTTCGCCTTCGTGGCTTTCCGGTTCTAGCTCGCTCTGAACCTCCTCAACCGGCGGCATTTCCAAGCGCAGATCGATCCAGCGCCCTTCAGGAATATCCATCGGCTCCCCTGCAACGATTGCTGCGGTATCAATATCAAAGCGGCGTTTGCTGACTCTGACCGTGATCGTGCCGTCTTCGGCCGCTTCGGTGGCGACGAAGCATAGGCGGTTACCGTTGACGTCCTGCGGGACTTCGATGTTCCAGCCTTCCAGAGCGAAACCTAGCGAGCCCGTTACTTTGTATACGCCAACCGAGAGTCGCTCAGCGGTAACTCCCGCAGCCTCGCCATTTACCGCCGCCAACCCGGACAGGGTAAAGCCATCCAGGTATTCGTCGGGCATTTTCTCCGGGTTACTGGAGAGACGGGCGATCGGTGAAGCTTTTTTCAGGAAGCCGTTGGCGTCTACGGTGGTGTTGCCGGTATGCCAAATTGTTTGCCAAGCTGAATGGCCGCCCGTTGAAGAACGAACTCTTGTTCGTAAATCTACTGCTGCTCCGCCCATTGCCCAAGCCATCTGGAAACGGGATGCTCCATCGTACCCCCCCATAATCCCCGCCCATGGCCCAGCGGTTGGAGCATTGGTCGTATTTGTTCCAAAACGGAAGAACTGGTTAGCACCGACGCCATCTGGGGCTGCTACTGTAACAGGGGTATATGCGCCAACCCCTGCGTCACCAACTTGCATCGGATTTGAAAGAGTATTCCCATCCCACAATTTGACCCACCCTTGCCAGACACCATTTCTCAGTGTATTGCGATATGTCTCATCATACGAGCTTGGTGCTGTAATGATAGCCGAGGCCAAGAGAGTTCCTTGCCCTCCATTTGCGTTAGACGTTAACACCCAGTCAAGAGAATAAGCAACTCCTGCACGAGGCATACCTATACCATTGGCATTTACGGCGTATTTCCCCGAAGGTTTGGTTTTAAGATCATCTAATACTGTATCTAGCGGCAGTAATACAGCTGTACCACCAATACCATATTGTCCAGCAGTAATAACTGGTGAAGAACCAACATATAGTCCATTTAGCGCATAAGTAATCCCTGTACGAGCATTAATGTAAAATACAGGCTTCCCTCGTTCTACGCCAGTACCTAAACTGTTTCCAATTGTAGGTGCAACGGAAAATCCATACCAAGTCCCAATAGTGTAATTATTAGGTTTATCAAATCCAGCATAGTCAGCTCCACGAAACGCAATTGGTGCACTATTGCTGCCAATAACATCAGTAACTTCCTGAGGCGTTGACATTGCTGTTGATATAACATGTCCCTTTGGTATGGAAACTAAGCCATCTGTGCGGCATTCCATGGAATATGCTGTACCATTCCATCGAATCCTCATTGAGCCGTCAGTCGGGTTTGAAATGATAGCCCCCTTTTCTACAGAGCTATAATCCAAAAACCGATGTGTCAATGCGGTAGCTCCGACAGGCGCATATTGGTTAAAAGTCGCATCTCCACCGTTAAGAGTAGCAAGTGCATTTATCGTTGTTCCATCTGTATTCCAAAACCTAAAGCCTCCGCCACCGTTACCTCTATGATTTATAATATCAGTTGCACCTGTACCAGAAATTCTATTCCACGTAACCCAACTACCCTGGCTTGGTGGGATGTAGTTAACTGAATCTATTCCACTACTTAGTCTTAATGGCCGACTGAACAAGATCTTACTATTAACAAATTGATCAGATGTTTTTGTCGTACTAATTGAGTCAGTCTGAATTTTAGATAAGGTAGGAACGATTAGCGTTGTACCATCATCCTTGGTAAAGGTCATATCCCCAGAACCAGTGAACCAACTCACCGTATCATTGCGGCTGCCTTGGAAGAAGGTCAGCATTGCCGCAAAGCGAGCGGAAAACTGACTGATATCACCTTCATAAGTGGTGATAATCGCATAGCTCTGCCCGCTGGCCGTTGAGCCTGCATAATTGCTGTTAAGGGTCAGCGAGGTATTGCTATTCACCTGTTTAACTTCATACAGCTTATTGTCCGGTGCCAGTAAAATCATACCTGGCATCACGCCAAACTTGGCATCAGCCCACGCGGTGCCTGTACCCGTTACGGTTGCGTTATTAGCAGTTAAATTGATAGTGCCTGTTTTGTACCACATAGATTCTTACTCCAAAAAATGAAAAACCACTCGCGGCGGTTTTTAGTTAGTAATGTTATTAAAAATAATATTCTGTGTTGAGCGAGACAATATAATGGAGCATTGTAAGAAAACCCCCACCCAATTTGCCTCGTATCCATCATTGAGGACTCTCAATACCAACTGATTATCACTACTACTGGCTTTTATGGTTATGGGTATACTACTTATTATTCCCGGCAAGTAGCCGTTAGTACCATAGTCTCTATATGATTTAGCTATCACATTGCCATTTAATAACAGAGCAATTGAGCCATTCGCCCCCCCATATCCCCATACGCTTGCAACATTCCCCGGAGCAACAGACACCCCTCGTTCTGGATAATGACTCAATCCATTAGGTAGCAATCCTTGTATTACTCCTCTTTTCTCAAAGCTGGATGCCATTATAGTAACCAATGGAATATCAACATAAGATTCTCTATTAATATGCCTCGAGATATTAATCACGTTAGGCATACTATTGGTATCTACTAGATCGCCTATTATTTTATTTGCGTAAATAGTTCCTGAGAATGTCCCATTAGCCCCGGTAATATCCCCTCTGAAATATCCACTATCTGCATAGATATGCCCACGAACAGAAACCTGATTAAACTGAGCGTTACCGTCAGACTTATTAATAGCCCAGCCCTGCCTCCCATCAATGAAGTTATCAGAGCCTATCCAACCCGTTATTTTTGCGTTAGTAATCGTCCCATCAGCAATAAACGCCGAGTTAATAAACGTCTGGCCGTTTTGCACCGCAAAGGGAACAGACACATTGCCCTCATCTTTGGTTACCAAGGCAAATCGATCGGCCCGCACCAGGAATTGACGGTTACCGGCATCATCCACCCCCAACGCCAAACCAGCAACGCTGCTTTCCCCCTTCTTACTGGTTTCAACTTTTACCGACCAGGTTGCGGAAACCTTGCCATCCAAGGTCGCCTGCGCAGAACTCACCTGCTGGACAGCCGCTTTGTTATCACCCACCGCCGTATTCAATAACTTGATATCGTTAGCCGTTGCCGATTGGTTATCGGTCACGGTTTTCGACAGCGAGGTAATCGCCGAAGTATTGTCACCAGTAGCGGATTGCAGAGCGCCAATTTGCTGAGCCGTCGCGCTATTGCTATCGGTCAGCGTTTGGCTCAGGGTGGTAACCGAGGCCTCATTCGCCCCTGTTCGGCTGGTCAGGTCGTTAATCAGCTTGGCCTGGGCGCTGTCCGTATCCACCAGAACCTGCAGTTGCTGATTGAGTTGGGCATTGTTGTCCCCCACGGTGCCCGCCAGCGCTGTCACCTGCTGGGATAACGCCTTATCGGCTTCCGCACGCACCGTCTGTTCCGTCATTAAGCGCGCATCAACATCACCAAAGCTTGCCCGTAATTCGGTGATCTGCTGCGCCTGGGCGTGCTGATCGTCCGCCATTACGTTCTGCTGGGTCTTGATCGATGCGGTGACCACGTCATTGCTGATAACGTCTTCCGCCTGCTTTAACGACTGCTCGATATCCGCCTTGGCAATGGCTTCAAGCGAGCTGCTGAGCGAGGCCTGCGAACCCGCAGAATCGCTTTGTGCCTGCTTCAACTCGCCGATCGCCGCGCTGTTTTCGCCAGAGGTCGCCGTTAATGAACCAATCTGCTCCGCCATGGCAGAGTCTTGATTGGCCAACGTCTGCAGCCGATCGTTAATGGCCGCCGTGTTTTGCCCAACGGTAGAATCCAGCGAACTCAATTGCCGGGATAACGCTTCATCCGCCGTGGTACGCGCTTGCGATTCAGCGGCGATCGCCGCTTTATTTTCGCCACTGGCTGCCCCCAGGCCGGTAATTAACGACGCTTGAGCACTGTCGCTATCCACCAGCGCCTGCAAACGCTGATCCACCTCGGCCTGATTACTGCCGACATCTGCGCTCAGATGATCAAAGCTTTGTGACAACGCGCCAGTCTCGCTGGCCCTGGTGGTGATCTCCTGCTGCAACTGCGCAGACACATCACCAAAGTTCGTGTCCAGCTGCGTGATTTGCTGGGCCTGCGCCTGCTGCCGATCGGCGAAAACGGTTTGCGCCGTGGTTAACCGGGTGCTGCTCTCGTCCAGACGTTGAACATCGTTGTCCTGCTTAAGCACCTGTTCAATATTCGCCTTGGCAGTGGCCTCCAAAGCCTGTTGCAGGCTGGCCGTGCTGCTTTCGGCTTCGGTTTGCGCGATGCCAAGGCGGGTGATGGCCGCCGTGTTTTCCTGGCTGGTCGCCTGGATCACGTCAACCCGTTGGCTCAGCGCCCCATCGGCATCGGCACGGGATTTCGCCTCTGCCTGGATAGCCGCAGTGTTGCTACCCGTGCTGGCCTGCAAACCGGAAATCTGCTGGGCCTGAGCCGAGTCTGTTGCCGCCAGCGTTTTCAGCTGTTGGGTCACCTCTGCCCGGTTATCGCTAAACTCAGAAGTCAGCCCGCTGAGCTGCTGGCCCTGCGTTTTCTGCTGATCGGCCAGCGCTTCGGTTTTCTGCGTAACCTGCGAGTTAACCTTGTCCTGTTCCTTCTTGTTGCTGCCGATTGCCTTGGCGTTGGCGGAAACGTTGGACTCGACCTTAGCCAAAGCAGAATCGGCATCGGCCTGCGCCTGCTCCAGCTTGATAATCAAACCCTGCTGATTATCCGCCGTGGCTTTCACCGAGCTGATATCCTTGGCTAACGCCCCATCGGCATCCACTCGCGCCGCTTTCTCCTGCGCGATTTGCGCGGCATTCCCTTCGGCTTTGGCAATCACCACGTCTAGCTTGCTGGCCAGTTGCTGATCATCATCCTGCAATTGAGTGATCTGCGAAGCGACCTCGGCCATGGCCGCGTTGGTGCCACCGGTAAGGGCATCGACCTTGGCTTGCAGTTCGGCATCTGCACGCGCCAAGCTGGCTCGGGTACTGTCAATTTCCCCACGCGCATCCTTGATATCGCTATTCAGTGCCTCCTGGGCCTGGGAGAGTTTTTGGCGGTTATGCTCGATGGTCAGGCTGTTTTCGATGGCGGCTTTGCCTAGCTGCGTCAAATCCTGTTGCAGCACGTCGACAGCATTGCTCAGATCGGCATTCCGGCCTGCTAGCTCGGCATTAACCTTGTTCAGCGCTGCTTGCAGGGTATCAACATCCCCTTGCAGCGCATCCCTGTTCGCCTCGATATCGGCCTGCGCCTGGGCGATCTTCTCGGCAAGATCCTGCACGTTCTGATCCGAAGGCAGGCTGTTGATCTTCTCCAACAGATCCTTGCCCAGTTCGGTCTCGGTAATGCTTTGTGCAATTTGCGCCAACACCACGTCCGCGCTGTCCGAAGCCATCCCGCGTACAAACTCGCTCCAGTCGGACTGGTTGCCGGTTTTGTCGGTAAAGGCCGCGCGGAAGTAAAGCACTTGCCCGGCACGTAGGCCTTGCATGTCATAGCGATGCTGCGGATAAGGCACATCGGCCAGTAAGCGTTCATCGGCGAAATCTGCCCGGCTGGCTACCATCAGGGTGGTTTTCAGGCCGTCGGCAGAGTTCTGGCCAAATCGCCAGGAAAGCTGGATGCCAAACACCACATCTTTGGTTGCCGCCAACGAGACAATATTGGGTGGAGAGCCCGCTTTGCCTGCCAGATAACTCGGCTGGGCGTGCCCCCACTGCGAGGAAACGCCCACCGCATTTACCGCTCGTACCCGCACATCGTAGTTACCGGCATAAATGCCGTTAACATCAAACCCGAGTGAAGGCGTCGATCCCACATTCACCCAGTTGCCGTTATCTTTGCGCCACTGGGCTTCATAGGTCACCGCGCCAGCGACGGCCCGCCACTGCACCCGCATTGAGGCAACGTTAATCCCCTGGCTGACATAGTCGTAGCGCGAGAGAGTGATATTCGCCGGAGCAGGCATCGCTCCTGGTGGCGTCACGGTGATTGGCGGCGCATCCAGGCGGATGCCGTTATCGATAAAGGCGTATTTATCCGGATCGTGCTCAACGGCGTTAATGGCGAAGGTGCCATCATCGTTGGACTGGACCGACACCACGCGGAACTGCTGGATCGCCAGGCTGTCGGAATCGATACTCCAGACCGCTTCAGGCTCTGGTTGCTGGCGGAACGGGGCGGTCAGCGTCACCGTAAGCTTGTCTGCCGCGATACTGGCGATAGTGCGAGTTTGTGCCGTGCCGTCCGGCAGATTGACGATCAGGCGATCGCCTTTGCCAAACTCCACTTCACGATCCAGCACCACCACGCGATCTTGCGCGGAATGGATACGCCCGCCGTTGGTCTTGCCTGCCAGCATGGCATCCGCAATGCCGATGATCCGAGCTGGCAGCGGGATATTGCCGTCCAACCCGACGGTAAAGCTGACGGTACGATCTTTGGCGTTACTCAGGATTGCCCAGCGCCCACGGCGGTGAGCCTCGGTGCGCCGCGTACAGCCAATGGCGGTGATTTCAGTCTGGTTAACGCCGTAGCGCTTCACCAGTTCGTTATCGTAAGCCGCTTCCACCGCGTCGGCATAATGGTTGGCCGGATCGCCCCATTTCACCAGCGCAGAGGTATAGCGATTCTTGTAAGACCCTGACGCATAGGCAAATTCACCACCGATGACGTTGGCACGCGAATAGACGAAATCCACATCGCGCGGCATATCCGCGTAGGCAAACAGCTGGTCATTGCCCCAGTAAGTGATGCCGCGGAAGATGGCGGCGATATCGCGTAATACGGTGTAGGCATCCTGCTGCGACTGGATATACACGTCGCACAGGAAACGTGGCTCTTTACCGCCGCCCCCCAAACCATCATCAATCAGCTCATCGCAATACTGCGCGATGCTGTACAGCCCCCATTTGTCGATCTCAGCGGCGGTAACCCGGTTGCCTAAGCCGTAATTCTTGTCCAACGCGATATCGTAAAACACCCAGGCAGGGTTGTTGCTCCAGGCCCATTTAAAGCTGCCATCCCAATTGCCGTTGTAGGCCCGCGCCAACGGATCGTAGTTGGCCGGCACACGGATGATTTTGCCCTTCGGCTTGAGCGTAATTTTCGGCACTGAATTGAACTGCTGGGCATCGAACTCGATAAACAGCAAGGCGGTGTTGGGATAGCGGAACTTGGCGTCCACGATCTCGGTGTAGGTCTGGATCTGGGTAGTGTTTACCAGCTTGCTGCTGGTGGAGTCCGGGGTGATGCGCTTGATGCGCAGCGTCCAGCTGGTGGTCGCTTTTGGCAGATTAATCCGGTGATCGCGCTCGTACAGGCTGGTGGTTTTGCCCTTTAGCGTACCGGTGACCACGGTTTGATAGGCTCCGCCGTCGGTGGAAAGCTCGATCAGATATTCCACCAGCGAACCGTTCATATCGCCGTTATCTTCCTGCTGGAACAGCGCCGGGAAGCCCATGCGTATGCGCAGCGCGTCGATATCGGTTCGGGTGAAGGTTTTGGTCCAGACGTTCGTGATGGCCAGCTTGACGTTGACCGGCGTTTCAGACTCTACATCCGGCATGCCCTGGATATAATCCTGAGTCTGGGTACCGTTACGTACCTCCCACTTCAGGCCGGTAAAGTTTTCACTGCCATCGGAGTTATGTACCGGGGTGCCGTCGAGCAGGATGCGGGTGCCGTCTAACTCACCGGCAATTTCCCCTTCAGACAGCGCCAGCAGGATTTTGATTTTAGCGTTGGACTGCAAATCATCGGGAGCTTCAACCGGCGTATGCGCCGATCCACCACCGCCCTTGCGCCCATGAATAGTTAACTTTGTCATATTGCGCCCATAAAAAAAGGCCGCTATACCCGTCGCCTTTCAAGCTGCAGCGTTGTTACCTGCGCTATCTCACCCCAGTCACTTACAAAAACGTAAGCTCCTGGGGATGAGATAGCTTGTCGCCTAGCCGCAGCTTGAAATTCTTAGGGTATAAAACGACCAATAGAGAAGGATTACTGTTGGTTTTCAGCATAAATACCGGCGGAAATTACCGCACCACCGATTTCCCGTTCGCCGTACAGCACCGGCACCGGGTAGCCCTGCGCCGTGGTGTTGACCGGTGAGCCAAAAGCATAGGAGGGTTTGTTTTCTACCGACTGGGAAGAAGACATGCCGAAATCTGGTTGTGGCGTCATCAGTTGCATTACGCCGCCCAGCACCATCGAAGCTCCCATCATGGTTAAGGCGGTAGCAGCCGCAGTGGTAAATGTTACAGCAGAGCCAGTGGCCGCCATCGCAGCACTCCAAGCGCCTATCGTTCCGCCTGCGGTGAAAAATGCCCCAACCAGCGCTGCCACCCCCAAAATTATCTGAAACCCGCCCATGCTTTTACTACCTGCAATCACCGGCATAATGCGGATATCGGCACTGCCTTTAGAGGTAGCGAACTCGGCCAGGCCGATATTCTGCGGGCCATTGAAGAAGGCAAACTGCACGCCGTCTTTATGGGCATTCATCATAAAGTTCTCAAACCCTGGCAGAGTGATACACAGCGCACGCAGCGCTTCGCGAGTATCCGCCACCACCAGCCGATGAGTTTTACCGAACTTTTTGCCCAGTTGGCCACCCAACCGGATCAGTCTTGTTGTTTGCATCATAGAAGTTCCTTCCTGCGGACTACGCGTACCGTCCGCTCCTGAAAATATCCGCTGTAGGGATAACGCTGGCTGAGCTGGCCGAACAGGTGATGTAGCATCATGCCGTCCCCCAGATAGATGCCCGCGTGGTTGGTAACCGGGGCTGACACCTGCATCATGATCATATCGCCCGCGCGCATCGGACCCTGAAATTCCCGGAATCCTTCGGCGTACCAGTGATCGTCATACAGGCGGGTTTTGCCGTCGATCCACCATTCATGCTCCACCGAGTAATCATTCAGCGCGATGCCGTATTCCTGGCGATAGTAATCTCGGATCAATGACCAGCAGTCGGCATGCCCCAACAGCCAGTTGCGCCCAACCAACGGCCGCTCACCACGTGGCACAACTTCGGTGTAATCCCCTTCGGGCCACGAGACGATGCCCCAGACAATGCCCGAGTGATCGCACTGCAGGCGATCCATCTCCGAAGGGATCAATACGGGCACATCAGGGTGGCTGTGAATGATGCGAATGATCTCGCCTTGATCTTCCGCATGCGCGTATTCCTGTGGCGAAATGACAAAATTATCCAACGCGTTTTCCGCCACATTGCGGCACGGCAGATAACGCGCCTTACGCCCGTTCTGCACCACAAAACCGCAGGACTCATTGGGATACTCCGCTGCGGCATGCTCACAGATGGCCTGCATGATTTCAGCCTGCATCATTACCTCCCCAACAGGTTGGAACCTGGGAACCCGCCAAAGGCCAAGGGTTGCGCGTCACCGAAGCGTTTTTTACAGGAGGATACCCGGCCACCACAGACGTCCAACGCCGGATCGTCGATCGGTTTATCGTCCTTATCAAAACAGGCTCCGCCGCTGTAATCGCAACCCCTGCCGCTTCGGTACCAACCCCGTATGCACCAGGTGCAAAGCCCGTGAATTTGTCGCGAGGGCAGTTGCTGGCCTTGCAGATCGAACGGTGTACAGAGCTGGAACTCCACCACGCTGTTGGTTTCGGTGCTTTTGCTGTCGATGTAGAAAACCTGCACTCGCTCCTGCGAAGCATCGGCAAGGGCGTTCCCCTCGGGGAAGTTGACCGCATCCAGGTATTTGGCAAAGGTGTCGTGTACCCGTACTTTCGCCTGCACCATATCGTTGAAGGTCAGACACAACGAAGACACCAGATTGCTAAGGTTGGCGACGCTGAGCCTGGGCGTTGGTTGCGAACCGTCGCTGGTTGCAGCCAGGCCGGTGATCTCGTAGGGATAGGCTTCATACTCGTTTCCCTGCCACCAGATCGATTTTGGTTTCAGCCGCTGGGCATCGTTGCCCGCCGCCGCGATCTCGGCCTGAGTGTGGGGAATATTGTGCGCATGAAAGCGCATGATGGCCGCGCCAAAGGTGGTGCCATCAATTTCAATCAGCTGGATCAGTTCCCCGGGCGCCAGCTTTTGCACTTCACTGTTAAATGACATGATTGCACCTATACGCCGAAGGCTTGTTCAAAGGCAAAGCTCAACGCCTCCACATTGCGCGCAAGCGGCGTGACGGAGATTGAATCCGACTTGACGCGAAATAACGCTTTCTTGCCGTTGGGCGGCGTCCAGAAAAAGGCGACGAGCACGTGTTGATTTAAAAAGGCCAGCATCGACTGGGTCACGGCCGGATGGCCGGTATAGGCCAACTGCCACTGCTGCACCGCCTGGTTCAGCCCATTGCTGCTGACCTGTTTATAGCCGTCGCCAAACTGCGCACTTCTGACGTTATGGACAAAGTTACCGCTAGGCGAGGCCTGGGTTTGCCATTGGAAAGTATCGATAAGCATAAAGACTCCGAGCAGTAATAACCGTCAGTCTCTGGGCCAGAACTACCCCTCACCCTAACCCTCTCCCACAGGGAGAGGGGACTGCACGTGCCACATATTGGATCATGCATTCGTCTTTCCTATCACCCTTGTTACAGGTTACTTCTGTACCTGAACATGGCGCCATACCAGCTCCCTCTCCCTGTGGGAGAGGGTTGGGGTGAGGGGAAATAACGATTGAGGAGCAATTAATGAGGCCTGATGCCAGACTGCGGTTGTTACTATTGATGATTGATAAAGAGATTCAGCGGGCCGCTGAAGCATTCCAGATCAGGCCGCCTGGCTTGAGCTCTTTGCCCAAACGTTCGGTGATTGCCTGATTAACGATGCCCTGCACCAGCTTGCCCATGCCGTCACCGGCAGAGGAACTATTAGCCGCATTCGCGGAGCCGTCATTGTTCATGACCACGGTGCTGTTGACCGTAATGCCGCCCCCCTGCTCTGCCGCCAGGCCGTACATCGGGGCTTTGTTGCCACCCACCAGGCCACCCTCCGCATAGCCGCGCATCATGGCGTAGAGATTACCCACACCGATCCGCTGGGTAGCTTCTTTGGTCATCACGAACTCGCCACGATGCACCACGCCCGCCTGATCGTATTTGCCGCCGTCGCCGGTATAACCACCTGAATCAAACGATAAGTTGTCGTATGCGCCCAAAGAGAAAGCGTTATTTGCCGATCCTGCGTCCGCTGCGGGACTGAACGCCCCCTTGATCCATCCCATCGCGGCTTGTATGGCATAAGCCACCAGCATTTGGTTTATCATCTGGACAATCATGGTGATAATCGACGTGCTAAACTCCTTGAAGTTAGCTTTACCAGTCGTCACCAATTCGGTCAGATTGTCAGATAACCCTTTGTGGGCCGCTTGGCCAATTTCATTGAGCCCTTTATATCCATCGGTGACGCTTTCGAAATATTCCTGCCAGGTTTGCTTATCCTTATCCAGCTTCTCTTTGGTAGAGTCCCCTTTTTCCTCTCCGCCACCACCTTCTACCAATGCGGCAGCATCGGCCCCGCCCGCCGCAGTTTTGGCCGCGTTATCCGTAGCCGTTTTATTGGGATCCGCCGCAGGGAAAAAGGTTGAGTCTATCCATTTCACCGCTTTATCAACCGCAAATCCGCTAATGATTTTGCTGAATAACCCGGCAGACATCTGCAAAATAGAAGAAGAAAATGTATGAAAACTAAAGCGGCCAGTAGTAAGTAATCGGGTAAGGATCTCCGTCAGCCCCTCGTGGCTGGCCTTGGCCACCTGAACTACCGCAGCAGAAATATCGGTTACGCTTTCCAGGTAACTCTGCCAGCTTTTTCTACCGGCCTCTGCCTGTTTATCTGAGATATAATCACTTAGTAAACCCGGTTCTTTTTTCGGATCTACTTTAAGCTCATACGATGGCAATGGACGTAGTGATTTACGGAGGTTTTCTTGCCTTATCCTATCCCCTTTGATAGTTTTCTCCAGCTCACCCAACTGGGCAATAAGCAGTATCGCCTTGGCCCCGGAGTTCTCATTAATGGTTCTCAGCCCAAAAGAATATGACTTAGCCGCCTCGGTTATCCGAGTCGTAGCCCTCACAAAACCAAGAGTTGCTTGAGGTAAATCTTTATTATATAGCTGCTGCATCTTATTGATGTTCTCACGCAGCAACATAGAGTCTGAATTGGCCATACTGCCCTCCAACCAACTTAATGCTGGTATAAGTATTTATTTGCTATGAATGATCCTAAGTGCTGCGCTTTCCATTACGCGAATATCACTGAACGCGCTTGCCTCATCGTCCACGCCATGAAGCGTCATCAGCCAGGGCAGACAGTTATAATCCAACCCGCTGACACCCTGCATGCCTATACGCCACTGAGTTCCCATGGCCTGAAAAACCTGAAACGCTGGCCAGATATCGGGCCAGGCTTCAACGATTTCCGGATCATAATCGGCGGCGCTCAGGCCAAAAGCACCGAGATCTTCAATGGCAGGCTCTGGCGTATAAAACGCTTCGGCAAGCGCTATCAGTTTTTTCCGCGCGCGGCCATCAGTTCGCGGGTAAACAGAGTGGCAATTGAATCAAACCCCCGCGGGTAGTTATCTAACAACACCAGCATATTTTCGCGATTAAACTCGTCAGGCAAAGCCCAGCCTGCGCAGATTTCCATCAAAAAATCTGCCATCGGCTCATTGCTGTAAATACCCGTTTCGCTTTGCAGTTCCAGGGTTTCACGCAAAGACTTTTCCAACAGCTCTAGCTGGGTACGCTTTTTATGCTTGAAGGTAAAAGTCAGCACGCCATCTTCATCTCCAGGGCGCGGAACGGAGACATCCGCCTTAAACGTCGGCTTGGGATTCAATTTAAATTCAACCATGATTTCCTCATTTTCCAGATTAACTCATCCTTATTAGCCCCTCGGGCAACCAAGCCTGAGGGGGAAATAGACGTGTTTAAGCAGTCACTTTATAGAACGTCATATCGCAAGACTGCACCGCCAGCGCCACCTGCACGGTTTCAACCTGGTTAACCGCGGTGGTAGGTTGCGGATCAAAAGCCGGTACCGCAGACCAGTAGCGCAGCTCCTTGGCTTTTGGCACGTGCATGTAGAACGCCAGCGTGACGCCATTGCGATCGGCATCCTGCAGCAGGCTGTAGATTGGCTGGGAAGCATCGTGCGCAAAGGTAAAGGTCTGCGTTTTGGCCGCTTTAAAGGTGGCCAAGTTACGCTGACGATCGTCTTCCAGGAACTGCACCTGCACGTATTGTTGATCGCCGCCAGACTGCGCTACCTCGGTGATCTGAGGAATTTGCGTCCAGTTGGCGATCTTCTGCAAGGAGCCTTTGCCGCCACCGGCCGGGAAGAAGCTCACGTCGGTGGTATTGATGGCACCGATGGTGATGCTGGTATCCACTTGGGCAGTGATCTTGGCCACCAGGCTGTCGATCAGGCCCCAACCGGAGCGTACCATCACAATGTCACCCACTTTCAGAGTGTGGCCGGTGGCCACGGTAAATACGGCGCCGTTAGCATTGCTGACTGCGGTGGTTACTACGCCTGGTGCTGTTGGCGCGCCAGCAAAAACGGTGGCGCCATTTGGTAATGCAAAACCCATGGTAATTCTCCAATTTCAGATATAAAAAAACCGCCGGATGGCGGTATGCTTGGTTTACTTGCTGGAGAGTTCCCTCCCAGCGGTGTTTACTACACTATTGTGGCATTAATACCCGGCCCAATAACCGATGGTAACCGGCAGGGTATATAGTTCATCTTTGGCAATCGCTGGCAGGATATTGCCACCAGCATTGACATAACAGTTAAAAGCATCGTCCGCCAACACCAATCCCCTGGGGAATAATGAGATAATCTCCTCCGCCAGTTGATAGCCCGTTTTCGCGCCGGTCCCTTTTTTCATCACAATATTAACCTGATAATTCCCGCTATAGGTCTGCACCTCTTGGGAAATACCTAACGCCACCGCAGGCTCCGGAGCAATAAACGGTTCCAGATGAAGATCGTCATCCGCCGTAAACGTCACGTTAGCCAAGGTGTATTTAATATTATTCTCTTCAGCCCAGGCCGTTAACCTGGACTCAAACAAATCATTGATACGCAAGGTGCTCATAGCGCCTCCTGGTTTAACCCTATTGATAAGAGTGCATCACCTTGGGTTAAACCAGTAATAGCACTCTAGCTGATATAATTCGTAGCGAGAAGTTTATTTTAAAAAATATTTTATCAACTGCGAAACGCAATAACCACGCTATCAATTTACTAGATAAAACTCGTAGCGAATAGATTTTTATTAAATTATTTTTCGCCATTTATTTAAAATAACAAAACCACCCCGCATTGCGGGGTGGTAATTACTTCAATTTAAAAAACCTTTATTTTTTATTATCGGTAATAGTTTATCTATCCATTTCCAAACGAATATTCTGGCTGACCAGACAACCCTCGATAAAACTTTCTGCCACCTGCATCTGCTGCCTTACCCGGCCTTCCGAACATTTCCAGCCGCGAGCAATGGCGGACTTCGATTGCCCGTAAACGTAGTAACGCAAGATCAGTTCCAGCTCCTCCGGCTGACGTAGGGCCTGGAGGTGAGCAACGGCGCGATCCACCACCAAGCCGTCCTCGTCACAGCAAGAGGCCTGCTGTTTGCTACTACCCGGCAGTAACCCTTTAAAACCGGCGGCGATATGCGAATATCCCAGAGAAGAGCTTTCTCTTGCCCACACGCCCCAACGCCCCAAAACCTGTTGAATGTCCCGCATAAGACCTCCTTATTTTTATTGGCTCTAGTGTAACCAGACGAGGCAAAGCCGCCCATCGATGGGTGTTGTAGGAAACCTCACAGGACAAAGCAGGGGGAAAAACGAGCAGGAAATGAAGGTATTGGTGCAGCACTATTGCGGGAGGATAGCGCCAGAGGTGGAGAAAAGCATTAAATATCAGCCTTCGGAGGAGATGCCTCCCCCGAAGCGGGCGCAGATCAAGACATGGCAAACTGCTCGAGTACCTTGCCTTCCATACGATAGCGCACCCATTCATCTTGCGGAGCCGCACCAATGCTGAGATAGAAATCAATCGCTGGCTGATTCCAGTCCAGCACGCTCCATTCCAGGCGTCCGCAACGGCGTTCGCAAGCAAGCTGAGCGATATGGCGCAGCAAGGCTTTGCCCGTTCCCGCCCCACGGAACTTGGGAGTGATATACAAATCTTCCAGGTAGATGCCGTTCTTACCCAGCCAGGTCGAATAGCTCATAAAGAACACCGCATAGCCTGCTGGCTCGCCGTTGACACTGCAAATCAGCGCCTCTGCGCAGGCGTTGGGGCCAAACAGGCTTTCCTCGATCTCTGCCTGGTTGGTGCGTACCTCATCACGAGCCTTTTCGTACACGGCCAACTCAATAATCATATCCAGAATTAGCTTGGCATCGGCTTTCACCGCCGGGCGAATTTCAATTGTCATGATGTTCCCTAAATAGAGTGATTTTCCTGCTGCCAGCATAATACTTAACCAATTCATGCACAAACGGCAATTTACCGGGCATCTGAGCGGGCGCCCCCTAGGTAAGGTGGCCGTTGAGGAATGTTGATAGAGGAATGCCTGTGGTCTCCTATACTCAGTTTTCCCCCTAACAGATCTGGAGAAACGATATGTCATTTAACGTGGGTGATTTTGTGCAGCGTAAAACCGGTGGGCCAAAAATGACCGTTATCGAAGAGGATGGAGAGGCTTTGGTATGCAGTTGGGTCGAACTGGGGGTCGAGCAACGCACCGAGGTACAAGCCAATGAAGTGAACCCCTATCACGAAGACGACGACTTCGGCGTCTGCTGATAATCCGTGAATCTCTCATGCCTTCTCGCTAGATAAAATGTGAGGTTGATCTAGTATTTACCAAGTACAGCAACCTATTTTTGGGTAGTGGTTAAGGGGTTCACAATGAGCGAAAGTTTAAAAGACGGCACCATTCTGTTGGCCAGAATTTTGCTGATGATCCTGTTTCTGATTTTCGGTTGGATGAAGCTGACCAACTTTGGTGCCACGGTCACGGCGATGGAAGGCTACGGTACGCCAATGCCCTACCTGGCCGCGGTTGTCGCCGTGGTGGTGGAGTTCATTTTCGGTATCTTCATCGTGCTGGGGGCCTTCACCCGGCCAATAGCCATCATTTATGCGCTCTATGTGCTGGGCACCGCCTTTATCGGCCACCCGTTCTGGCGTTTTAGCGGGGCAGAAATGATCGGCAACGAGATCAACTTCTTTAAAAACATCAGTATTATCGCTGGCCTGCTGCTGCTTGCCGTCACCGGTGCTGGCCGTTACTCTCTGGATTATAAGTGGTTTAACCGCTAACGCTCCCTCTATGGCGGCGCTCCCCTGCGCCGCCATGCTCACACCTTAACGGCTATGTTTGGCATGGCGTTCGAAGTTATCCGCCTTGGCTGCGGCAGACTTGCGCAAGGTGACGTAGCACGCCCCCTCACCACCGTCACGTGGCAGTGCCCGGCAAAATGCCTGCACCTGTTCAAACTGCCCCAACCATTTGGCCAGATAGCTGCGGATGATATTCGGATGGCTTTGATCTGTCCGCCCACGGCCATGCACAATCAACAACGAACGCAGGCTGTCTTTCTCCGCCTGGATGATAAAGCGGAACAGCGCCTGGCGGCAGTTCTCGACCGGCTGGCGCAGCAGATTGAGGCTGACCTGTGGCGGATAGTGGCCGTGACGCAGCTTGTCTAGCACCCCTTGCTGAATACCTTCGCCCTTATATTCCAACGGGGTATCGCAGGGAATAATGTCCAAAAAACCAGTGCTGAGGAAATTCTCCAACTGTAACGCCTGAACTTCCCGGCGAGCACGTTTATCGACGGGGTTCTGCACCTTGAGGTACAGCGTGGATTGCCCCGCGGATAACGGCTTCACATCGGTCATCGCCTGGGCAAAAAAATCGTTCTCTTCGTCGCTCATTTCACATCACTCTCGGGAGATTTCACCCACCGGCGGGCCGTTATTTTTAGGGAGAATGGGATGATTGTAAGACGCCTTGCCAGGGTTGCAAGTGAGGAATTGACGGCAACGGGTGAGGTTATGAGCGCTTTTCGTTATACTGCAGGCCATTATTGAGTGCCGCAAAGGATCCAACCCATGAATATGCGCGAGCTGGAAATCCAGTTTCAGAATGCAATGAATGAGTTACAAGCCAGCTTCGAACAGCAGCACCGTGAATGGCAACAAAGCTACCAGGCTCTGCAACAACAGTTGGCCGAAGCGCAACGGCGTGAAATCGCGCTGCGCATGCAGAATGAACAGCTGGTCAACAAACTAAGCACCGCCAGTTCGGTGCCGGAACAGCATGCCCTGGTCAAGCAGATCAAGATGCTGGGTGCCCATTTGGATGCGCTGGCACAAGATGCCGCGACCTTTAATCGACATGTCCATAATAAACAACGGGCCGCAGACAATTTCAGCGGCGAGCAACACTGACAATTTCAGGCGCGTATGCTGCGCACCAAGACGGTAAAAATTATACATGACGTGGATCATCATCGCCGCCCTGATCGTAGTTTTCATTATTGGCTATCGTGTCCTGACTTCCGACACCCGCAAGGCGATAGATTCACTGGCGCATTTGCTGAAAGTAAAGCCGATGTTGGTGGAGTCCATGCTGCAGGAAATGGGCAGCCGCCACAGCCAAAGCTTTATCCGCATGTTGAACAACGGCTATACCGAAGAGATGCATCAGGCCGCCTATATGCTGTTTATCTACCTGACGTTTATCAAGCAGGCGGACGATGAGCAGATTGGCCTATGGCGGGAAACGCTGCTGCGCGCCGGGCTGTCGCCGGAACTGCATGCCGAGCACACCGAGGCGGCGCTGTTCTACTTTGCCGAACTGGATCTGGATGCGTTTGAACTGGCGCAGTTCCGCCGGGCCTACAACGAACGTTATAACCGGGAAGCGCTGACCAACTGGTGAAGCTTTCCCCCGGCAACGGGGGAGAGTTTAAAGGAACATGCTGTAGAGATAGCGCGAGAGCGCATCGCGGGAGCTGAAACCGTGAGGAATGCCGTAACGCGTGTTGGGCGTATCACCGCTTAAATCCAGAGGAAACTCGAGATACTGCTCGCTGTTTCGCATCAACGAGGTCGGCGTGGCAAAATGGAGGCTCTTCTCTTTTAGCGCCGGGTGGATCACCAACGCCATTCTGCCCATTCGCGCTTCCCGATTCACATACACGTAGTGCTCGCCCTTGCGAAAACCGTAGGTCTGATCGGTGACATAATCACGCTCAAAACCGGTACTCTCTAACACCTTAGCCACTTCATCCGGCCGTAAATACATCTATTTCTCCTCTCAGTTCTGGGTAGCTTTGCGACCTTACCGTAATCAGGAGATGAAACAATTAATTTATCCGTACTCATTCTGGTTTAGGAATAATCTGCAGCTAT